>Ga0102940_1001208_pt1 | contig 16811 bp, 14 predicted proteins | sample SalPonR2_C_D1_MG_FD_78215 | JGI IMG/M metagenome (GOLD analysis project Ga0102940, IMG submission 78215) | Salt pond soil microbial communities from South San Francisco under conditions of wetland restoration - Salt Pond MetaG R2_C_D1_MG | ecosystem: Environmental > Aquatic > Marine > Intertidal... | reverse complement strand
GAAATGGCTCATCCAGCGGGTGGGTTTTGCTTCTTTTGCCCTACAAAAGAAGGGATAGTTTAGCTAAAGTCTCCGCTGATCAAGCACCTTTCCTATATTCATCCGCGTTCTGGTGTGCGCTAGCTCGTGGGTATTTCATGTGTATATAATTCATGTGTATATAATTTTAGTAAAGTATTGTTTTATAGATAGTTATGCGATTTCAAAAAAAAACTAAAATTCCGCAAAATCTTTTGCCGTGCTTACCTTATCCATTTGGCTATGTAGTCACATGGGCATTTCATCTTCTTTTTTTTCTAACAAAAATACCATACCTTTCAGTACTATACCTTTATTATGGTACCTACCTTTTAGTAAGTATGAAGCAAAAAGAGATTAAGATTACGGGGCGCTGCCCTATTCGAACGACCCTGGAGCTGGTTGGCGGTAAGTGGAAATTGTTAATATTACACCAGCTGGCGGAAGAGCCACTACGCTTTTCTCAGCTGAAGCGAGCAATCCCGGATATCAGCGAAAAAATGCTCATTCAGGAGTTGAAAATTTTGGTACAGAGTCGATTGGTACACCGACAAGATTTCAAGCAGGTACCGCCAAAGGTGCAGTATTCCCTTACGGAAAAAGGGCGGCACGCTTTACCCCTGATGGCGGAGATGAAGAAGTTTGCGGATGCTTATTGGGAGGAGTAATGGGCGGAAGCAAGAGCTTCCGCCCAGCAGCTGTAGGTGGATTATAGTTGTGCAAAAACCTTTTCTAATAAGGTTTTTGTTTTCTTGATTCCTTCTTTTTCTGATAGCTGATCTCCTTCGTACTCGATGCCTACAGTACCGGTAAAGCCTGCGTCTTTAGCAATCTTCATGACGCGTAGGAAATCGGTCTGTACGGCATTGCCATTTTCATCGAATTCGTAAGCCTTGGCGCTCACGCCTTTAGCATAGGGCATGAGTTCTTCCATCCCTTTATAACGGTCGTATTCGTTGGCGCAACCGTCGGGTCCGCGTTCGATGCAGAAATTACCAAAGTCGGGTAGGGTGCCAACATTATCCATGCCGACGGCTTCCATTACCCCGGCCAGCCAGGCACCGTTGGAAGAATAACCACCGTGGTTTTCAACCAGGATATTGATTCCTTTTGGAGCGGCGTATTCGGCTAGTTTTTTCAAACCATCAACCGCATTGGCGGCTACTTCTTCGGCGGTTCCCTGTCCTGCGGCATTCACCCGGATTGACTCCGCTCCCAGGCGTTGGGCAATATTTACCCAGGCGTGGTGGTTCTCTACCGCTTGCATGCGTGCGGCCTCGTCGGCATCACCGATATTACCCAGGGCATCACACATAATCAGTCCCACCTGCACGTCGTACTGATCGCATTTGGCTTTGAAATCCATCCAGTAATCCATATCGTTAGCTTTACTAAAGTAAAAGGTATTCACCAGTTCGATGATATGGAGGTCGTATTCTTCGGCGGCAATCTGTGGGAAGTCCATGGGGTCTAAGTCTCCTTGCAAGAGGGAATCGGGAGACTCCTGTAAATAACGGCCAAAGGAAGTCCAGTCTAACTCGCCGAAAAATCCGCCGTTGAGTGACCATTGGGCCAGGGAGATCTGGAAATCTGAGTTTTCTTCCATTGTATCTTCGCTTGTAGCTTCCGAATCGGAAGCGGTGTTGCCTCCACAGGCGCTAAAAAGAGCCAGAGAGAGGAGTAAAAATAGTGCATTTCTTAAGCTAAGCATGTTTGTGTATGTTTTGTAATGAATTAAAGAGTAAGGTAAGGAAATTACGGAGAATCCGGAGAAGATGGTACGAAAATCAAGTTGAACTAGAGGTAGGGTAAGGTGAGAAAGGAACATACGGCGCCTCTGCAAATGTGTACCCTGAGCACTCGAGTACAGAAGAGGCCACCTTTCAATACCTGATAAAGGTGGGGAGACCTAAGCCCAAAATTGCCACCATTTCCGGGCTGGTAAATCGGCCAGCTCCGCTTCCTTCAGGTAGGGCTTAAGCTTATTGACGATTGCTCCTTTGGTAATCACCCCGACCGAGCGCTCCACCACCTCACCCTCATTAAAGATGAGTAAAGTAGGCAGGCTCCGGACCTGGTATTTCTTAACTAACTTCTGATTCTTTTCGGCATCTAATTTAAGGAAGCGAACTTTCCCTTCCAGGATATCTTCGGCGGCGGCAAAGTTAGGGGCCAAGACGTGGCAGGGGCCACACCAGTCGGCCCAGACATCAACGATGACGGGTTTATCAGATTTTAATACCAGGGGTAAGAACGTTTTTTTATTTACCGGACGTGCCATGAGTCGAAGGGTTGAATTATTGAATATTTGAGTGGGCGATTTAGGTTTCCTATGCCGCTATATACGGCTAAAATACGATAAGGTTTTTTGGCTTCCGGTGATCTGGGACACATGGAGATGAAAAATTTGGTGTTACCTAGCTCAAATTCCGATACTCAATAGGACTATATCCCAGTCTGTTCTTGAAAAAGCGGGTAAAGTGTTGAGGATAGGTGAATCCCAGCTCATAAGCAATCTCCCCGATCTGTTTGTCCGGATCGAAAATTTTCTCTTTAGCCAGGTCGATGATTTTGGCCTGAATATATTCCTGGGCCGTTTTTCCAGTTTCTTTTTTGACTAGATCGCCAAAATAATTGGGGGACAGGTGTTGTACTTCGGCAAAATAACGAACCGTGGGGATCCCCAGCTCCTGGGCTTTTCCGCTTTTGAAATAGTGGCTTAAAGCAGACTGAAACTTAGCTATTATACCCAGGTTGACCGTGTCGCGAGTGATGAACTGACGGTCATAAAAACGGGTACAGTAGCTCAGAAAAAGCTCGATGGAAGCGTGAATGATTTGTTTGCTGTGTTTATCCAGGTTGGAAGAAAGTTCCTGGCGGATTTTACCAAAGCAATCCAGGACAATTTCGCGCTCGCGCTGAGAAAGATGCAGGGCTTCGTTTAATTCGTAAGAGAAAAAAGAATATTGATCAATCGTATCGCCCAATTTGGTGCCACGCAGGAAGTCAGGATGAAATAACAGTGCATGGCCCGAGGGTTGAATATTGGTATCCAGATGACCTATGTTGACCACCTGCCCAGGACCCAGGAAAACCAGGGTACCCTCCTGATAATCGTAATTTTGCCTTCCGTATTTAAGAATGCAAGGCTGACCCTGCTTCAAAAAAATGGCATAAAAGTTATACCGAACGGCCTCTGCCATTTTTTGGTCAGACCAGATACCTTCTGATAAATCCAGCACCGAGACCTGCGGATGTAAAGCCGATAGCTGCAAACCAGCGCAATAATCGTTTACCGTATTAAGATCTTTTATTTCACTCATAAGTACCTTTGCCGCCCGCCTGAGGCGGATAAAAGTTGTTGATTTGTTTTTTACTTTTCATCATGCCTTTGTTCTGCTCTGTTACCATACTATAGGCATTCCTTCGGGGCTACCTGCCCTGCCTTGGCAGATCCTGCTTTACTTAGCTGAGCTTCTAAAATCAATCGGCCCTGCACTAAAATACCAATAAAAGCCTTTGAATGCCTTGCTTTTTATTAAGATCGGTAAAATGGGTAAGTATACCTGTAATTCAGGTAGGTAAATAAACGAAGGGCCTTGGTAATTTTAAGAATCACTTCACTTTCGCTAACTCAAGACATCACGAATGACCATTTTTAGCTTGCGATTGAGCTAGTTTTTAATGCTTGCACCAAGTCACTAAAAAGCCGTAAATTAATACCTCGTGACCACAAAAAAATAATTATGACACATATCAAGACCGCTTATAATCGACGTTCCTTTTTAAAAGCCTCCGCGCTAGCCGGCGGGGGGATGATGATTGGCTTCAATTGGCTAACTTCTTGCCAACAAATAACCGAAGAGGAGGGCCTGACCCTGCCCGAAGAGTGGTTTGATATTAACGCTTACCTGAAAATTGGCGACAATGGGGCAGTGACGATTCTGGCTCCGAATCCGGAGTTTGGTCAGAATGTGATGACCTCCATGCCGATGATCGTCGCCGAAGAACTCGACGTAGATTGGGAAAATGTATTGGTAGAACAGGCTCCTTACGATGCGGAGAACTTTGGTTTTCAATTTACGGGCGGCAGTAACGGTATTAGATCCCGCTGGGACGGTCTGCGTATGGCGGGTGCATCGGCCAGACAGATGCTTAAAGAAGCAGCTGCCCAGGCATGGGCAGTTCCGGCCAGTGAAATCACGACCGGAGCGGGTGTTTTATCCCATCAAGCCAGCGGTCAATCCGCTAGCTACGGCGAAATGGCATCCGCAGCGGTGGATATCCCAATCCCCGAAGAAGTAGAGCTAAAAGCAGTTAAAGATTTCGGGATTGTTGGCCATTCCAAGAAGAATGTAGATGGCTTAAAGATCGTCACTGGAAAACCGCTGTTTGGCCTGGATTACCAAAAAGAGGGGATGCTGATCGCCATGCTTGTTCATCCGCCGGCCTTTGGTCTGCAATTTAAAGCGATTCGAAACCTGGATGAGGTAAAGGGCATGCCTGGCATCAAAGACGTATTCAACATAAAAACCTACAAAGAAGGTTTCGAAAAAGGTGGCTTCGATACAAATGCTTTTCCCGAACTAGTGGCCATCGTAGGGGATTCTACCTGGGAAGTGATGAATGCCAAAAAGCGCGTTCAGGTGGAGTGGCAAGAATTTGCCGCCTATCAAGAAGTCATAAGCGGATTCAGAGGTAAAAGTACCGTGAATATTCCCGCCGGTTTAGAAAATACCAGCGATCATCTCGCCCGGATGGAAAAATTGGCGACCCAACCCGGCGAAGTCGTCAGAAAGGATGGCGATCCGGAACTGGCCTTTAAAAATGCGGCCACGGTGCTCGAACGCAGTTATACCGCTCCTTATCTCGCTCATAATTGTATGGAACCTATGAACTCCTTCGCCCACGTAGAGGGTGATAAGGTCTGGATTGCCGGGCCGCTGCAGGCACCGGGTATGATCGAGCCGACCATTGCGGCACGCATGGATATTCCTGTAGAGAATATCGATATAGAGATGACGCGTATGGGCGGTGGTTTTGGCCGCCGGGCATATTCGCACTATATGGTAGAAGCTGCCCTGATCTCACAGCGGGTGGAGGCACCGGTTAAGTTGGTATATACACGTGAAGATGACATGACGAATGGTATCTACCGGCCTACTTATCACGCTACTTATCGGGCCGCCCTAGACGAAAATAATCAGCTGACGGCACTGCATGTGAAGGCCGGCGGTGTTCCCGAGAGCCCTTTGTTTGCCAACCGTTTCCCCGCCGGAACGGTTGATCATTACCTGGCCGAAGAGTGGGCGATCGATTCTAATATTACCATTGGTGCTTTCCGCGCGCCCCGGTCTAATTTTATGGCCGGAGCCGAGCAGGCTTTTCTGGACGAGCTGGCAGAAAATATGGGTAAAGACCCGATTGACTTTAGACTGGAGCTACTCAAGCGGGCCGAAGAAAACCCGGTCGGCGAACGCAATGACTATGATGCAGCTCGCTACGCAGGCGTACTAAAATTAGTCAAAGAAAAATCGGGTTGGGGCCAAAATAATGGGAATGTGCACCGGGGGGTCTCCGCTTATTTCTGTCATAATTCCTACGCCGCGCACGTATTAGATCTGACCATAGAAAAGGGCAAGCCGGTGGTGCAGAAGGTAACCTGCGCTATTGATTGTGGGATCGTGGTGAATCCCGATGCGGCGACCAATATGGCGGAAGGTGGAATCGTGGATGGTATTGGTAATGCTTTTTTTGGAGAAATGACCTTCAAAGATGGGGTGCCAGAAAAGAAAAACTTTGACACCTACCGCATGATACGCATCAGTGAAGCGCCCAAAGACATCGAGGTGCATTTTGTGCAAAACGAAATAGACCCGACTGGACTGGGCGAGCCGCCTTTTCCTCCGGTTTTTGGAGCAGTCGCGAACGCCTTGTATAAAGCTACTGGTACCAGAAAGTACAAGCAGCCATTCCTTGGGGAGAATCGGGTATTGGATTAGTTGTTCACAAATGATGTCCTGAATTCAAACGAATCTTTTAGCTGGATCCTGCTAAAGTTGCTATTGCCATGGCTAGTGGACTAAGTCTCTGAGCCACTAGGTGTAAGGATAGTTTCCCATCTCTGTAAAGAAGGTAGAAATAACTGTAATGCGGGTAAGGAGCTGAAGCATCGAATAGGTTGTTTTTAAGATCAATTAAAATATCAACATTATGAGAACATCGTTAATTGGACTTTTATTCTTTTGTCAAGCGCACAATGGTCTTTTGCACAGACCGTTACACCCGAGCAGCAAATCAAGACCTTATCCCAGCAAAAATGGGACTGGATGGCTGGAAGTTACTGGCGCTGACCTTTAGTAGCGTAAGGGATACCCACGAGATTGCGCATTAGAAGTACCACTAGCTCTGTGAAGTCTATAAAGAATGGGATGGAAAGTGGATTTAGCTTCTTTATCTTTCACAAAATTGTTAAATTAAGAGAATATATTGCAGGAGTTACTTCTCGTCCAATCCATAATTCCATCGGTATGGCTACCGTGAAAACCGCTTACAATCGACGTTCTTTTCCGAAAACATGAGGGGGATTAATGCTCAGTTTTAGTTGGCTGACTTCCTGCCAGCCTCTCACAGAAGGGGAAGCTCCAGACACCTCCGGAAGAATGGTTTGATCTCAATACTTACCTGAAAATTGGCGACAATGGTAGGCAAATCCGCCACAGTTGTACGTCGGGATGGCAACCCCGACGCGGCTTTCGCCGAAGCAGTCAAAGTAATCGAATGAACGTATACCGCTCCTCTCCTCGCTCATAACTGTATGGAGCCAATGAGTTTTTTTGCCGATGTAAAGGCCGGAAAAGCTGCCTTGTCCGGGCCACTACAGAAAGCCGAATTTACGGAGCAGACGGTGTCCGAGCGTTTGGGAATCCCGGTAGAAAACATAGATATTGAACTTACTCGTCTGGGCGGGGGCTACGGGCGTCGCTCCTATTCTCACTGGGCGATCAATAGCAATATTACCATTGGCTCTTTTTGGGCACCTCGCTTCAATTTTATGGCCTCCGTGGAGCAATCTTTTCTCGACGAAGTAGCGGAAGCAGCCGGGAAAGATCCGGTTGATTTCCGTTTGGAGTTGCTAGATCGGGCCAAGAACAATCCCGTGGGTGAGCGGAATGATTACGATGCGGCGCGGTATGCGGGGGTCTTAACATTACTTAGAGAAAAATTAGATTGGGATAACCCGCCAGCGGGTATCCATCGGGGCGTATCGGCTTACTTCTGCCGCTCAGGTACTTGATATCAAGATGAAAAACGATCAGCCGTTCTTGAGTAAGGGACGCTTATCCTAGATCACTTATCAAACAGCGCATCCACAAAGGCCCGACGATTAAAGGTCTTCAGATGATCGATGCCTTCACCTACTCCGATGTATTTAATGGGTACTTTGAATTGATCAGAAATCGCAATGGCCACACCACCCTTGGCGGTACCGTCTAACTTGGTTAGCGCCAGGGCAGATACGTCCGTCGCATTGGTGAAATGGGTGGCTTGCTCAATCGCATTTTGACCGGTAGTCGCGTCCAGCACCAATAGCACTTCGTGCGGGGCATCTTCCAGGCGCTTGCCGACGGAGCGCTTAATCTTACTCAGTTCCTTCATCAGGTTGATCTTGGTATGTAGGCGGCCGGCGGTATCAATGATGGCCACGTCGCAGTCATTATCGATAGCGTAGTTGACCGTTTCGTAAGCGACGGCGGCCGGATCGGTTTTCATACCTTTGCTATAAAAGTCACAGCCCACGCGTTCCGACCAGATTTCCAATTGGTCCACCGCAGCGGCACGGAAAGTATCTCCCGCTCCCAGGACTACTTTCTTTCCTTGTTCCTGAAACTGATGCGCTATTTTCCCAATGGTAGTCGTTTTACCCACGCCGTTTACTCCTACTACCAGCATGATGTAAGGCTTTTTGCCTTCCGGAATCGTAAATCCGGGCACATCTTCGGTATTGTTTTCCGTAAGGAGTTGAACGATCTCATCGCGCAGGATCTCGTTGAGTTCGGCTGTATTCAGGTACTTATCCCGGGCGACGCGCGCTTCAATACGCTCAATGATCTTGATGGTCGTATCTAGACTGACATCCGAGGAGATGAGTAATTCCTCCAGATTATCCAGAATCTCATCGTCGACGGTTGATTTACCCGCTACAATTTTCCCCAGTTTCCCCAGGAAACTGGTTTTTGTCTTTTCGAGCCCCTTGTCGAGGTCTTCTTTATCCTTCTTCGAAAACAGCTTGCCGAATACGCTCATTATTGGTGCTAGGTTTGGATGATAAAACTACATAACAAAAAGGCTTCTTCAATAGTTGAAGAAGCCTTTTGTATGCATTGAGGTACTGTTTATTTGAAAGACTTCAAAAACTCATCTTTCTTATCTTTATGTACCATTTGTTCTTTGTAAGTGTATTTTCCTGTCTTAGGATCTTTAACACTAACGACAATCTTCACGAAGTCACGACCTGAACCAGCGTTCGCGGCACGTTGCGCAACTCTCGCGTTCTTAGACACCTTAGCCATATCTTTATGTATTTAATGATGAATGAATGCTTCTAAAGATACACAAATGAGAAGATAAAGCAAGTTCTGCTCTGTCTTTTCAAGCGCTAGGCGAGATTCGAATCAAGAAATTACTTGATTTCTTTGTGAATCGTGTAACGCTTCAGAATCGGATTGAACTTTTTCAGCTCCAAACGATCTGGTGTATTTTTTCTGTTCTTCTCGGTCACGTAACGGGAAGTACCTGGCTTGCCAGAGTTCTTGTGTTCCGTACATTCCAAAATGACCTGAATTCTATTTCCTTTGCTCTTCTTAGCCATTGTTCTACAAATATTTAGATTCTTTACTGCGCTTGCGCAAAAAGAAAATTATTTTGACTCATTTAACTCTACTCCGTGGTCGAATCCTTTGTTTTCCAACTTCTTCAGGTAAGCATAGATACCTAATTTGTTGATGGTGCGGATCGCAGAAGTAGATACCCGCAGGGTAACCCACTGGTCCGTTTCTGGAATATAGAAACGTTTTTTCTGCAAATTAGGCAGAAAACGACGCTTGGATTTGTGGTTAGAGTGTGAAACGTGGTGTCCTACAATGGGACGCTTCCCCGTTAATTGACATACCTTCGACATAATTCTCGCTTTTTACTTTACTGTAATATAGCTTTCCTCCAGGAAAAATTCAACTCTTCGCCGGCCCGCCGTTGCCTTTAGGTCCGCGAAATTGAGAATTAAAAAGTTCAAGACCGTACCCGAGTAATACGCACTGCGGTGATCTTGAACTTCTGCAATGTAGTAGTGACTCTGTCAGGATTCGAACCTGAAACCTCCTGATCCGTAGTCAGGTGCTCTATCCAGTTGAGCTACAGAGCCATCTTTTTATGATTGCGGATGCAAAGATAAGTTTTTTTAAAACTATATGAAAGGGTGATTTAAATTTTTTCAATAAAAAAATAAAATCACCCTTTCAATAGCTTGTGATTGAGGGGCTTATATCTGGTGTGCGCTTAGGTTTTGACGCCGAGGTGTTTGCCCAGCTGAAAGAAATCGGCCTCCCAATCGCGGTGTTTTTGATTCGCCGGGAGCTTATTATAAGTTTTGAGCATGGAATAAAACAGGTTTTGGCTTTTCCAAAGATCAATTTCAATACCCATGCCCCGGATGATCTCCATGATGGTGTTGAGCTGTTCGGTCCGTTCTGTGGAATCAAAACCTTCGGCCAGAATAAACTGTAACTGTCGATAGATGCATTCACCGGCTTCCAGACTCAAGCCGTCGCGATCGGTGATCTGCACCTGCCATTTATCGATATCCTTGGCAATCACGCTTAAGTCTCTGATATTAAGGTCGCCGTTCTTGAAGAAGTTCCGCAGGGCCTTGTTTAAAATCACCTGAGCCGCATTGATAAACTCGCTGGGTAATGGGATATTACTGCGGATAATACCCATCATCAGCTGATAGTTGTCATTATAATAATCCCGCAGCGTCCGCTCCATATGCAGCAGGCTCTTACTGGTGATCTCGTTAAGGATTTTTCGTTTTTCATCCCGGAAAAGATGCCAGATAGAAAACTTGTCCGGCCCGAAATAATCCTGCATATAGCCGATGACATTACCCAGGTTAGTCCCCTCAAAAGCATTTTTGAGCTTGCGGGCAACTTCGTCAAAGGTGCTCTTTTCCATGCCAATGGATATATTACCAATGATATTTTGCTGGCCCAGATACAAGACCGCAAAGCTGAAATGCTTCTTAGAATGGGTGGTCTTGGAATGAACCGTAGTGCGGCCCAGCGTCAATTTCTGACTACCCGCTTCCAGCCGGGTAAACTCTTCACTTACGGCGCGATAGTTAAATAACTCCAGATCTTCCGGGTAAGCTTCAAAGAGAGAAGAAGCGGCGTAGTGCATACCCATGCGCACGAGGTCTACCTTGGCAGGTATTACGTTTTGCTCGTAGCTGGTGGCACCGTTGGGATAGATATTACTGGGTGCGTCGGCCAGCTTTCGCAAAAAAGCATCGTGTAGGTTAACGTCGGCCACCTGATCGGCGTAGTGAATAGCCCGGTTGGCGTACTGAAGGATTTGGTCCGTTTCTATACCCGAAATTTCATCAAAGAACCAACCGCAGCTGGTGAACATCAGCATCGCATTACGCTGCATTTCCAGTAAGCGCAATATCCTGGTCTTCTGCTCGTCGTCAAGTTCTGTCTTGGCGTGTTTGGCCAAAAAATCATTGACCCTGTCCTCGGATCGATCCAGAACCACCTCAATGTAGGCGTTGCGGGCTTTCCAGGGGTGGTGTAAAAGATGTTCGGTTTCTCGTAAATAAATAGGAATGAGTTCTTCGCGCAGCCAGTTTAGCGTTTTGCGGAGTGGTTCGCGCCAGGCCTGCGTCCAGTCTGCATGACCACCGGTATGGCAGCCACAGTCACTGCGCCAACGCTCCACACCGTGAACGCAAGACCAGGAACTGTTTTCGTGAATCTGGGCTTCGTATTCTACTTCGGCCAGCTCTAGATATTGTCCGTAATTGGTGAGTTGTACTTCGGAATTCCCCTCAATGGCTTGCAGGCAGGCGGCCAGGGCCATCTCTCCGTGGCGGTGGTGATGGCCGTAACTTTCGCCATCGGTAGCAATGTGGGCCAGCTGGAAAGAATCGTCCTCGTCAAATACCTCCTGGAACTTTGAGGCAAAATATTCCCCGTCGTTGAGGTAACCATCAAAGGCCACGCCCTGAGCAATGCCGCCGTGGTAGAAAAATAAGACAATTTCTTTCCCCGAAGGAAGTTTACACAAATAGGGCCGACGCGGATCAATGCTATCGGGAGGTAATTCTGTCCACTTGTCGTTGCCGATCTTTCGGATAGCCTTACCCTGACGCGGGGCCAGAATTGTATATTTAATATCGTTATCGGCCAGTGCTTCCAGGGTACGGGTGTCTACGGCCGTTTCGGCCAGCCACATACCTTCCGGCAAACGGTTAAAGCGGTGTTGGAAATCGGCAATCCCCCATTTGATCTGCGTCTCGATGTCCCGCAGATTAGCCAGGGGAGAGATCAGGTGGCTATACGACTGGGCCACGGCTGAGCCGTGGCCGCCGAAATGCTCCATGCTGTGCCGGTCTGCTTCCAGGATAGACATATACGTGCCGGGGTCATTTTCTTCCAGCCAGGACAATAGGGTAGGACCAAAATTGAAACTAATGCGGGAATAATTACTCAGGATGTTGACGATTTGCCCCTGCTCATCCAGAATCCGCGCTGCGGTATTGGGCGCATAGCATTCAAAATTGATTTTTTCGTTCCAGTCGTGGAAAGGAGCGGCAGCATCCTGCATCTCTACTACGCCCAACCAGGCATTTTCGCGGGGGGGCTGATAAAAGTGCCCGTGTATACAAATGTATTTATTCGTGCTCATTCGTTTTTATTTAGCTAGTGAACCACTATTTCAGGTGCCGCTTCATTCGTCGCAACCCGAAAGGGAACACTTAAAATCAAAGCTGGTTTAATGCGTTCTTACTTATTGTATCTCGTACACGAAAGGTCTGGAAAAAACGAGGGACAAGCAAGTTATTGTTAATAAAAACTAAAAGTTTTGTCTTTACCAATAGAAAGGTGAACCCGTGATTAGGCTTTCCCATTGCTATCCGTATATTTGGAGCCCAATTTGCATTTTAGAGATATTTCTTTTAATAAATGATAGTCCCAACCATGAGATCATTCGGAATTAAACACAAAGGCCTTTTTATTCTATTGCTGTGTATGGCCGGCTTTTTGGCACAAGCCCAGGCCCCCAAGCAGTGGACTTCGGGCGATATCCATAGCGGTATTGAAAAATTAAACTTTTTGGGATCTGCTCTATACGTGGCGGCCCACCCCGACGACGAGAATACAAATATGATCTCCTACCTGGCCAACGAGCGCAAAGCCCGCACGGCTTATTTGTCGATGACGCGTGGCGACGGAGGTCAAAATTTAATCGGTCCCGAAATTCGGGAATTACTGGGTATCATTCGTACCCAGGAGTTACTGGCGGCCCGCCGGATTGACGGTGGCTCGCAGATGTTTACACGGGCCAATGATTTTGGTTATTCCAAGCATCCCGATGAGACCTTCCGCATCTGGAACGAAGAGGCCGTGATGGCCGATGTGGTCTGGGCCATTCGCAAATGGCGTCCCGATGTGATCATCAATCGCTTTGATCACCGCTCGCCAGGGAGTACTCATGGTCACCACACCGGCTCGGCGATGCTTTCGGTACGCGCCTACGATATGGCGGGTGATCCCAATGTGTATCCCGAACAATTGGAATACGTCGAGCCCTGGCAGCCCGAGCGCACTTTCTTTAATACTTCCTGGTGGTTTTATGGCAGCCAGGAAGCTTTTAACGAAGCCGATAAATCCCGCCTACTGGGTATTGACGTAGGGGTGTTTTATCCACAAAAAGGATTATCTAATACGGAGATTTCGGCCATGAGCCGTAGTATGCACAAGTGCCAGGGCTTTGGTCGCCTCGGTAGCCGCGGTTCGGATATGGAATACATCGAATTGATTAAAGGCAGTATGCCAGATGATAAAGAAGATCTCTTCGAAGGCATTAATACCACCTGGTCGCGAGTAGAAGGTGGGGCGCCTATTGGCAAAATGGTCGCTAAGCTGGCCCGCGATTACCAGATGGATGACCCCGCGGCTTCGGTACCGGCTCTGCTAGAAATATACCAAAGAATAAAAGCTTTACCGGAAGGTTACTGGCGCAACGTGAAACTGGCCGAAACCCAGCAATTGATTGAAGCGGCGATGGGCTTGTTTTTGGAAGCCATCACAGAAGACTTTTCCGCTACCCCCGGAGAAGAATTGGAAATTGCCATCGAGATGATCAACCGCGCAGACGTAGAGGCCACCCTAAAGAGCCTGGAAATCCTGCCACTGGGCACTGATACCAGCCTTAATTTGGAACTGGACTTTAATACCACCAAGAAACTATTCAAGACGGTAATGCTGCCAGAAGATATGCCCTATTCCAACCCCTACTGGCTCAACGAGCCGGCAGAATTGGGAATGTACAACGTAAGTGAGCAGCTACTGCGGGGCCTACCCGAAACGCCCCGCCCCCTGCGGTTGGCGTTTAACCTGAATATTGCCGGCACCGATCTGCAAATAGTGAAAGATGTGACCTTCAAACGTGCGGATCCGGTCGCGGGAGAGGTCTATCGTCCCTTTGAGGTTGTACCGCCGGTATCGACCAGCCTGCCCGAACCCGTTTATATCTTTGCCAATGACAATGCCCAGGTGGTAAATGTAGTGGTGAAAGCCGGACGGGCCGATATCTCTGGCGAAGCAATGCTGGATTTGCCGAAAGGCTGGCGCTCCGAACCCGCCAGGGTAGATTTTGAGCTGCCCCTCAAAGGCGAATCCATTACCATTCCCTTCCGCTTATATCCCCCGGGTATGCAAAGCGTCGGACAAGTCAAACCTCTGGTTGAATTGTCGAATGGACAAGTCTACCAGCAAGAAATGGTGTTGATCGAATACGATCATATCCCTACGCAAACGATCCTACGGGAGGCTCAGTCTAAAATTGTAAAGATTGATATTGAAAAGAAAGGAGAACGCGTGGGCTATATTGCCGGTGCGGGCGATGCCATCCCCCAAAGCTTACAGCAAATTGGTTACGAGGTAGAAATGCTCGACGATGCTGACATCAACCTGGAAAATTTACAGCAGTACGACGCGGTGATCATGGGGATTCGCGCCTACAATGTCAACGATAATCTGAAATTTTATCAACAGTCATTGATGGATTATGTGGAGCAGGGCGGTACGATGATTGTACAGTACAATACGAATCGACGTTTGAAAGTTGATCAGGAGAAAATCGGCCCCTATCCGCTGGAGATTTCTCGCGATCGCGTGACGGTCGAAGAAGCCGAAGTACGCTTTTTGGCGCCAGACCACCCCGTACTAAATACACCGAATAAGATCACCCAGGCCGATTTTGAGAACTGGGTGCAGGAACGAGGTCTGTATTTCCCCGATCAGTGGGACGAGAAGTACACCCCGATACTATCCAGTAACGACCCGGGCGAATCGCCTAAGGATGGTGGCCTGCTGGTGGCCCCTTACGGCAAAGGCCATTACATTTATTCCGGCTACAGCTGGTTCCGGGAATTGCCCGCGGGAGTACCCGGCGCCTTCCGCCTGTTCGCCAATATGATCTCGATCGGCAAGTAGATAATAAAACAAGACCACATGGCCACAAGACCACAAGACCAAATGGGTGAAACCAACGAAATAGAAGAGCCGGAGGTAGAGGAGGCCTTGCCTCCGATGTTCAAATCCTGGAATCAGATGTACGCCTTTGTGCTGATTATGCACGTGGTGATTATTATTTTGTTTTACTTGTTCACACGGGCTTATTCCTAACGCAGACGAACTAAAGAACCAACTATGACGCTGATCGACTGGATTGTAATGCTGGGTACCATTTTCGGTATTGTTGCCTACGGAATTTATAAAACACGAAACGTCAATACAGCGCAAAGCTACCTGAAGGGCGATAGGGACCTGAAGTGGTGGACGATTGGTCTGTCTATTATGGCAACGCAAGCGAGTGCCATTACCTTCCTCTCGACACCGGGGCAGGCCTATAACGATGGGATGGGCTTTGCACAGTTTTATTTTGGATTACCCATCGCCATGGTGGTTTTAGCGGTGTTTGTACTGCCCATCTATTATCGGCTGAACGTCTACACCGCCTACGAATACCTGGAGAATCGCTTTGATTTAAAGATGCGGGTCCTAACTTCCTTTTTGTTTTTGATTCAGCGGGGTCTGGCAGCGGGTATTACGATCTACGCGCCGGCTATTATTCTGTCTACTATTCTGGGCTGGCCCCTACGGCTTACCATTCTGGCCATTGGTTCCATTGTGATTTTTTATACGGTTATGGGCGGTACCAAGGCCGTTTCGGTTACCCAAAAGCAGCAGATGATCGTGATCTTGCTCGGTATGATACTGGCTGCGGTACTGATGGTTTATCGCCTTCCGCCGGAAGTGTCGCTGAACGATGCTCTGCACGTAGCTGGGAAAATGGGTAAACTGGAAGTGGTCAACTTTGAATTTGATATCAAGGAGCGCTATAATATCTGGACCGGTATCTTCGGTAGTGTCTTTCTTTTTCTGTCTTACTTTGGGACCGACCAATCCCAGGTACAGCGTTACCTGTCGGGGCGTTCGCTCACCGAAAGCCGGCTGGGCTTGTTGTTTAATGGTTTGTTGAAGGTGCCCATGCAGTTTCTGATCCTCTTTGTGGGGGTTTTGGTTTTTTTATTTTATCAGTTTAATCAACCGCCCGTACACTTCAACAATGCCAATGCCGATTTGCTGGCCGAAAGCCAATACAGCAGTGAATACGAAACTTATCAGGAGGAGCATACGGCCATCTTTGATGCCAAGCAGACCCAAATCCGGTCTTTACTCAGTGCGATGGAGCGCGATGATGAAGCCGCCATCCAGGAGTCGAGGGAAGTCCTGGCGGACTTATCCGAGCAGGATAAGCAAGTTAGAGAATCAGTAAAAGAGCTCATCCTCCAAAATAATCCGGCGGCCAAAGTCGAGGATAAGGATTACGTCTTCATCACTTACATCTTAAATTATTTACCGATCGGTATTGTCGGCTTATTGATTGCGGTGATCTTTTCGGCGGCCATGTCTTCCACCGCTTCGGAACTAAGTGCCCTGGCGACGACTTCCTTAGTGGATATCTACCGGCGTCTCATCAATAAAGACGGTACCGATCGGCATTATCTCTTAGCATCCAAGGGCTTGACCATCCTCTGGGGTGGCCTGGCGCTGCTTTTTGCCATCAAGGCCGACCTGTTTGATAACCTGATCCAGGCAGTGAATTATATTGGTTCCCTGTTCTACGGTGCGATCCTCGGCGTCTTTGCCGTGGCTTTCTTACTCAAGAAAGTTAAGGGGAATGCCGTATTTATCGGCACCATTCTGGGTGAAGCGGTGGTGCTCATCTTTGTCTTTCTGGAGCGCTACGACTACATCGAGTTGGCTTACCTTTGGCTGAACCCGATCGGTTGTCTGGCGGTGATGGGCTTTAGTTTGCTGGCGCAGGGTTTTATGGGGGATCGGTCGGAAGCTTAATGCAACTACCGCCAAAATGCTAGTCTGTTGCCTTTACGCTCAGTTGGCATAGTTACGGGGCGAGGGAGTATGATGCGAGTATTGGGAGGT
>Ga0102940_1001206_pt1 | contig 16815 bp, 17 predicted proteins | sample SalPonR2_C_D1_MG_FD_78215 | JGI IMG/M metagenome (GOLD analysis project Ga0102940, IMG submission 78215) | Salt pond soil microbial communities from South San Francisco under conditions of wetland restoration - Salt Pond MetaG R2_C_D1_MG | ecosystem: Environmental > Aquatic > Marine > Intertidal... | reverse complement strand
TGTCGAGACCATAGGCCAGCGCGGCGGCTGTCGGCTCGTTGATGATTCGCAGCACTTCGAGGCCGGCGATCTTGCCGGCGTCCTTGGTCGCCTGACGCTGGGCGTCGTTGAAATAGGCCGGGACGGTGATGACCGCCTGGGTCACTTCCTCGCCCAGATAGCTTTCGGCGGTTTCCTTCATCTTGCCGAGGATGAAGGCGGAAATCTGCGAGGGGCTGTATTTTTCGCCGCGGGCCTCGACCCAGGCGTCGCCGTTGCCGCCGTCGATGACGTTGAACGGCATGTTCTTCTTGTCCTTGGCCAGATCGCTGTCGTCGACGCGGCGACCGATCAGGCGCTTGACGCCGAAGATGGTGTTTTCGGGGTTGGTCACGGCCTGGCGCTTGGCGGGCTGGCCGACAAGGCGCTCGCCTTCGGCAAAGGCCACGATCGAGGGCGTCGTGCGGGCGCCTTCGGAGTTTTCGATCACGCGAGACTGGCTGCCGTCCATGATGGCGACGCAGCTGTTGGTGGTTCCGAGGTCAATACCAATGACTTTGGACATGTTGTTCGATCCCTTCTCTATTAAGGCGATGTTCCGGACGCCCGACCCGTTCTGGCACCGGGCCTCCGATCTTGGAGCGGGCCACGGCAGGCCGTGGGTCCGCGCTTTGCGGGTATATAGGCAGGCGGAACTGGCCCTGCAAGCGGCCCGGAGGGGTGGAATCCGGGATTCTGTGCTTAATTCAAGGGAAGAGCTGTCCGAGAGGGGTGCAACATGACCGAACCGACGCTGATCGTGCGGGGGGTGAAGATCTACAAGGGCGCGCTGGATGGGGCGACGCAGGAAGCGCTGGTCACGGCCCTGCGCGAGGTGGTGCGCCGCGCGCCGCTGTTCTCGCCGATGACGCCCTATGGCAAGGCGATGACGGTCCGGATGACATCGGCGGGGCGCTATGGGTGGTATGCAGACCGAAAGGGATACCGCTACGAGCCGCGCCACCCGGACGGACAGGACTGGCCGCCGATCCCCGAGGAGGTGCTGACGGTCTGGCGCGATCTGGTGAGCGATGCGCGGCTGCCGGATTGCTGTCTTGTGAATGTCTATCGCGACGCGGCCAGGATGGGGATGCATCAGGACCGCGACGAGGCAGATTTCGGCTGGCCGGTGTTGTCGGTGTCGCTGGGAGATTCGGCGCTGTTCCGGATCGGCAACACCACGAGGGGCGGCAAGACCGAATCGCTGTGGCTGGAGTCGGGCGATGTGGTGGTGATGGGGGGCGATGCGCGTCTGGTCTATCACGGTATCGACCGGATCAGGTCGGGTTCCTCCACGCTGCTGGAGGGCGGGGGGCGGATCAACCTGACGCTCAGGGTCGTGGATTGAGCGCGCTCAACGCCGGGATTCCCAGCTTTTGGAGGCATATTGGCGCGTGTAGAACTCGCCCATCATGCCGAGAAGAAGAAGCACCACCGCGATGGTGAGGGGGTATTCCACCGATGAGTTGCGCGGGAAATAGTTGATGAAGGAGAAGCCGCGACATTGGTCGATGGCGTGAAAGAGCGGGTTCCAGTCGAACATCGAGAGCATGAAGGGTGGCAGCGAATTGGCGACGAACATCTTGCCCGAGGCGATCATGTTGGCGCGCTGATAAATGGTGGTGAAGATCGCGACGAAACCCGGCGCCCAGGGCTTGATCGCCAGAAGTACAAGCCCGATCGAAACACCCGTGAACCAGGCAAGGAGCAGCATCGCGAAGGCCCCGACCGGTTCCGCGATTTCGAATGGGGTGAAGCCGACGTGATAGACGAACAGGATCACGAACATCGACAGCACCTGAATATAAAGCGAACCGAGCGCCGCCGCCGTCACCGATATGATCGTGTTCATCGGCGCGTGCTGCATCATCGGCGAGGACGGCCCCTCGGCGCCGACGACGGCGCCAAGCGCCTTGATGTGGGTCAGGAACAGGAAGATCCCGGTCATCATGTAAAGCAGGAAGTCGCCGCGTATGCGGGCGCTTTTGATTCCGAGGACCCAGAACATGACGTAGAAGGCGAGAACGAAAATGACGGCCGTCATGATGTTGTTGAACAGCGCCATGAACGCATTGCCATGCGACTTGCGCACAGACCGCACCGTCGCATGATATACAAGCTCCGCAATCGATAAGGCCGATTGCAGGCCGCTTCTGGACGTGACCTTGTGAAACATCTGACCGCCGCTGACCGCCTGTTGATTTCTTGCACGGATTTCTTGCTGTCCCGTTAGCGGCGTATCATAAGGGGCGCAAAGCGTTGGATCAACCTGCGGTGAACATGCCGCAGATTATGTAAGCAGGAGTACCACATTGGATTACGAGAGACTTGTCGAAGTGATGCGGGAACTGGCTTTGATGGCGGGCGACCGGATCATGGACATCTACAACGCCGACGATTTCGACGTGAAGGTGAAATCCGATGACAGCCCCGTCACCGAGGCTGACGAGGCCGCGGATGCGCTGATCTCGGCGGGTCTGCGCGCGGCCTTTCCGGATGTGCCGCTGGTGACCGAAGAGCAGGCGGAGTCGCATGGGCAGAGCGTCGACTCGTTCCTGATCGTCGACCCGCTGGATGGCACCAAGGAGTTCATCAACCGGCGCGGCGACTTCACCGTCAACATCGCCTATGTGGAAAACGGCGTGCCGGTGCGCGGCGTGGTCTATGCGCCTGCCCGCGAGCGCATGTTCTTCACGCAGTCCGATGGATCGACGGTCGAGGAAGAAGGACCGTTCGACAAGGACATCGTCGGCACGCTGCGCGCGATCCGGGTCTCGAAGCCCGATAACGCGGCGCTGATGGTCGTGGCCAGCAAATCGCACCGCGATCAGGCCACGGATGATTATATCGCAAAATATGGCATCAAGGACATGACCAGCGCAGGCTCGTCGCTCAAGTTCTGCTTGGTCGCGACAGGCGAGGCGGATCTTTATCCGCGCCTCGGACGCACGATGGAATGGGATACTGCCGCCGGGCAGGCCGTGCTGCATGGTGCTGGCGGGCAGGTGGTGCGTTTCGACGATCACACGCCGCTGCGTTATGGCAAGGACGGTTTCGCAAACCCGTTCTTCATCGCCTATGCGCCGGGCGTTGATCTGAAGGGCGGGTGATGACGGTTCTGATCGTCATCCCTGCGCGCTACGCGTCGAGCCGTTATCCAGGCAAGCCGCTGGTCGGACTGACCGGAGCCACCGGAATCAGCAAGAGCCTGATCCAGAGAAGCTGGGAGGCGGCGGGGCAGGTTTCGGGCGATGTCCGGGTCGTGGTGGCGACGGATGACGACCGTATCCGGCAGGCCGCCGAAAGTTTCGGCGCAGATGTGGTGATGACATCCGAGGCCTGCCGCAACGGCACCGAGCGCTGCGCCGAGGCCCATGCGGCGCTTGGCGGTGGACACGAGATCGTCGTGAACCTTCAGGGCGATGCGCCGCTGACGCCGCATTGGTTCGTCGAGGCGCTGATCGGGCAACTGGCCGAAGACCCTGACGCCAGCATGGCGACCCCGGTTCTGCGCTGTGATGGACGGGCGCTCAACGGGTTCCTGGAGGATCGCCGCGCAGGACGGGTGGGCGGAACGACCGCGGTGTTCGATTCCCGGAGGCATGCGCTTTATTTTTCCAAGGAGGTGATCCCCTTCACCTCGGCGTCTTATGGCGAGGACGATCCGACGCCGGTGTTTCATCATGTGGGGGTCTACGCCTATCGGGCGCCGGCACTGGCGGCCTATCCGGGCTGGCCGGAAGGCGAGCTGGAGCGGCTTGAGGGGCTTGAGCAGCTCCGGTTCCTTGAAAATGGCCATGCGGTGCGCTGTGTCGAGGTCGAATCGCGCGGCAGACAGTTCTGGGAGTTGAATAATCCCGAAGATGTCTTGCGGATCGAGACCATGATGGGTCAAATGGGAGAGGCATGAAGGTTTGTGGGGCCGATGTTGCGATTGTCGCAGCGAGGCCCAGAAATTTCCATATTTGAGCATTAATCGATGCAACAAGTTCTTGAGTGGCCTATACATCGGCCACGTTAGGTAATTGGTCAGGAGCAGGCATGAAAAAGAAAGTAACCAAAGCGATTTTTCCGGTTGCCGGGCTTGGGACGCGATTCCTGCCGGCAACGAAGTCGGTCCCCAAGGAGATCATGACCTTGGTGGATCGCCCGTTGGTCCAGTATGCGATCGACGAGGCACGCGAGGCCGGGATCAAGGATTTCCTCTTTGTCACGTCGCGCGGAAAAGGCGCGCTCGAGGATTATTTCGACCTTGCGCCGCAGCTTGAACAGGAGCTGCGCAAGAAGGGCAAGGATGATCTTTTGCAACTGCTGAAAAGCACCAACATGGACAGCGGCCAGATCGCCTATGTCCGCCAGCACAAGCCGCTGGGGCTGGGTCATGCCGTGTGGTGCGCGCGTCACTTGATCGCGAACGAGCCCTTTGCCGTGATCCTGCCCGATGACGTGATCGCAGCCGAAAAGCCGTGCCTGTCTCAGATGGTCGAGGCGTTCGAGGAAACCCAGGGCAACATCGTCGCGGCGATGGAAGTGCCTGACGAGCAGGCCTCGTCTTACGGTGTTCTGGACATCAAGGAAGACATGGGGCGCATCGTGTCGACCAAGGGTATGGTCGAGAAACCCAAGCCGGGCGAGGCGCCGTCGAACCTGGCGGTGATCGGGCGCTATATCCTGACGCCGACAGTTCTGAAGATGCTCAACAAGAAGCGGACCGGCGCCGGGGGCGAGATCCAGCTGACCGATGCGATCGCCGACGCAAGGGACAGCGGTGAAGAGGTGTATGGGTTCCGTTTCGACGGTCAGCGCTTTGACTGCGGTTCGAAATCGGGCTTCCTGCAGGCGACCGTCGCTTTCGCGCTGGCGCGGGAGGATCTGCGCGACGATCTGCGGGCTTTTCTCAGCGATATCATGTATTCCGAGAAGGCAGCGCAGTAATTTCGCGGAGGGTCGGGTTTGACCAACATCCTTGTCACGGGGGGTGCCGGGTATATCGGCTCCCATGCCTGCAAGGCGTTACGGGCCGCCGGTTACACGCCGGTGACGTATGACAATCTCAGCACCGGCTGGGAGGATGCGGTAAAGTTCGGCCCGTTCGAGAAGGGCGACCTGAACGACCGTGAGCGGCTTGACCAGATCTTCGCGGCCTACCAGCCCACGGCCATTCTGCATTTCGCCGCCCTCAGCCAGGTCGGCGAAAGCATGCGTGAGCCCGGGCTGTACTGGCATAACAATGTCGCGGGGTCGCTGACGCTGTTTCAGGCGGCGGTGCAGGCGGGGTGCCTGGACGTGGTGTTCTCATCAACCTGCGCGACCTATGGCGATCAGGACAATGTGGTGCTGGATGAAGCCAGCCCGCGCCACCCGATCAATGCCTATGGTTCCAGCAAACGCGCGGTCGAGGACATCCTGCGCGATTTCGAGGCGGCCTATGGGCTGCGAAATGTCATCTTTCGCTATTTCAACGTGGCGGGCGCCGATCCCGAGGCCGAGGTGGGTGAATTCCACCAACCCGAGACGCATCTTGTGCCGCTGATCCTTGATGCGGTTGACGGCAAGCGCGATGCGCTGACCATTTTCGGCACCGATTATGACACTCCGGACGGCACCTGTATCCGCGATTACGTGCATGTGATGGATCTGGTGGATGCGCATGTTCAGGGTCTGAAATGGCTCGAGGAGAACAAGGAAAGCCGCGCGTTCAACCTTGGGACGGGCAGCGGGTTTTCGGTGCGCGAAGTCATCGACCGCGCCGCCGCGATCACCGGGCGCGAGGTGCCGGTCGTCGAGGGGCTGCGCCGGCCGGGCGACTGCACCAAGCTGGTTTCAGGATCGACGCGCGCGGTTTGCGAGTTGGGCTGGGCCCCAGGACGGTCGACGCTGGATCAGATGATCGGCGATGCCTGGCGGTGGCATCAAACTGGACATTACGCCGGATAAAGCCGAGTCTCCGGGCGGTTGGTACAGGTCAGGCAGAGCGGTATGGAGTTGCTCAGGGAAGCGGGTATTGCCTATCGGCTGCGATGGAAGCGGCGGCGGCTGCTGTATCGTGCGCTGCGCAAGCGCCGCCAGTTGACGGCAGTTGCCGACCGCACCGCGGATATTGCCCATGACGCGATTCTGGCAGCGGCGACAGTGCGCAACGAGATGGTGCGCCTGCCGCATTTCCTGACGCATCACCGGCAACTGGGGGTCGATCACTTCCTGATCGTCGATAACGGCAGCGATGACGGCACGCGCGACTATCTGGCCGCGCAGTCCGACGTTTCGCTTTGGTCGACGGCGCATAGTTACAAGCTGTCGCGCTTTGGCATGGACTGGCTGACCTGGCTTCAGATCCGCCACGCCCATGGCCACTGGTGCCTGACGCTGGATGCCGACGAGACCTTTATCTACCCGCATCACGACACCCGCTCGCTGCGTGCGCTGACCGGCTGGCTTGAGGCCAACGACCGGCAATCCTTTGGCGCGTTGATGCTGGACATGTATCCCAAGGGGCCGCTCAAGGCGCAGACCTATCGGCCTGGGGACGATCCGTTCCGGCAGCTTTGCTGGTTCGATGGCGGCAATTACGTGATGCAGAAGAAGCCGGACCTTCAGAACCTCTGGGTGCAGGGCGGGGTGCGTGCGAGGTATTTCTTTGCCGATCGCCCGCGCCAGGCCCCGACGATGGGCAAAACGCCTTTGGTCAAGTGGAACCGGCGCTTCGCCTATGTCAGCTCGACCCATTCGCTGCTGCCGCGGCGGTTGAACAGGGTCTATTGCGAGAAGGGCGGCGAGATGCTGTCAGGCGTTTTGCTGCACAGCAAGTTCCTTGATGTCGTCGTCGAGAAATCTGCCGAGGAAAAGGAACGGCGCGAGCATTTCGCCAATAGCGAGCTTTATGAGACCTACTATGACGGTCTGATCGCGAACCCGGACCTTTGGTGCGAGGGATCTACCCGCTTTATCAGCTGGCGCCAGCTCGAGGCGATGGGGCTGATGTCGAGAGGGGGATGGGTTTAGGATTGACCGCAGGCATGAAGCAGGGAAGAACGATACAGGTTTATTTTTGGGTCTGGAAAAATAGTATGTTAAGCCACCACCGGCAAAGCTGTGCCAGAAACAGAAAAAAACAGCGGCGAGGCAAGGTTTGAGCTTTTTGCAGTCATATCGCATGCGTCTCAAGCGCAAACGGGCGAAGATCCGTGCCTGGCGCAAGCATTTTTCGCTGACTCCGATCGAAAACCGCACCGGGAACATCCGCGCGGGAGATATCCTGTTGTTCTCGACCTTTCGCGACGAACATGTGCGCCTGCCCTATTTCCTGAAATACTATCGTGATCTTGGTGTGTCGCATTTCCTGATGGTGGACAACGACAGCCAAGATGGCGGCCGGGAATACCTGGCCGATCAGCCGGATGTGTCGCTATGGACGACCAAGGCCAGTTACAAGGCTGCGCGCTTCGGTGTCGACTGGCTCAACTGGTTGCAGGCCAAATATGGCCATGGGCATTGGTCGCTGGTGGTCGATCCTGACGAATTCTTCGTCTATCCGTTCTGCGATACCCGCCCGATCCGCGCCCTGACCGATTGGCTGGACGTGTCTCAGCTTCGCTCGTTCGGGGCGATGTTGCTGGATATGTATCCCAAGGGGCGGATGGATGCGGTGCCCTATCGGGTGGGTCAGAACCCGATGGAGATCGCATCCTGGTTCGATCCCGGCAACTACCTGATCCAGAAGAACCCGGCCTTCGGCAACCTCTGGATTCAGGGGGGGCCGCGGGCACGGGTGTTCTTTCCAGAGACGCCGGCCAAGGCGCCGGCGCTCAACAAGATACCGCTGGTGAAATGGGACCGGCGCTATGCCTACCTGAGTTCAACCCACATGCTGTTGCCGCGCGGATTGAACCAGACATATGATACGCTTGGCGGCGAGAAGGCGAGCGGCGTCCTGTTGCACGCCAAGTTTCTCGATACGTTCGCGGCCAAGGCCGAGGAGGAACTGGAGCGCAAACAGCACTATGCGGCCAGTATCGAATACAAGGCATATTACGACAACCTTAAGGATAACCCAGACCTTTGGTGCAAATGGTCGGAAAAGTATATAAACTGGCGGCAACTGGAAATTCTCGGACTGATGTCCAAGGGGAACTGGGCTTAAAAAGGGCGACGGGCAGTGAGTGTCGGTATCATCATGTTGGTTCATACGGCGTTTGACCGTGCCGAGCAGGTCGCGCGCCACTGGGCGGCGGCCGGTTGCCCGCTTGTGATCCATGCCGACAAATCCGTCCCGGCCAAGACCTATAAAGCATTCGTCAACGCGCTTTCCGATCTGCCCGATGTCCGTTTCTGCAAGCGGCATCGTTGTGAATGGGGAACATGGGGTCTGGTGGCGGCGACCCAAAGCGCGGGCCAGCTTATGCTGGATGAGTTCGAGGACGTGCGGCATGTCTATCTGGCGTCGGGCTCGTGCCTCCCGCTGAGACCGGTGCAGGAGCTGATCGACTACCTGGCCGAACGACCGCAGACTGATTTCATCGAATCCGCCACCACCGCCGATGTGCCCTGGACGATGGGGGGCCTTGACCATGAACGGTTCACGCTGCGCTTCCCGTTCTCGTGGCGCAAGCACCGCTTCCTGTTCGACAAATACGTGTCGTTGCAACGCCGCCTTGGCTTCAGGCGGCGCATCCCCAACGGGCTTGTGCCCCATATGGGCAGCCAATGGTGGTGTCTGACGCGCCAGACCCTGTCGGCGATCCTGTCAGACCCCGACCGGCAGGTCTATGACGCCTATTTTCAGCGCGTTTGGATCCCCGACGAAAGCTATTTCCAGACGCTTTCGCGGCAGTATTCCCTACAGATCGAAAGCCGTTCGCTGACGCTTTCGAAGTTCGACTACCAGGGTAAGCCGCATATCTTCTATGACGATCACCTTCGGCTTCTGCGCCGCTCCGACTGTTTCGTTGCCCGCAAGATATGGCCCTTTGCGAACCGGCTATACGATGCCTTCATGAGCGACAACGCCGGCGCAATGAAGCGCACGGAGCCCAATCCCGGCAAGATCGACCGCATCTTTTCCAAGGCGGTGGAGCGGCGAACGCGGGGGCGCCCCGGCCTTTACATGCAAAGCCGCTTTCCGGTTGAAGGGCGTGAAAACGGGGTCACTTGTGCGCAATATTCGGTTTTCGAGGGATTTGGCGACCTGTTCGAGAATTTCGAACAATGGCTTGCGCGGATCACCGCAACGCGGGTGCATGGCCACCTGTTCGCTCCCGAGCGGGCCGAGTTTTCGGATGGGCAGACGGTGATGAACGGCGCGCTTTCGGACAGTGCGGCCTTGCGCGACTATAACAAGCGGGCGTTTCTGGCGAGCCTGATCTGGAACACGAGGGGCGAGCGGCAATGTTTCCAGATGGGGCCGCGCGATCACATCAAGAAACTTGAATGGGATTTGGCGAAAGACCCCAATGCGCAAATCTCGGTCATTTCGGGAAGCTGGGCGGTGCCGCTGTTCAAATCGAACAGGAATTTTGCCGACATCCGGCAGGAGGCCGCGCGCCTGCAGCAGATCGAAAGTAAGCATCTGGATGTGTTGCGCTCGCCTTGGGCCAAGGCGCGAATCCGGATCTGGACCATGGCTGAATTCATCGAGGCCCCGATGGAGCCATTGCAGACGATCATCGACGAGATCGGCCAGCAGAACCTGCGCGGCCTGGCGGAGGTGCCCAAGATGGCCGATCTGACCGGCTTTGGGCAGTTTCTGCAGAACCTCAAGAACCAGGGGATGCATCCGTATCTGATGGGCGATTTCCCCGTGCAGCATGGTTTGCATGAACCACAGCAGACCACACCCAAACCCTATCTGGTGCAATAACCCGGCATGAGCGGACCTTTCGACTATTTCGTGGTGTTCGCGGAGATGCGCACCGGATCGAACTTTCTCGAGACCAATTTGAACGCATTTGAAGCGCTGGAATGCCATGGCGAGGCGTTCAATCCGCATTTCATAGGCTATCCGAACAAGACCGAGATCCTGGGCGTCACCCAAGCGATGCGCGATGGCGATCCGGGGCGGCTGATCGAGGCGATCAAGAGCGGTTCCACCGGCTTGGGTGGGTTTCGGTTCTTTCATGATCATGACCGCCGGGTGCTGGATATGTGCCTTGACGATCCGCGCTGCGCCAAGATCATCCTGACCCGCAATCCGCTGGACAGCTACGTGTCATGGAAGATCGCGCAGGCGACCGGGCAGTGGAAACTGACCAACGTCAAGCGTCGCAGGGACAGCAAGGTCAGTTTTGACGGGGCCGAGTTCGAAAAGCATGTCGCGCATCTGCAATCGTTCCAGGTGTTCCTGCTGAACCGGCTTCAGATGACCGGGCAGACGGCGTTTTACGTTGCTTATGAGGATCTTCAGAACCTGGCGGTGATCAACGGGTTGGTGCGGTTTCTTGGTTGTGATGAACGGCTCGAGGCGCTGGATTCCTCGCTTAAGAAGCAGAACCCGAGCCCGCTGAGCGAGAAGGTTGCGAATTACGACGAGATGGAGCGCGCGCTGTCGGGGCAAGACCCGTTCAACATGACGCGCATCCCGAATTTCGAGCCGCGCCGGGGTGCCGCAGTGCCCGGTTTCGTGACAGGCGCGCGGGCACCGCTGCTTTACATGCCGGTCAAATCCGGGCCAGAGGCCGAAGTGAGGGCCTGGCTCGCGGCGCTTGACGAGGTGCCAGAGGACAGCTTGCCGACGCATCTCAATCAGAAGGCCCTGCGGCAATGGAAGCGGCGCAACCCGACGCATCGCAGCTTTACGGTGTTGCGCCACCCGGCGGCGCGTGCGCATGACGCGTTCTGCAACAAGATCCTGGTCCGCGGGCCGGGCGGCTATGCCAGCATCCGCAAGACGCTGCGCAATTTCCATAAGCTGCCGATTCCCGGTGGCGACCTTGACGAGACCTATGACCGGCGCGCGCACCGGGCGGCGTTTGTGGCCTTTCTGGAGTTCCTGCGCGCCAATCTTGCGGGGCAGACGGCGATTCGGATCGACGCGCATTGGGCCTCGCAGGCGGCGGTGTTGCAGGGCATGGCGCAGTTCGCGGTGCCCGACATGGTGATCCGCGAGGATGAGATGGATACCGATCTGCCGCGTCTGGCGGGGCGGGTCGGTTATGGCGGTACACCGCGCGTGCAGCCCGCCGGGGGCGATCAGCCGTTTGCTCTTTCGGATATCTATGACGAGGAGATCGAGGCGCTGGTCAGCGATATCTACCAGCGCGATTACGTGATCTTCGGGTTCGGGCCATGGAAATAGGCCCGGCCGGGTGTCAGGCGGCTTGCGCCGCCTGAGCTTCGGTCACGATGGTGTAAAGCGTCATCGGATCGGAGTTCGCGCGCAGCTTGGCGCAGACCGAGGGGTCGCGCAGCGTGCGTGACACCAGCGCCAGCGCCTTGAGGTGTTCGACCCCGGCATCGCGGGGCGCGAACAGCGCAAAGACCAGATCGACAGGCTGCCGGTCCACTGCATTGAAATCGACCGGCTTTTCCAGCAGCACGAGCGCGCCGACCACCTGATCCAGCCCATCGAGCCGGGCATGCGGCAGGGCCACGCCATTGCCGACACCGGTCGGCCCGAGGCTTTCGCGTTCCTGAAGGGCTTCGACGGCTTCGGTCTGTTTCACATGATAGACCGAATCGGCAATGCCACCCAGTTCATGCAGCAGGCGCTTCTTGCTGGAAACAGCAGAGAACACGCGCACGGCCTCCGGCTTGAGGATCATATGGATATCCATTGGTTTCTCGACGCTCTGCCGGGTTCGACGCTGGCCGCGCCCGGCACCCCGTGGCTGTTAAGGGTCTATCCAGCCGATATTACCATCATCGCGATGGTAAACGACATTCAACCCATTGTTACCCTCATTGCGGAAGATGAGGACCGGCGCCCCTGCAAGCTCCATCTGCATGACCGCTTCGCCGACTGACAGAGACGGAATCTGCGTCTCCATTTCGGCGATGATCATCGGCTGAAGGCTTTCAGGTTCCGAATCTTCATCGTCTCGTTCCGAGGCGAGGATATATGAGGATGCGCCCGAAAGTTCAACCGGCTGTGAACGATCACGGTGATGATCTTTCAAACGACGCTTGTAGCGGCGCAGCTGCTTCTCGATCTTCTCGCAGCATTGGTCGAAAGCGGCATAGATTTCATGCGACCGCGCCTTGGCCTGGGTCGTCAACCCGGTCGAAAGATGCACTATGGTTTCGCAGACAAATTCACTGGCGCTTTTGGAAAAAATCACATGTGCGTCAGTCGGGCGTTCGGCATATTTCGACACGGCCACTCCGAGCTGCTCCTTGACATGTGTCTGCAGCGCTTCACCGACGTCGATCTGCTTACCACTGATTTGATAGCGCATCTTCACTCCTTCATTTGACGATCCGGTGGCGTTCATCAGGGGCGTTCGACCCTGATGGCGTTCATGTCCGGATAGGGGAAACCGACATTTCGACTGCTTGTCCTGACCCGGCCTCTGAAAGCAGGGCCCGATGCGGGATCAGCACGGAAGTCTGAGATGTCATGCTCCTATTTGAGGCGGTTTTACTGGCGTTTGTCAATGAAGATCGGCGCATCACTGGCCGGTCTGCGACAGCATGCCCACGCGTCAGGAGATGCGGAAATTATCGCCGAGATAGACCCGGCGGACATTCTCGTTGCGGACCACTTCATCGGGTGTGCCCGACATCAGAACCTGCCCGTCATGCAGGATATAGGCCCGATCGACGATCTCGAGCGTTTCGCGCACATTGTGGTCGGTGATCAGCACGCCGATGCCGCGTTTCTTCAGGTCGGCGACGAGATGACGGATATCCCCGACCGAGATCGGGTCTACCCCGGCAAAGGGTTCATCCAGCAGCAGGTAGCGGGGATGTGCGGCAAGGCAGCGCGCGATCTCGACCCGGCGGCGTTCGCCCCCGGAAAGAGCCAGCGCCGGGGCGCGGCGCAGATGCTCGATCGAGAATTCGGACAGCAGCTCTTCAAGTCGCTCGCGTCGCTTGTGCCGGTCGCTTTCCGAGATATCGAGAATTGCGAGGATGTTGTCCTCGACGGAGAGACCGCGAAAGATCGACATTTCCTGAGGAAGATAACCCACACCCATCTTGGCGCGGCGATACATCGGCAGGCTGGTCACGTCCTGGCCGTCGATCATCACCTTGCCGCCTTCGGGCTGGATCAGCCCGGCGATGGCGTAAAAGGTTGTTGTCTTGCCCGATCCGTTCGGCCCCAGAAGCGCGACCACCTCGCCCTGTTGCAGTGACAGCGACACGTCACGAATCACGACCCGGCGCTTATAGCTTTTGCGCAGATTGGTGACTTCGAGCCCCATGTTCTCATGTGCGACGTGAAGCGATGGTGCGGACATCGGTCAGTCCTGTGGCTGCAAGATGGTTTTGACGCGCCCGGTCATCTGGGCGGTGCCGTCACGTGTGTCCACAACCATCTTGTCCGAGGTCAGCGTTTGCCTTGGCTGGACCAGAAGCACCGAGCCTTCCATTTCGATCATGCCTGTATCGACGAAATAGTCTGCCTTGTCTCCTTCGGCCGCGTCCTCGCCGCTGATGACAATGACGCCGCCGGTGGCTTCCAGCCGGTCGATGCCGCTTTCGTCTTCCTTGTAGACGACCAGAACACGCGGCGCGAACAGGCGCATCTCGCCCTGACCGACGACCACGTTTCCGGTAAAGACTGCTGTGCCGTCATCCTGGTTCACATCGAGATTTTGGGAGGTCACCTCGACCGGGAGGTCGCTGTCCTGTTGTCTGTCGCCAAAAGCGACCTGCGCCCCCTGTGCAAGGCCTGCACCGGGCAAGGCCAACAAGAGCAGACAAAGAGCGGTCCACGAAAAACGGTTCAACAGTATCAATCCTCAGCGTTCTCGGGTTGGTATATCACCTTGACGCCATCTGTAAAAAACAAATGTGTGTCGCCGGTTTCCTCGTTGGGGGCAAGCAACATGCGCCCGGCATCGATGTCGCCGGGGGGGCCGTTCCCCGTGACCGGACCGGGGGTTTGCGCATAGAGTTTGTCGAACCGCGAATTGAGAATTTCGGTGTTCATGCGATAGCCGGTGCTGGTGGTGATCTGAACGTCACCGATCAGCTTGATGGTGAAATCGTCCTGGTGGACCTCTGCCTCGTCCGAGACGATGTCGATCAGCGATCCGGATGTCAGAGTGAGCCGGGAATCCACCACTTCGGCCAGAATTCTGCGCTGGTCCTTTGCATCGGGACGCGCCACTTCGGCGTTCAGCTTTATCAGGTCGCCCTCGTCCGTGACGCCCGTGAAAGTGGCGTTGCTGGCTCCCTGTTTCTGGGCACGCTGTTCAAGGCCGACTTCGGCGACAGGTATCGGCTGGTTCGGGTCAACGGTTCGCGACAGCAGAAACAGTGTCGACAGCAACCCCAACGCAGCCAGCGGCAGGAGAATCTTCATCCAGGCCACGAGCTGGGAATGGAGGCTGTTATGTCTTGCCATGGCTCAATGTGCGAAGATGTCGATCTCGGGCCAGCCGGCAAGATCCAGTCTGGCGCGCGCGGGCAGGAAATCAAAGCACGCCTGTGCCATCTCGACGCGACCCTCACGCGCAAGCATCCGATCAAGTTCGTCGCGCAGCCGGTGTAGATACAGAACATCCGAGGCCGCGTAATCAAGCTGCGCATCGGTCAGTTCGGGCGCCCCCCAGTCCGACGATTGCTGCACCTTCGAGACATCGACGGACAGCAGCTCCTGAAGCAGGTTCTTGAGCCCGTGCCGGTCGGTATAGGTGCGCACGAGCTTGCTGGCGATCTTGGTGCAATAGACGGGTGCGGCCAGCGCGCCGAAGGCGTTATACATCGCCGCGATATCGAAGCGCCCGAAGTGAAAGAGCTTGAGAATGTCGGGGTTTTCAAGCATCGCGGCCAGATTTGGGGCCTCGGACTGGCCCTTGTCGATCTGGATCATGTGGGCATTGCCGTCGCCGCCCGACATCTGCACCACACAGAGCCTGTCGCGATGCGGGTTGAGGCCCATCGTCTCGCAGTCGATCGCGACCACGGGACCAAGGTCCAGATCCGCGGGAAGGTCGTTCTTGTGTAGGTAATTCGTCATGCTCATTCCCTTCGTGGAGGGAATGGTGCCCAGGAGAGGACTCGAACCTCCACGTCCGTACGGACACTAGCACCTGAAGCTAGCGCGTCTACCAATTCCGCCACCTGGGCAGGTGTCGTGAAGCCGCCATTTAGACCCGGTGCAGTGGCGTGTCAACGGCGATTTCACAGATTTGGGGCAATCGCCATATGTCCTTGTTCAAAACGGCACAGAGCATTAGGAAGGGGTGAATTCCAAGCGGGAGATCCACAGATGTCGAAACTCGTCACCATCTACGGCGGATCGGGGTTCGTCGGCCGCTATATCGCACGGCGCATGGCCAAGGCGGGCTGGCGGGTTCGCGTGGCGGTGCGCCGCCCGAACGAGGCGATGCACGTCAAACCTTATGGCACCGTCGGACAGGTGGAGCCGGTATTTTGCAACATTCGCGACGATAACAGCGTGCGTGCAGTCGCGCGCGGCGCGGATGCGGTCGTGAACTGCGTCGGCACGTTTGACCGCAAGGGCAAGAACAATTTCGACGCGGTCCAGAGCGAAGGCGCGGCGCGCATCGCCCGCATCGCCGCAGAAGAGGGCGTTGCGCGGCTTGTGCAGATTTCGGCGATCGGTGCAGACGCGGATTCCGACAGCATATATGCGCAAACCAAGGCGCAGGGCGAGAAGGGGGTTCTCGATGCGTTTCCCGGCGCGGTGATCCTGCGACCCTCGGTGATCTTTGGTCCCGAAGACAATTTCTTCAACCGCTTCGCGGGGATGACGCGGTTCAGCCCGGTTCTTCCGGTCGTGGGTGCCGAGACGCGGTTCCAGCCCGTTTATGTGGATGACGTGGCGCAGGCCGCCGAGATGGGCGCCACCGGCGCTGCGCCCTCGGGTATCTATGAGCTTGGTGGCCCGGATGTGAACACCTTCCGCGAGCTGATGCAGCAGATGCTGAAGGTGATCCGCCGCCGTCGGCTGATCATGAATATCCCCTTTGGTATCGCGGGCCTGATGGGCTGGAGCTTCGATTTGGTGCAGACGCTTTCCTTCGGATTGATTCCGCCGCAGATCACGCGCGATCAGGTGCGTAGCCTGCGGGTGGACAACGTGGTCTCGCAAGAGGCGCGCGGGTTTTCCGACCTTGGGATCAGGCCGATGGCCATGGAGGTCGTTCTGCCCGACTACCTGTGGCGGTTCCGCCCGGCTGGCCAGTATGAGGCGATCAAGGAATCCGCGAGCAGGTTGCGCCCTCAGCGGTAGGCAATGGCCAGCAGCACGATCCCAAGAACGATCCTGTAGATCACGTATGGCGTGAAGCTGATCCTGTTGAGCAGGCGCATCATCACCGACAGCGCCAGAAGCGCCGCACCAAAGGCCATGGCCGCGGCGATCAGCCCTTCGCGCAGCAGGGCCGTGTTGGCGTTGGCGACGGACTCGGCCCCCAGAAGAGCCCCGCTGGCGATGATCGTGGGGATCGACATCAACATGGAGATGCGGGCGGCTTCCTTTCGGGTGTAGCCCAGGAAGCGCGCGCCCGTGATCGTGATGCCCGAGCGCGAGGTGCCGGGAATCAGTGCGATGGCCTGCCAGACGCCGATGACCATCGCGTCCTGGAGGTTCCAGTTTTCGGTCTTTTTCCGGCCGGGGCCTGCCTGATCGGCCCAGTAAAGGACGATGCCGAAAACCAGCATGGCCCA
>Ga0102940_1001202_pt1 | contig 16873 bp, 15 predicted proteins | sample SalPonR2_C_D1_MG_FD_78215 | JGI IMG/M metagenome (GOLD analysis project Ga0102940, IMG submission 78215) | Salt pond soil microbial communities from South San Francisco under conditions of wetland restoration - Salt Pond MetaG R2_C_D1_MG | ecosystem: Environmental > Aquatic > Marine > Intertidal... | reverse complement strand
ACCAGGGGCTCCCCATAGCGTACACGGCATAAATATAACAAATTTCGAGGTGTCCCCACGGTAAATTCATTCTGACCGTCAATCCATCCATTTCAGATCCTCAAGACCGGCAGATTATATTACCACGAAGGTCACGAAGAACACGAAGGAAGGGCTGCTTCGTGTTCTTCGTGACCTTCGTGGTTTTAAAAAAAAGCAAAACAATGCAAGGCCATCCGACATTAGCCATAACTTACTTAATTTATGATATAATGATGTAAGAATGAATTTACCCTGGAGGTGTCCCCCCCCCCGTTGCATTTACGGATTGTTTTGTGTATAAAACAAAAGAATCCCTTTAAAACCTTCAGGCAATACATTACATGATCCATAAAAAGAAAATCTCCGGCCCCCTGACAAAGGAAACCACCCAGGTAATCCTGGAGTGTATTTCCGACGGGGTCTTCACCATTGACTACAACTGGGAAATCACCTCATTTAACCGGGCTGCCGAAGAGATCACCGGTATCAGCAGAAAAGAGGCCATCGGCCGCCACTGCTGGGAGGTATTCCGCTCCAATATGTGCGAGAAGGACTGTGCCCTGAAAAAGACCATGGCGGAAGGCAAATCCTATGTCTCCACTTCGGCGTATATCATCAACAGCCAGCAGAAAAAAATCCCCATATCCGTGTCCACCTCCCTGCTCATAGACAAAAACAATGATGTCATCGGCGGGGTGGAAATTTTCAGGGATCTTTCCCTTGTGGAAGAGCTGCGCAAGGAGTTGTCCGCCAGTTTCCAGGTGGAAGATATTGTCAGCAACAGCAGTGGCATGAAAAAAATCTTTGCCATCCTGCCCCAGATATCCAGTTCGGATGCCACGGTTCTCATCGAGGGGGAAACCGGCACCGGCAAAGAACTGCTGGCCCAGGCCATCCACAACATGGGGCCCAGAAAAAACAAGCCGTTCATGGCCATCAACTGCGGTGCCCTGCCGGACACCCTGCTGGAATCCGAACTGTTCGGGTATAAGAAAGGGGCCTTTACCCATGCGGTCAAAGACAAGCCGGGCCAGTTTGCCCTGGCCCACGGGGGCACTATCTTTTTGGATGAAATCGGAGACACCAGCCCTGCTTTCCAGGTACGCCTGCTCCGGGTACTCCAGGAGCAGGAATACACCCCCCTGGGCGGCATTGAAAAGGAGAAAACCGATATCCGGATCATTGCGGCAACCAACAAAGATCTCTCAGAACTTATGGCCGCCGACCAGTTCCGCCAGGACCTGTACTACCGGGTCAATGTGGTCCGGCTTACCCTGCCGCCCCTGCGCCAGCGTATGGAAGATGTGCCGCTGCTGGTGGAGCGGTTTATTTCCAAAATGAACCTGCACCAGGGAAAATTCATCCAGGGAATTGACCGGGAAGTATTGGCCGCCCTCATGTCCCACACATTCCCCGGCAATATCCGTGAACTGGAAAACATCATCGAACATGCATTTGTTCTGTGTCAGGAAGGCACCATCACATGGGAGCATTTGCCGGGATTTCTCGCAGGAAAACCGGCCTGCTCTTCAAAAACCTCGGATGATCCGGTAAAAACTGCACAAATCAATTTGATATCTGATGCCCTTGCCAGAAACAACTACAACAGAAATGCCGCTGCAAAGGACCTGGGGATACACAAAAGCACCCTGTTTCGGCGCATTAAAAAACTGGGCATAAAATTATAAATGCAACCCATGCCGGTGAACAGGTCCTTTTTTTGCGACCCTGACCCAAGGATGGCCAGCGGCAACATTTGTTTTCAAACGGCTGGATTGCCTGCCAGACAGGGAAATTTTCAAATCTGCAACAGCACCCGCACATTCCGGTATAGTCAGGCACGGGCCTTGCATTTGTCATATCCAGTAACACACTGGCGCATCAATTCTGCACACGGGGTTTTTTGTGAAAATAGCTGTCACCATATGGGGAAACCGGATTTCACCTGTTTTTGATTCCGCCCGCACCCTGCTGGTGGCCCAGATTGACGGCGGGCAGATTACCAGGCAATTTTATACATCCTTTGATCCGGAATCGCCTGTACACCTTATCAATACCCTGAAATCACTTGAAATTGACACCATGGTGTGCGGTGCCATCTCCCGAAAACCCGCAGACCTTATATCAGATCAAAACGTTCATCTCATCTGTTTTGTCACCGGCAATGTCCGCACGTTTCTGGACAGTTTTATCAAAGGCCGGACCGTGGAAAAAAAGCATATGATGCCGGGATTCACCCCCGGGTATCGGAATGCGTATTGACATTGCCCTGAAAAAATTATTACAATTTCTACTTTGACACTGTTTTTCAGGAAATGTGATACATGACATATGATACAGAAACGGTTTTGTTTGCATTCACCCTTACCGTTCTGGCCGGCCTCTCAACCGGCATCGGCAGCGGTCTGGCTTTTTTTGCCAAACGCACCAACACCCTTTTTTTAACCGCTTCTCTGGGGTTTTCCGCCGGGGTCATGATCTATGTTTCCCTGGTGGAAATTTTTGTCAAAGCCAGAGATTCTCTGGAAGCCGCCCTTGGTACCTTTAACGGATATCTGATGACCACCCTGGCTTTTTTCGGCGGCATTGCCCTGATCGCCCTTATCGACTACCTGGTGCCTGGTTATGAAAACCCCCATGAAATCAGGAATGTCGAAGAAATTCCTGACCAGGATCTGGCGCTGCAGAAAAAAAAACTGCACCGCATGGGGGTGTTTTCCGCCCTGGCCATCGGCATCCATAATTTTCCCGAAGGCATTGCCACATTTGTGGGCGCGCTCCAGGACCCGGCCCTGGGGATAAGCATTGCCGCTGCCATTGCCATCCACAATATTCCGGAAGGCATTGCTGTATCGGTTCCCATCTTTTATGCCACCGGCAGCCGGAAAAAAGCCTTTGGTCTCTCGTTTTTGTCGGGCCTGGCTGAACCGGTGGGGGCGCTGCTGGGGTATTTTCTGATTCTCAGATACGCCACAGACACCATGTTCGGCCTGTTGTTTGCCGCAGTGGCCGGCATCATGGTATTTATTTCCCTGGATGAACTGCTGCCCACAGCGGAAAAATACGGGGAACACCACATTGCCATGTACGGCGTAGTAGCCGGCATGGCTGTGATGGCGGCCAGCCTGGTATTGTTTGTGTAAAAGGATGCCCATGAGTGAAAACCTTCGTAATTCGTCACTGGCAAAACAGGTAAAAGACCTGGAAAACCAGCTCCGGCAACAGGAATCGTTGTGGGAAAAGGACCGGATTGCCGCCGAATACCACAGAAAATTCTTGAAATTTATTCCCTACCCGGTGCTGATACGCGATGCCGCAGGCTTGATTTCCTATCTGAATCCCGCCTTTACCCAGACATTCGGCTGGACCCTGGAAGAATTCAAAGGCACCCGGGGAAAAGAATATGTACCATTGCATCTGCGCTCGCAACTTGCCAGAAAAATCAGAACCCTGCCCCCCGGCAAAAATGTGTTGAAAATGAACACCAGACGTCTGACCAAAACCGGGCAGATGCTGGATGTGGTGGTCCGGGTGGGAATTGACAGAGATGAGGATCTGAACCCTGCGGGCATGGTCATGGTATTCCGGGATGTGACCATGGAAAAGCGCGTTGACCGGAACCAGAGCGCCATAAACCGCATCAGCCAGGCCCTGCCCCAGTACCCCCGGCTGCCGCAGCTTTTGGAATATGTCAGCAAAGAGATCAAGGAACTGCTGGGAACCCAGGGCGCCAATGTCATGCTCCTGGATGAGGATGAAAAGGAATTTTATGTATTGAGCATGGCCCATGATGATCCTTTCACCCGGGAACGGGTCAAAAAAATCCGGTTCCAGGTGGATGAACTGCTGTCCGGCCAGGTGGTCAAGACCGGCAAGCCCATTATCATGACATCGTTGCCTGATGACCAGAAACTGCACCAGAACAGAAACCAGAAAATCGGCTACACGGTAAAAAATGTAATGGTGGTACCGCTGCACACCAACACGCGCATCATCGGTGTGATATCAGCTGACAACAAAAAAGAAGGGGTATTCGACCAGACCGATCTGGAAACCCTGAGTACTATTGCAGCAACGGTTGCGCTGTCCATTGAAAACGCCAGGGTCTCTGAAGAACTGAAAAAAGCCAATGAAGAATTGAAAAGCCTGAATGCAGCCAAGGACAAAATGATCAGCCATCTGTCCCATGAACTCAAGACCCCGGTGGCTGTATTGCTCAGCTCCATGAAAATCTTGTCCCGCAGGCTGGAAAGCCTGCCTGAAGACAGCTGGCAGCCCACCCTGGCCCGCATGCAGCGCAACCTCAAACGCCTCATCGGCATTGAAGATGAGGTCTACGACATTGTGGAAAAAAAAACCTTTTCCCACAAACCGGTGTACACCCTGATTTTTGACCAGTGCAAGGATGTCATCGAAGCTTTGATCGCACAGGAGACAGGAGAAACAGGGGTTGTCCGGAAAGTCAGAAAAAAGCTGGACGACATTTTTTCCACCAGGGATCTTGAAGCAAAACAGGTGCATCTGGACAGTTTTGTGGCGCAGCGCATCACCGAAACCAGGCCATTGTTCAGCCATCGGGATGTGGAGCTTAAAACCAGCCTTTCTGCTGTTCCCCCCATTCTGATCCCCCTTGATCCATTACAGAAAGTGGTGGACGGCCTGATACGCAATGCCATTGAAAACACCCCGGACGGCGGCAGTATCCATATACAGGTCCAGGACACGGCAAAGGGGGTGGCATTCATTGTCCAGGACAAAGGAATCGGTCTAACCCGAGAGGCCCAGAAACGGATTTTTGAAGGGTTTTTCACCACCCAGGAAACCCTGCACTACTCTTCCGGACAACCCTATGATTTCAATGCCGGGGGCAAGGGAGCAGATCTTTTGCGCATGAAAATATTTTCAGAGCGCTACCGGTTTAACATCTCCATGACCTCCAAACGGTGCAGCCGTCTGCCCGGAGACACCGATGTCTGCCCGGGCAGCATGGAAGGGTGCAGCAAGCTGCCGGGCCCGCCTTGTGACGGCTATACCCGGGTATCTGTATTGTTTCCCCTGCCGTCAGACTGAAACTGACAGCCCTTCATCTTTTCTGTTCATGCTTCTAAAATATCAAAAATAAGGAGATTATATGCTGGCAGACCTCATAAACAACCGTTCCCGGATACACACCCGGGATATCTCCATGACCACCTTCCCCCATGAAAAAGGCCAGGTCATTGTGGCAGGAGAGCTCACCGACACCCGGTATGTGAAAATATTCGACATCACCGGCCAGGTACTGGAACCCGGTACTATCCATCACATCCGCCTGTTCTGCCGGGTGGCACCGGAGCCGCTGCGCATTGTCGCGGCCGAAGCGGACATGCCCGCCATACCCATGGCAGAATGCCGCACCACCCTGGACCGGGTCCCGCTGCTTGCAGGGCTGGAAATCAAACCAGGGTTCACCCGCAAAGTGGCCGAAATCATGGGGGGCACCAGCGGATGTACCCATCTTTGCACCCTGACCAAGGCCATGGCCCAGGAGATGGTTCATGGCTGGCTCACGGAAAAACGCAGAAACCCCATGCCCCTGCCGGACAACATAGAAGATATCAAAGAAAGCAGGTTTCTGGTGGATTCCTGCCGGATGTGGCAAAAGGATGGCCCCAAAATTCAGGCCCTGGCAAAGGCCATTCAACAGGCATCACGTAACAGGAAAAACACAAGGAAATATTGAGCAGATAGTATTACTGCCGGATGGCCATGCGTTTTTCAACAAATGATATGGACCGGGACAAAGAAAAGGTCAGGACAAAATACAACACGGTGATGGTAATCCAGATTTCAAAGGTCAGAAAGGTGGCAGCCATAAGCTCCATGCCCTGGAAGGTAAGTTCCTGGACAGAAATGACAGACACAATGGCGGAATCTTTGATGGTGGAGATAAACTGGCCGGCCATGGGAAATGCAACCTTGCGGAACGCCTGGGGCAGAACCACCAGCCGGAAGGTGTTGAACGGCGACAACCCGATGGACCAGGCCGCTTCCCACTGGCCGGCGGAAATACTGTTGATACCGCCCCTTACGATTTCAGAGATATACGCCCCTTCATAGATACCCAGGGCCACCGCTGCTGAGACAAATGCATTTATCTGCCCGGTATCCGCCAAAAAAAACGACACCATTCGCTGCATTGTATCTGACTGGCTGCGCAGCCATATATCCAGGCCCAGGGCATCCAGAAACTGGCTGGAGACAAAATAGTAAAAAAGAATTACCAGCACCAGAGAGGGAATGTTCCGGGCGGTTTCCACATAAAACCGGCTGATCAGCCGGCTGGGAAACCCGCCTTTGGCACCCATGACACCGGAAACGGTTCCCAGAAAAAAGGCCAGCACCATGGACCAGGCGCTCAGCTTGATGGTGGTCAAAAATCCCAGTAACAGCATATTGGGCTGAAGCCGGCCCGTGGCCGGGTCCCGGAAAAGAAAATATCCGGGAATGATATCCCATTCCCACTGGTAATCCAGGACCCGGACCATGCGGACAAAAAAAAAGACAACAGCAGCAGCCACTGCAAGCACTACTGCCAGATCCACCAGGGTAAACCGTCTGGCGGGTTTATTTAACAAGGTCTTCCCATTGTCTGGATTCAAACCAGTATGCTTTTTTCTCCGCCAGAAAACCCTGGGCACGGGCGTTCAGAATCCAGTTGTTGAAATAATTCAAAGCGTCATGGTCCCCTTTGCGGATCGCAAAACCGATGGGCTCCTTGGTGAAGTTCTCCTTTAAGGGCACAAACAGCTTGTCCGGGTATTTCAAGGAATGGAACACCGGCATGGGCGCGGAAGACACAACCGCATGGACCCGGCCCAGATTCAGTTCCTGCAGGGCCTGGCTTTCATTTTCAAACAGGCGCAGCCGGGCGTTGGGCAGGTATTTTCTGGCGGCCTGTTCTGCTGTGGTGCCCATGCGCACGGCAATATCAACTTCCTTTTTGTTAAAATCCGCCAGGGTGGAGAAACCATCCGCCTTTTTCTTGTGGGCCACCATGGACATGCCGGAATAATCATAGGGCATGGTGAAATTCACCTTGAGGTTGCGCTCCGGTGTGATACCCATCCCCCCGATGATCACATCAAACTTGCCGGTCATCAGGGCAGGGATGATGCCTGACCAGGCAGTGGGAACAAATTCCACTGCCACGCCCATATCCTGTGCCAGCTGTCTGGCCACATCGATTTCAAATCCGATGAGTTTGCCCTGCTTGTCCTTCATGGCCCAGGGCACAAAGGTGGACATCCCCACCCGGATCACCTTGGTTTTCTGTATTTTTTCAACAATGCTCTCTTTGGCCAGCTGGTCTCCCAATTCTCCTGCCAGGCAGGTGGTGTAAGACAGTAATACGACTGCCAAAAGGGCACATCCGATGTTTTTCATGGAACCTCCTTGTTTTTACAGATATTTAGGTTAATGGACATATCTCATCCGATTTTCAAAGATCCGGATGATAAATGAAAGTGTAACTGTCACTGACAGGTAGCATAATGCCACAGCAAACCAGATTTCAAAAGTCAAAAATGTTTCCGATACGATTTTCTGGCCCTGCATGGTCAGATCATAAATGGAAATGGTACTGACCAGGGCGGAGTCCTTGATCAGGGAGACGCTCTGGCCGGCCAGCATGGGAAGGGTCTGGCGCAGCATCTGGGGAATGACCACCCGGTAATACAGCACGGAAGTGGGCAGCCCGATGCTCTGGGCCGCTTCAAACTGGCCTCTGGGTATGCTGACGATGCCAGACCGGATGATTTCCGATGAATACGCCCCTTCAAACAGACTCAGGGCAATGACGGCTGACACAAATGCAGACAGACCCAGAACAGGGGATATCACAAAATATATGACAAAAATTTGAATCAGCAGCGGGGTGTTGCGGATACCTTCCACATAACACCAGGCCAGCACCCGCAGCGAGATAAAAGGCGACAGCCGGGCAAAAGCAGAAACCATGCCCAAGAGCAAGGACAAAAAAAGACTGATGATCGATATCTTTGCTGTGACCAGCAGGCCCTGGAGCAGCACCCCTGATACAAACTGCCCGTTTTCAATGGAAAAAAAATAGGGAAGTATCCGGTACCACTGCCAGTTATAGGAAAGGTTCCGGTATCCCGTTACCACAACCAGAACCGCAAGGATCAAAAATATTGCTGAGGTTATGAGATTTTTTCCCTGTTTCATTGCCTTTCCTTGGGTATAACAAAAGGCAAATTACCACAAAAAACCGGCATCCGCCAGTATTTTATGTGAAACGTTTAGCTTTTAGCTGTTAGCTGTTAGCTTTTAGCCTTTAGCTGTTAGCCGGTGGTAACCAGCAGGAAATCATTGTATTTATTTTATCTAAAAGTTTTAAGTGGTAAGCCAATACCTGATGCTATACTTTCCAGATAACTTTCCAGATAATTGAATATAATAACAGGAAATTTTCTTGTCAAATTCAAAGAGCCCCCCTGAATACTTGCTATAGCAGCGTACGCTTCTAGGGGGAGCCCCTGGTGGTGTCCTGTGAACGGACCGTCAGATCCGGAGGGGGCCAGGTAAAACATGCCGAGATGTTTTAAACCAGAGGGTGGGTTGCCGCGCTTCATTGCGCTTATGCAAACAAGCCCCCGCAGATCTCGGGCCGGGCACAGGACACCACCAGGGGCGGGGCTTGGGTCGGAGTACTGCATAGAGCGATCAAAACGTGACATGCTTATGGCAAATATCCAGAGACACTGGTGATACCCTTGCGTTTTGTTACACTTTTTATTAAACTTTATTGTCAAATTAAAACAAACCTGAAACATAAGCGCAAAAGGATGTGCCTGATACCATGCGCAGCTTTCCTGACACCCTTGTCAAAATCATTGAAAAAAGTGATCTGAATATCAACCAGATCAGCAAGATATCCGGGATCTCCAACACCTATCTGACAAAGCTGCTCAAACACAAAATCAACCACCCGGGCAAGGACAAGATCGCATCCGTGCTGCTGGCCTTGAACTTTCAAATCACAGAGATCAACGCGGTGCTGGAAGACTATGATTACCAGCCCCTGAACCACCATGATATCCCCGCAATTTTACAAAACAACCGGAACCGCCGGTTTGACGGCCGGATTGTCCCCCATTTCGACTACATCTATTTTGAGCTGGTCATGGCGGCCTTGGAAGCCTTAGGCGGCACCAAAATCATCATCAAAGAGCGGCCCAGCGGGATTTTCATTCCCATGGACCTGTACATGAGAAAAGAATTTCCCATTGAATCCGATGACCAGGCAGCCCGGTTCTTCATGACCTTTACCCATGATGTGGTGGCGGAGCGCAAAAGACTGTTTCTGGAAAACTGCCATAAAGGATACCGGTTTGAAACTTATATCTGCCAGGGATGTCTGGCGGAAAGCCTGAAAAACAACATAGGAACCGATGCCCAGAAATCGGATCCTTGCCGGGCAGAGCTGTTTGCCCGGTATTTTGCCAATGCGGTATCTGCTTTTTTAAAGTTCCCGGACCAGCATCTGCACCGGGTGGTAAAGCGGTGCACCTATTTTCAGTTCCAGATCCAGGATGCGAAAGGAAAAAACCCCAAGGTCAGCTTTACCTCGGACCGGCGGCACTATTTTCACAACGAATGGGAGCAGCTCAGCATTGAAGGCTTTTTGTCCAACGCCCCGGGCATCACCGACCTGTTTTTCCATGAGGTGGAAAAATGCCGGACTGCGGCCCGGCATACTGATGACATAAACACCCCTGAAGGATTCCATGACTATATCCGGTCCCTGTTTGTCTTTCACGGCATGGGCCCTGCATTTGACCAGGCCCTGTCACAACTCATGCACATTCCTGGATTGGCGTTTCATTGAATCCAATTTCCGGGGAGCACAAAACATCCCGGAACCAGTGAAAAAACGGCTGCAGCCAGGAAAAACAGAAAATTCCGGATATGGTTTAATTTTTTTTTAAACTTTGTAGTATTTTTTTATTGACCCTGTCTCCGGATGTGTGCTAACCGTTTTTTAACACCAACCTTCTGCATTGGAGCAGCCGTGAACAAAAACCGTTCAGAACCCGTTCTTTCCATTGACAGCCTGAAAACCCATTTTTTTTCTCGAAAAGGGGTGGCAAGGGCTGTGGACGGGGTATCCTTTGACCTGACCCCGGGAGAGGTCACCGGCATTGTGGGGGAATCCGGGTGCGGCAAAAGTGTCACCGCCCTGTCCGTCATGGGGCTGGTGCCCAACCCGCCGGGCCGGGTGGTGGACGGCCGCATTCTTTTTCATGGAAAAAACCTGCTGGATCTGGACATTAAAGCGTTGCGGAAAATCCGCGGGGCCGGCATTGCCATGATTTTCCAGGAACCCATGACCTCTTTGAATCCGGTGTACACCATCGGCAACCAGATATCGGAAATGTTCCGGCTCCACAAGGGATATGACAAAAAACAGGCCCTGGCAGCTGCAGTTGACATGCTGGAGCGGGTCCAGATCCCCTCCCCGGGCAAACGGGTCAATGAATATCCCCACCAGCTGTCCGGGGGCATGCGCCAGCGGGCCATGATCGCCATGGCCATGTCCTGTGATCCGGAAATTCTGATTGCGGATGAACCCACCACTGCCCTGGATGTAACGGTCCAGGCCCAGATCCTGGACCTGATGCACCGGCTCAAGGATGATTTTTCCACGGCCATCCAGCTCATCACCCATGATCTGGGGGTGATTGCGGAAATGGCAGACCAGGTGGTGGTGATGTACGCCGGCCAGGTGGTGGAAAAGGCCCGCACCCGTGAGCTTTTCCAGCACACCCTGCATCCCTACACCCGGGGCCTTCTGGCATCCATTCCCGTGCTGGGGCACCGCACCCGGGGAATGGATGAAGACCTGGTGGAAATAAAGGGCATGATACCCAGCCTTCATAACCTGCCGTCAGGCTGCCGTTTCAGCAACCGGTGTCCACAGGTCATGGAAAAATGCAAAAACCTTCTGCCTGAACTGACCGACATGTACGGCGGACACCAGGTCAGGTGCTGGCTGCACACGAAAGGGGCATCTGCATGAAAACCCCGCTGGCCGCCGTCACAGACCTGAAAGTGCATTTTCCCATAAAAAAAGGGATCCTGGCCAGGACCGTGGGGCATGTATATGCGGTGGACGGCATCAGCTTTGACATCATGCCCGGTGAAACCATCGGCATTGTGGGAGAATCCGGCTGCGGCAAAACCACTGCCGGCATGGCCATGGTGCAGCTCACCCCCATCACTTCCGGGACCGTGCAGTGGAAAGGCACGGACATGGCAGGCATGAACCGGTCCGGGCTGCGGGCGCTGCGCAGGGAAATGCAGCTGATATTCCAGGACCCCTACTCCTCTTTGAACCCCCGGATGACGGTGCGGCAGATCCTGTCAGACCCCATGGATGTCCATGATATGTTCACCGGCCGGCAGCGGAAAGAACGCATCGATTTTCTCCTGGATACTGTGGGGCTTTCACCGGGCCAGGCCGATCTATACCCCCATGAATTTTCAGGCGGCCAGCGGCAGCGCATCGGCATTGCCAGGGCCCTGGCCCTTGATCCCACCCTGATCATCGGGGATGAACCGGTCTCTGCCCTGGATGTCTCCATCCAGGCCCAGATCATCAACCTGCTCAAACGCCTGAAACGCGATTTCAACCTGTCGTTGATCATTATCTCCCATGACCTGGCGGTTGTGGAATACATCTGCGACCGCATCATTGTGATGTACCTGGGCAAAATTGTCGAAGCAGCTGACTATGCTTCTTTGTACAAAGATCCGAAACACCCCTATACAAAGACCTTGATGTCCGCCATTCCGGTGCCTGATCCTGAGCGCCGCACCCGGCGGCTCATTTTAAAAGGGGATGTGCCCTCCCCCATCAATCCGCCCGGCGGATGCCGGTTTCACACCCGGTGCCCGGACCGCATGGATATCTGCGACAAACAGGAACCGGCCATGCAGCGGTTCAATGACGGCCACACCGCTGCCTGCCACCTGTATAACACCATATATGCCGATGATTGTCATGCAACCCCAAACCATGTTTCAACCCCAACCAAAGGAGACAACCCATGAAACACAAACTTGTCACACTCATTCTCGCCGCCATGCTGGCATTGCCCGGCCTGGCCCTTGCCAAGGCAGACCTGGTGATTGCCGTGGATTCCCCGCCCAAGAGCATGAATCCCCACAGCTACAACTCCGATGCCAACCTGTCCTACATGGCCAATTTTTTTGACGGCCTGCTCCAGCGGCCGGCCCCGGAAGGCAGACTGGCCCCGGCCCTGGCCACGAAATGGGAGCGCAAAGATGCCCTGACCTGGGAGTTCAAACTCAGAAAAGGGGTGAAATTCCACAACGGCAACCCGTTTACTGCCGAAGATGTCAAATTCACCTTTGAGCGCATGAAAGACCCGGAGTTCTCCAAATTCCTGAACATTGCCAATTCCATTGCATCCATTGAAACACCTGATGATTTTACCGTGATTTTTACAACCGAAAAACCCGTGCCCTGGTTTGCGGAAACCATGCACCAGAATTTCATTGTGGACAAGGAATCCTCCCTGGAAAGGGATTCAGGGGATTACAACACCAAACCCATCGGCACCGGTGCATATAAATTTGTGGAATGGGTCAAAGGCTCCTACATCAAGATGGAAGCCAACCCCGACTACTGGGAAGGGGCCCCGATTTTTAAAACCGTTGAAATCAAACCCATTACCGAAGCTGCCACCCGGTTTGCCGCCATTGCCACCCGCCAGGCCCATATCCTGAGCGGCGTACCCATTCCCATGATCACGCAGATCAAAAAGAACCCGGCAGTTGAAGTGGTTTCCAGACCGGCCCGCCGGGCCATCTACATGGACATCGGCAACAAACCCGGCACCCCGTTTGCCGATATCCGGGTGAGAAAAGCCATTGCCATGGCCATCAATGAAGATGAAATCGTGTCCACGGTAATGCGGGGCCAAGCCACTCCCACGGCCCAGGTGCCGGATACGGCCACCATCGGGTATGACCCTTCTTTGGAGCGGCTGCCCTATGATCCGGAACAATCCAAAGCCCTGCTCAAAGAAGCCGGATATGAAAACGGATTCGATATCACCATTGCCGGCCCCAATGACCGGTATGTCAATGACAAACAGATTTGTGAAGCCGTTGCCAGGTACCTGGCCAGAATCGGTCTCAACGTAACCCTGGATGTCAAACCCAAATCCATTTTCTTTGATGAACTGTCCTCCAACAAACACGACTTCTACCTGATCGGATGGATGGACGGTTCCTATGACTTTGGCCGCTCTGCCCAGCTTTTGCTCCACACCGTGGATCCGGACAAAGGTCTCGGCGTATATAACGGTGCCATGTATTCCGATCCAAAACTGGATGAAATGATTGTCGCCTCCAGTGCCATCCTGGACAGGGATGAAAGACGGGCCGCTCTCCAGGCCATCAACAAAAAAGCTGTGGAAGATATCGCCTGGATCCCGCTGCACTATCAGCAGGATGTGTATGCCGTGTCCAAGGCTGCCGATGTCACGTTCATCCCCCGGCCTGACAGGTGGATCGTGGCCAAGGAGATCAAGCAATAACCGTCTGGGGCGCATAAACCGTTAACCGCAACAAGGGCCTGCCCCGGAATTTTTCAGGGGCAGGCCCTGAACCGGATACATTGTGGGAAGATATATTTTTCAGCGCATATGCCAGGGCGTGGTGGTCCTTTTAGCTGTTTCCTTTATCTGCTTTCTGATTTTCAGGTTCACCGGAGACCCGGTCCTGATGCTGGCAGGCAAATACGCCACCCAGCAGGAACGCGAGCAGGTCAGAATCGCCTATGGCCTGGACCGCCCCTTTTATGTGCAGTATGCCCATTTCCTGGGCAATGCTTTGAAGGGTAATTTCGGCAAATCCTATATCTCCCAGGTGGATGCCCTGGACACCATTTTGGAACGGTTCCCGGCCACATTTGAGCTGGCCCTCACCGCTATTTTCATCTCCCTTTCTGCCGGGGTCCTGCTGGGGGTGGTGGTGTCCATCAAACCCAAAAGCCTGGTTTCCCGGCTCATCATGGCCGGTTCCCTGGGGGGCATATCCATTCCCACCTTTTTGATGGGCATTTTATGGGTCATGCTGTTTGCCGTCTATCTGGAGTGGCTCCCGCCGTTCGGCCGGGGGGACACCGTGCAGATAGGGCCCTGGCGCACCGGGTTCCTGACCCTGGACGGGCTCAAACACATCATCATGCCGGCCCTGACCCTTGCCGGATACCAGCTGGCCGTTATCCTGCGCCTCACCCGGGCCGGGATGCGGGAGGTATTGTCCGAGGAATACATCAAAACCGCCTGGTCCAAGGGGTTGTCATCGTTCACGGTCATTGTCAAGCATGCCCTGCGCAACGTGCTCATTCCCGTGGTCACCATTGCGGGATTGAGCTTCGGAGAACTCATTGCCTTTTCCATTGTCACGGAATCCATTTTCCAGTGGCCGGGCATGGGCAATCTGCTGCTGGTGTCCATTTTTGAGACCGACCATCCGGTCATTGTCACCTATATCATGATGGCTGCGTTTATCATTCTTGCCATCAACATTCTGGTGGACCTGCTGTATGCATGGCTGAACCCCAAAATTCAATACAATTAGGGAATCCATGATCAAAAACATTCTCCAATCAAACCTTGTTTACAGCTTTGTCAGGGATATCTCCGCCATGACAGGGGCCCTGCTGCTGGTGATCTTTATCTTCTGCGCCCTGTTCGCCCATATCCTGGCGCCCATGGATCCGTATGAGCTAACCACGGTGGAGCTGTCCAACTCGCTGATGGCACCCGCATGGATGGAGACCGGGAGCCTGTCCTTTCCTTTGGGCACGGATGACCAGGGCCGGGGCATATTGTCCACCATCATGTTCGGGCTGCGCACATCGCTTATGGTGGGATTTTCCGTTGTGGTAATATCCAGCATCCTGGGGATCATTTTCGGTATGCTGGGCGGCTTTTACGGCGGTATCCTGGATGCCTTTATCATGCGCACCGCAGATACCGTGTTCGCATTTTCCACCACGTTGCTGGCCATTCTGCTGCTGGGCATATTCCAGAGCCGCAATATCTGGACCGTGGTGTTTGCCATCTGCATTGCCGGTTGGGTGAAATATGCCCGCACCATCCGGGGATCCGTATTGGAAGTCAAGGAAAATGCCTATATCACCGCAGCCAAAGCATCCGGTGCAAAGGATTTCAGAATTTTGTTCCGGCATGTGCTGCCCAACGCCCTGCCCCCGGTGTTTGTGCTCATGGCCGTGGACCTGGCTGTCGTAATCATGCTGGAAGCCACCTTGAGTTTTCTGGGGGTGGGAGTGCCCATCACTGAACCCTCCCTTGGCATGATGATCTCCATCGGCAAAAACTATATCTATGCAGGCATGTGGTGGATGGTACTGTTTCCCGGCATGACCCTGATCCTGCTGGTAGTTGCCATAAACCTGTTTTCCGACTGGCTCCGGGATGAGATGAATCCCAGGCTGGCCCTGCGCTCCTGAGCCTTTACTATAAGGGCTCCTGCTGCTGATTTTTACCACAAAGAACACGAAGGCCACGAAGAATGGAATTTTCAGATACCGAACTGTTCCTGAATGATTTTAAATATATTGTAAACACTGATTCTGCTTCCGGAAACACGGCCGGCATTCTGAAGGTGGCCCATTTTTTTCAGGACAGGTTTTCCCGCCTGGGCATGACAAGTGACATCCTGCTGCCGGGAAACGGTAAGGTTCCCTGCCTCAAAGCCGCCCTTGGGGATCCGCCCCATGAAATAATGTTTATGGGTCATTTGGACACGGTATTCCCTGAAGGAGAAGCTGGTGAACGGCCCTTTTCTCTTTGCGGCAACCGGGCCCGGGGCCCGGGGGTCTGCGACATGAAAGGGGGATTGCTGGTGGTGCTGCATGCACTGGAAACCCTGAAGAAAACCGGGGACCTGGACAACATGTCCATCTGTGTGCTGTTCAACGGCGATGAAGAAACCGGCTCCACCCAGTCCCGGCCCCTGATCCAGGAAACAGCCAAAACCTGCCGCCGGGTTCTGGTATGCGAACCCTGCCGGCCGGATTATCATCTGGTGAACCAGAGAAAAGGCGGGGGATGGTTTCACATCGATGTTACCGGCATGGAAGCCCATGCCGGAGCAGACCCCCACAAAGGCGTCAATGCCGTGGTGGAGCTGGCCCACCTGGTTTCCCTTATCCAGGATCTCAACGATGAAAACCCGGGCACATCCGCCCAGGTGACGGTGATCGGCGGCGGCAACAAAATCAATATCATTCCCGCACATGCCAGGGCATCCGTGGATGTCCGGATCCTGGACCCCAAAGAAAAACCGCGGGTGGAAACCTTTTTCAAACGGCTTTCCCAAAACCGGCTGTTTGAACCATCCACCATAAGGGTTTCGGGCTGCATTGACCGCCCCCCCATGGCGGTTACCCCGGAAAGCCAGGCTATACAGGATCTGATCATAACCGAGGCGAAAAAAATGGGCATTACCATGGGGGCCATTACCACCGGGGGATGTTCCGACGGTAACCTGACCGCATCCCTGGGGATTCCCACCCTTGACGGGCTGGGACTGGTGGGGGCCAATTCCCACAGAACCGATGAATATGTGGAACTGGAAAGTATCCCGGTCATGGTTACCCTGATGAGCCGGGTCTGCCGGCACCTGGCAGACAACCAGACCACCAAATAACAAAACAACGAAAGGTTACAGATACTGGATAGTATCCACAACAAAAGGGGTGCTCTGGATAGCCACGCTCTTTTTTTTT
>Ga0102940_1001201_pt1 | contig 16877 bp, 18 predicted proteins | sample SalPonR2_C_D1_MG_FD_78215 | JGI IMG/M metagenome (GOLD analysis project Ga0102940, IMG submission 78215) | Salt pond soil microbial communities from South San Francisco under conditions of wetland restoration - Salt Pond MetaG R2_C_D1_MG | ecosystem: Environmental > Aquatic > Marine > Intertidal... | reverse complement strand
TCTTCAAAGTAGTTATCAAGAGTTTTGAAAATCTCTGGTTTTACTGATTTAAAACCTTGATCTAATTGATATTGCCCAAAAGCATGTCTATCTTTAAAAGGTTTTATTATTTTACCAGTTGATATACGAACATGTTCTGCCCATAATTCATCATAAAAGATTTTTAAATGTGTTCTTTTGTGTATCATTTGATTAGATGTTAAAAATTATTGGTAATCTTTTTTGTAATGTTTCCAATAATGGAATCATTATTTCTCTCACTTGAGGATGAGCAACAGGAGCTGTCCTTTGTCTAAAGATTTCTCTCCATTCACGTAGATTTGCTGTTATTACTATTTCTGTTTTAAGAGCATTTGGTAGAACACTACGTGCTTTTTGAGCAGACCATCCATGTACTTGTGTTAAATACATATAATCAAGTTCACTATCTTTCATATTCCGTAACCAAACATCTCTATCTGTACTAATTAGTTCAGAACATGTATATTTACCTTGTTTTAAATTCAACCATGGTGGTATAATGAATATTATTTCATTATCATATTTATCTTTAGAATAATTACAGTATCTTGTACTTTCTTGAGAAAAAGATGCAATTCTGTGTCTTACTAATTCATGAGAAACACCTCTATCACAGATAATACGTACAGTAATCTTTTCATGTTCAATTACTGATTCATGTCCTTTTGAAAGTAACATTTCAACAAATTTATCTGCTGAATCGTTTGTTATTTTATCTTCTGATTTGTAACAAGTTCTTCCAGCTTTTTCAATGTTACGCATCATTAAAGATGCATTGAAGGGTTCTATTTCAAAATACGGTTTTATTAGTTTCATTTGATTAATTTTTTTTTGATTAAAAAAGGGGCACTGTAAAGTACCCCTTTGTTGTGAATGTTAATATTTGGGTTAAATTGTACAAGTATCTGTATCACAATACTGTTCTGGTTTAGATTCTTCACCAATTCCTTTTACTTTCAGAGTTTTGATATTTTTTGAAAGTTGTTTATAGGTATCTTCTGTTATTTCTTCATACGGCATTTGTGCATAACTAGCTTTCTCTAATTTAGGTAAAAAGCTTACGCCTTTTAGTTTATATTGAAAGTAGTCTAATGCATGTTTGATTTGGTGTTTTTCTTTCTCAGAAAAAGTAATAGTACATGATACTTGATTATCAGCCCAATGTTCTTGTAAGAAAGCAGCTAATGAGAGTTGTTCCCACATGCTTACTTCTGATACAGTTCTTACATTTGGTATATGTACAGGTATTTCTACTACTGCTGTATTTTCTGGATCATTTACATCTGGTTCTATATGATAACCAGCTTCTTTTATATTTTCCAATAAATCAGATTTTGTAGATATACGCATTCTCCTTATGTAATAATTACTTTCAGGATAATGCATACCTGGAGTTACACCAGGTAGTAATGATACTGTTCCTGACGGTTTAATAGAAGTTGTTTTAATACTTCTTGGTACAGCTAACCAGTCACTATATAGATTGTCATATCTTTGTAATACAGTATATCCAGTATTTAGCCATTTTTTTAATGTATTAATTCCTTCTGTTTCTAGGAATTGAGTTACACCACTAATTGAAGCACCAATTCTTCTATTTCTAAGTTGTACTCTATTGGTTTCAGTCCAATGTGTAGTCCCTAGTGTTACAGTTTTTGCATATAAATATGCAAACTTTAATGTTCTTTGAAAATCATATTCATTTTCATGCTTAGTTGGAAATGTTTCTACTAAACAACACATTTCATATGATTCTAATGTTTGCTCCAAACATGGATTTCCACCTTTTGCTTTAAGGTCTTTTCCATATTTAGGATCATCCATTGATTTTCCCATTCTACCAAATTGACGCATATTTTCTAACCATGCATAACCTGGTTCTCCATTCAAAGCAGTCTGTTCAGCTACTTCTGTATAGTCCATGCCAGTGCTAGCAAAAATACTATTATTGGAAGCCCAACCATATTCAGCTCTTTCTGCATTAGCACCAATATATGATTTAGTATCATTATCCCAACTATAGTCTTTTAATTTTAAATATTCTGAACTATTTGGGTCACCAAAAGATATTTGAGCAGTACGTCTAACATTTCCCGCAACTACACATACACCTATCATATTCATGATATTAGTGATATCAGTTTCAGAAATAGTTTTACCAATACGTTTATCAAGATTATCTTTTATCTGAGAATGGAGTTTCTTTAATGGAGCAGGACCACTTGCTTTTCCACCAAAAGTTTTTATAAGTGCGCCATAAGGTCTGATCTGTGTATAATCAAAAGTAGGAAAATAGTCTCCTTTGAAATAAGCATTTAGAGCTAATTTAAGAGAGTTTACCCACCCTTCCCTAGTATCTGGTATAACGTAGGTGAGATCCTTTGTTATATCAGCTAATTTGGACGTTCCTGGACGTTGTATTTCAATTGAATCTGCACCTTTTACATCAAATCCTACTCCAACACCTAACATACTAAAATCCATCATAAATTCAAATGGACGTGTTAAGTCTTTTTCCAGATTATCAGTAGATACAAATGCACAGTTATTAAGTGCTACATATAGTCCTTTTTGTTCTATAACATCAGAACCCATAGCCCATAATCCTCTACCAGGTGGTAAGAATTTCATGTCAAACATACGTTCATACATCTCTTGAGCAGATCGTTGTGCTTTAGTTTCATCCCATCCAAGACCATATTTGTTTATATGTCTTTTTTGAATTGAATAAGTCCCTTCTACTACTCGTCTAACTGTTTCAAACCAAGATTCATTAGAACCATCTGGTTTCAGTCTAGAGTATGTACGTAAATAGACAAGTTCCCCTAAACCATTAAATCCAAACTTAGGTTTAATTTTAGAGTATTTCTTTATAAATTTATCATCTAATTTAAAATCCATTTCTTAAAAGTAATAAAATAAGGGGTAATCATTATAATCACCCCTTATTGGTTTATATATTTAAATCGAGAGTTTCGTCGATTTGAATAGTAACACTTTTTGTTCTGTTAAAATTAGATAATGTTGCTTTAACGTCTTTTATTTCTTCATCAATAGCTCGTTGTCTTGCTTCCACCTCTTCTTTTTTAAGTTGAGGTTCACCATCTTTATTAAACACAATGTCATTTAATAAATTATTATAGAACTTTTTAGTCCTATTTAAATTAGATAGGTGATATACATAATAGTTATTAGATTTCTTGTCTTTCGACTTCATCTGATTTGCTTCTTGCAATGTTTCTTTAACTATTATTAATTGATTCCGAAGTTTTTCTAAACGTTCAATTAAATTTGAAACACTTAGTTCTGTATAATTATACTTTTGTATACTATCTTCGGTATGTTCTATTTTTTCTTCGAGCTCTTCTTTTAACTTAAGTACAGTGTTAATCTGTAATTTAGTTTTTTTCATTTTGATTATACATTATTTGAAATGACCTGTTACATTTCTTTTAGTGAATGTTTAAGTTTAAAATTCTCTTTTAATGCAATCAAAATTGTTTTGTAATTGTTGAAACTTCGTTCTTGTTTAACAGCATAACTGAAAAACAAAGGATCAATAGTTTCATTGTCCTTTATAACTTCATAATGTAGATGTGGACCAGTACTCATCCCAGTAGAACCTAGTTCTCCGATCTTTTCTCCTCTTTGTACTTGTTGCCCTTGTTTTACATTAATTTTACTTAAATGCGCATATCGAGTCTTATAACCATCTTTATGTGTAACTATTATATAGTTACCATATCCCCACGATCTTTTTTTAATTGTAGTTACAATACCATTTGCAGTAGTAAGAATATCTACACCTGCCTTTCCTGCTAAATCAATCCCACGATGCATTATTCTGACTTTTAAAATCGGATGAATTCTTATTCCATAATCACTACTTAATGTAATTATATCATCAAGTTTTATTGGACTACTTATAGGAATACTATCCCAATTTCGATATGCTCCTGCTGTTTTATCTTCTATGTTAATAGATAATTTTTCTACAAGTTTGTTACGATTTATAACATATTCTATTAACTTTTGATCAAGTGTTATATTATTGGATAGTCCAATAGGAGTCCCACTTAAACCAAAAAGAAGAAGAAACAGTATAAGCATCTTCTTCATAAGTATAAATTTAATTAAACATTGCTTTTCTTTTTACAGAAAAACATAACTTACTCTTATACGTATGTTCTGCTATAAGGTTACATTTTATTTGATTGCATACACCTAACTTAGTTTCAGATAAAACCTACTTACACTTGATACCACGAGAAGGTGTTAGGTTTATCAAGTAAGGTCTCCTATGTGGAGACCCAAACTGTAATAAATATTAGTGTATATTTTTTGATTAAAACCACTAAGTGGTCATAATAATAGTAGAACTACCAAAAAATCTTAAAGGATTTAATGGTACAGGTAAGTGATTTTTCATTCTATTTAACGATTTTTTAAATCTTTCTTCATAAATCTTTTTCTCTTTTATACCTATTGCTCGGACTAAGTCCTTGACTTTAGAATTAGAGAAAGGTTTAATTGATGGTAAATAGTCATGTTTTTCAAGATACATCACTTCCTTTTGCGTATTATATACTATTGTTGTTAGATCAATACAGTTTTTATTATATTGATCCCACACATAGTCACATATATCAAAAGTTACATCATATGTACGCATCGACATTATATGGGTTAAGTCTTGATTAAATAATCTTATATATCCCCCAGAAGAATCTGCAACATGTTGTGCAATCTTTTGTGGAATAGTTCCCATTAATAAATCAGTTACTGTTGATGTAATCTTTTGTAGAGAATACCAGTTCTTTTTCATAGTAACAACACCTGAGTTGGATATTTTTATATATCCAACATCAGGCATTAAACTATATATCATTTCTTTGACTCTCTGTTTTACAACAGGAGTTATAAAAACTAATCTCATCATCCTGTTAATTTCAATAATTCCTTAATGAACATATATTCATAAGGTGTAATTATACGAAGAATGGAAAGATACAAAATGTATAGTGCCACGCTATACACAAGTAAAATTCCAAAACTTGCTATTTTTTCAATTCCATCCATTAATTTATGCAAATTTACATACTGCCATCTTAATACTAGTAAAATAAATAGTGTTGCAAAAATTATAGATATTATATTTCTTTTTTTAATATAAGTATTTAAATTAAGTATGATATCTTCTTTTGATATACTAGATCTACGACTTAAGTAGTCCAGTGCGGACTCATACCTCCTTTCTTGATCCTTTTTAACAGTTTGATCAACACTTTGTAAAAATGTAATAACATCTTCACCTATAGAATTCTTATTTTTAAGATATTCTGTAATTGTATTGACTGTTCTGTTATCTTCAACGATAACTCGAGGATTTTGAAATTTAACCTCAAGTGTTGTACTATCTTTATCTACAGTAGTAGAAGATACACCTGGATCATAAGGTGTATGGCTACTAAATAGAAACCCTAGAAGTAGTACAACAAAAACCATAAAACGCTTCATTAGAAACGTTCATTTTGCAGTTGTTCTTTAAGAAAATCAACGACTGCTTTGGTTTCTTTAGCTTTTTCATTAGCTCTTTCAAGCTCAACTTCAGTAATTGCTTTAGCGATAAGCTTTGCATGAGCTTCACTTTCCACATATACCTCTTCAATGTTTCTTGTACTTCCACTTTTCAAAGGAATGTGAATGTCACCATTTACAGTAACAAAACCAGGTTTTGATTTTAGTTTAGCAAGACTTTCAGTTAAGATAGGATTAATGGCAACACACATTATGGTTTCGTCATTAACTTCCTTTTCTTGATCTGTTACAGGAACTACTCGAAATCCATAAATTTCGTTGTCTAGTTTGAGTTCTGCTGTATCAACAACAGGAACATCAATTACTACATCTTCAAGTCTTGTTGCACTTGAAGCTGATGCTTTTACACTTTCTACGTTTATAGTTACGTCAACTTCCATGTTTTTTTCCATTTGATTAAAAGATTTGATTAAATATTAGAAATTAAAACAAAAGTCTCTTCACCTTTCTTTAGGTGCTTTATTAGTTTATGATTTTTTATTTGTTTATCTAGTATAGGAAACATAATTTTATCTAGATTTTTATAATCAGTAACTAATGTAAACCACATATAGGTTAAGGGGTGTGACTTTTTCCCCCAATAGTTTCTGGGTACTCTGTTTCTGTCTTTATCCCAGTATGATTTAAATGGTCTAAGTATATAGACTTGTTTCTTTTTATAATTAAATGGTATAGGATTAATTACTTCCTTACCAAATAATTTAATTTGTTTATGTTTTGTTTGAATCATACTATAGACGAGTTTTTCTCCACCTACATTTGGATCATTGTAGACAATATTGTTTTTAACCTCTGGTTTATCATGTTTAATTAGAATATATTTTTCTCTTAGTATCATAATATTATAATTTAGAGGTTAAAATTGAAGCACAAACATATGCTTATGGGAACATGACAGTGTCGTTACTGTTGTAAACCACAAGTTTACCCTAATGTTTTTGCTCGTGTAGTTTTCACACTACAACACATGTTAACCTATTAGCAACTTTTAAGTCCACTCTAGTGCTTAGATGTTTAGCTTGGTTTACGCACATGTTTGTTGATGCTTCTTTTAAAATATTATTATTGTTCCTGATTTAAGGGACATTGTGGAACACCCTATTTTTATTATAAACGAATTTATGTTTATTAGATAACTAATTTTTCTATTATCATATAATATATGTATAAATAGAGTTATTTACCTGCATTTCACAACAGGACCTACTCCATCTACTAACTTTGTTATTTAGATAACTTTTGATAAAATGAATAGATGGTGGTTTTCGAGTCTAATGAGAACCCTACTGGCTTCATTTCGGACTTCACTCATGTATTCATATTAATATATTATATTTATAACATTGTAGATATATAACCCTCACTACAATCTGAGGAGATCTTTTTCATCATACCAGTGACCTAATTACTCAGGTCACCCCGAGCAATAAGAATTACAAGATGAAAAGAGACAAACTTGTCAGTTTTACTTCCTTAATGAAGAATTTGTGGATTAATGATTAAAATTATTACCAATTTTAAAATTTGTTGCAGAGACGTATATTTGCACGGTAGGATTAAATACCTACGAAGCCACATACAATATATATCTGGTTAAGGTCAAATATTGTTTTTTTGGCATCTCAATTACGATGAGACTCCTTTGTAAGACACATTGACTGATGTTGTTGCAGTATATGTCGTCTTGGATACGATGATTTAAGTTTACAACAAAATACAACAAAATAATAATTTTTTCTTACATTTCACTGTTGTTCCTATGTCTAACATTTTTGTTATTTTACTTTTTAGTAAGTGAGCATAGGGGTTAGATCCAGTTTTCTATCAACCGATTGTAATCCATCAATCGTAGTAAATCGTGTGTACCATTTATGTTCTCGCTGGTTGCTCACGCCACTACATTTCTTTCAGATGACTTGCCAAAGTCTAGTAGTACAACAATCAATTAGTTCGACTTCAAGAGGTTCCATATATCCCATCAACAATAACTCGTATTGTCAGATATTATAATATATGTTCTATTTCTCTCTCCCCGTATGGAGACGGAAGGGGGTCCCACCCTACTTAGTCTATTCTTCATATTATGTTGTTTTTCTTCGGTATCATTACTGAGTGTTCTTTTTAATCAGGGAATTCCACCCTTTGCGATACTCATTTTGTTATTAGCAGAAGACTTATAGACTAGTTCATCACTTTGTCTTCGTGTACCAGGTTTGTTCTTCTTTATTAACTTCCATGCATGTTTCCATTAATAAAGGCTTAGAACATCTGACCTCATCTGCTACCTCAGCTACGTTTAATACATCAAATGAGTCTAATTAACACCCTGTTAATAGATCGTAAATGATTCAGCGGTTGAAGCTTAGTATAAACGAATATGAGAGCCACAAGTCCCACTATTACAAAAAGTGTTTCCTTGCTTATCCCATTACTATCTTAAGTCTGTCATTTCACGAGAGACTTGATTATCGTATGTTAATACATTACGCATTTTTTCATTTGTAGCTATAATTGCTTTTTTTGCAATATGTACATTATACTTAATGCTTATTTCAGCAATTAAATCATTGAATTTTTTTGATAATCCAATATAACCTAAATTGTGAAGATCAGCCATTACTACATCTGGTTCAATCATTAAGTATATTTCTTGTTTAGATCGAAGAAATGCTACGTTTTTGATATAAGGTAACATTTTTAGTTCCCTTTCTATTATATCAAAGTTAAGACCATTTTCTTTACTTCTTTCATTTCCTACATATAGTACTTCCTTATCTTTATATTTTAAAAGATCTTTAGTGATATAAGTTTCATTGTTAAATTTGTTTAATGCACTATGTTCACCATATCTTTTAAATAAGTGACTTGTTTTTATTTGTGTACTATGTGTTGAATTAGAGTGAATAGATACACCATCAAAAGGAACACCAACACTGTTACGTGTGTATTTCTTTTTTGCACCTAATTGATTGTAAGTAAGCATGTAATGAGTTTCTGCATCACCAAAAGTAGTAGTGAAATTTGTAACTGTATTTATAGCTTTCATTATCCTATTTGGAATATTACCACCTAGAATAAATATTTCTACATTTTCAGGTACAAACTTTTTTAATACTTTTCGATCAATGAAACGTTGAATGAAACTAAATATTTCAAATAATCTCAATATTTTGAATATTGGTTTACTTACTATATAGCTCCAATTCATATGCCACCATTCCATAAATGAATTAGTGTCATGCATTACATAATCTGCTTTTTCACAATAAGTATACATATCTGCTTCCTTTAAAAATGGATTTAGTATAGCAAATACATGGAATTTTTCAAAGTATTCAGTTTCAACTGATACTTTACTTCGCCTAACTAAATCTAATTCTTCAGGTATAGCATATAATGCATCTAAAATAGTTTCATGAGTGTGTACTACTGTCTTATAATAACTTGATATCCTACCTGATGTGATAGTATATACTTCTGGCGTATAAGATTTATTTTGTTTGATTAATTCGTCATAAATCCTATCCAGAACAAATTCTTTTTCAAGTTTTAATGTTGTATCAAACAGGCCATCTAATGCTACTACTTGATTTCGTTTACTCACTTTGATTCTCTCTATCTTTCCAGTATTATAGTTTATAATTGAATCAATAAATGGATAATATTTCTTTCTATCCATTTTAGAGATCATTTCATTATCTAATAGTAACAACTTGGAAAAATGTCTATGTGCATGAAATGCTAAATTATTTATACTTTTCTTATGAGGAAAAATAAATAAATTTCTACCTGATAATAAACATGCAAGATAGGCTGCTAACCAATTCATATTAAAACTACCAGATAATATAATTGTATCTTTCTTCTCAAGATTAAGTGTTTTAATTAACACAATAAATGCATAAATTCTAGAAATGAATGATTTATCTTTATGCACATGTAAAACTTTATAAATCATTTCTTGCAATGTTGTCATATGATTGTATTTTTGATTTTTAAACCATCAATTGATAATTGATATATATTACAATCAGCCCATGTGGGATGAATAGCAACAAAAAAGCGTCTTGGTTTTGATCCATCTAAATATGTATCAAAGTTCTTTACTTTAATTGCACTAGAGATTTTATCTGTATCATCTTTATCTAATAATACAGCTATTTCAAATATAGAATATGGATTATTATTGATAAATTCCACTATTCTACCTTTTAACTCATTCAAATTATTTTGAACAGAGAGTAACATTTTATGTGAGCTTAACCTTTCAATAGACATTAGTGTCTCATAAAAGATATGATCAACTAAAGATTGTCCATCTCTGGTTAAAGCTACACGATCATTTGTCATTAAGCCCATTTTAATATTGGTTTACAGTTATTTTTACGAAATTTCTTTTTCTCTTCTTCTGTTGCTGGTCGTAAATCAGCAATTAGCTCATAATAAGCAGGTTTGTTTAAATAAAAAGGATTATATGTGTTATCTTCAGCTGCTACTAATATGTGTTTTTTAGGTATGGGTGTATTATTTCCAAATGAAGACCTATCTTTATCTGATAATTCTCCTGGTCTACTTATTACTTTTGTAATAGTATCTGCAGGGTTACCAAGCATAACACCATTTTGAATAACAACTATTGATCCTTTACGAATTTGATTTTTCATATTTATTAATTTTTTTGATTGCAAACATAATTGAATTATTTCTAGGTAAAACTCCTTTTACTCTAGATAAGTAGGGTTTGATTACTACAAAATCATAAATGCCTCCTTTTTCAAACTTGAATTCATCATTCTTTTCATAGGGACATTCACCTAATAATAGAACTCCTTCAATGAAATTAGTTATCTCATATTTACCTTCTTTGTTTAATGTCCATTTATATAAGAACACATAACCTTTTTCAAGATCATATGTACTAAAATGAAACCGATCTATGTGCAACTTAATTTCTTTTTTACTTACATCAATAATTTTTAGTAAGTATAAACCAATAGTGAGTTTTATCTCTTCTATATGGTTAGATATTTCTTTACTCAGTCTATTTATATCCGATTGACTGGGCAAAAGAGTTGTAACACGATTCACATAAAACAAAGTTTGTTTATTAGATAACAATGCGGCTTTTAAGAGTATCACTTTAAAAGATAACTGTATGCATAGTTCTATTAGCGATAACTCTTGCTTTTGATTTTTTCTTACCATTCTTTTGGTTTTTTAATTGTTTTGACTTCGTATTTTTGATTGGTTGTTTGATAGGTTCTTCTTCGACCTTATCAATGTCATTTAGATGTATTTTCATCTTACTTTTAATTAAAAACAACCCCAGTGCCTATATATAATCCCTTAGGTTTATATATATAAAAGTATCATATTCCTCCATAAAGATGGATATTATCTTTACTTTAGCATACTCAACTCATTAAACACTGGGGCATGAGGTTAGTTAAATGTTTTACTTATATTTTTTAATTCTCTCTTTGGAACTATTAATCATACTTTGAATTTCATTTTCAGGTGATTTTGCAACCTTCCTGGTATGAGATCCGGTTCCTTCTTTAATAGCAAGAATAATATTCTTACGTAATTCTGGAGTATCATCAATAGTAGACATGATTTCATCTAAGCTAATTTTAAAGGCTTTTTTTGATTTACAATTCATTAAGCTTTTAACGTTGCTAGGAATTTCAGTTTTCTTTTCTTCTTTTTTCTCTTTCTTTTCCTGTTCAGTATTAGGTTTACTTTCAATAATATTTTTATTAAACCATTCAGTTGCTTGTTCAATATTACCTTTTTCAATACCTTCTACTTCATTAATTGCAGTTACTTCAATTACATAAGCCAAAGCATCTTTCCAATCATTTACTTCTTTTATAAGCTTACAATTGTTATATAACGCTTCAGTTGTACTTATGTTTTTAAATTGTTTCCAATCTTCAGGAAATTTATCAGAGAATTTTTCTTGTACATGGGTTTTTTCAGCATTTTCTTTTTCTTCTTTTTGTTTTCTTTTCTTTTCCACATAGTCAATAACTTTTTGTGATTTAAGTTCTGTACCACGTTTTTTGATTAGATCAAGAGAAGAATTTAAAGATGCTTGGGTTTCACCCATTTCATGAAGAATTCCTTTTACAGAACGAATAGTTTTAACCATTGAAATAGATTGATCTTCAATATGTTGATCAATTAGTTTTTCACCAGTTTCTTTATCAATAGTGGGCTCTTCCTTCTCTTTTTTCTTTTCAAACATACTGCGAACAATATTTTCAAGATGATCTTCATCTGTCCAAATCTGAGTATCATCTTGATGTTCTTCAAGTTTTTTATTGAGAATATTCTTTTTAGCCCAGGCAACTACTTCATCTACAGTTTTACCTGATTCAATGAGTTTTTTACCTTCAGGGTACAATTGTTTAAAAGAAGTTATATCTGTTTCTTTTTGTTTATCTTCTTTCTTTTTTGTACCAACTTCATTCCATATTTTATTTAAAAACTTTTTAAATTCCTTACGACTCTGTTTACTATTATTAAACATGTTAATTTCATTACCAGGAGAATCTGGATCTTCTTCTTCACTACCATTAACTACAACACCTTCTTGCATATACCTTTTTACAGTTTCAGAATTAAGAAGTTGAGTTAAAGAATCAGAATTTTTAGCAGAATCATATAATGATGATAATAGAACTTCAGGTCTTGAATCATTTCCTTTTTTAGGAGTAGATTTAGATAGTTCATCCATTTTATCTACAATCCAATCTTTTAATTCTTTCTCATTTTTAAATTCTACTTTATTGTCACCATCTGCTAAATAACGAAGTTCACCATTTGGTTTAATGATAGAATCTTTTTGCTCTTTAAAGACTTGATCAGCATTTACATCATTTTTAACTGCTACATCTAAATAAGCTAGAATATTTTCCATAGGGTATGAATTACGTTCATTCTCTATTTTTTCTTGCTTAATTCTTGATAGATTTTCAGAAATGTATTCATTTGCATAAGCATCTGTATACAATGGAGTACCTAAGAATTTGGTACCAGCTAATGTTTCAACAAGTTCTTTTCGAGTATCTTCAAATGGTTTTTCTTCAAGTATTGCTTCTTCAAATTGTCTCTTAGTCATTGGATTTTCTTTTAATCCTTTTGGATAAAACAATTCAGGTGCACCTAATACCTTAGTGTGAGTAAGTTTATCAGATCCAAGCTTTTTACAAAGTTCAACCCATTCGTTGATTTGATTCTTAGAATAACCTCTGTATTGGAAGAATAATTCAAGAGCCTTTTCAGCAGCTTGTTTATCTTCTTCTCCACGTTTAGTCATTTCCATGTACCTTGTGATAGCTGTATTTAAAGCTTCATCTTCTTCTTTTACAGTATCTTTTGGTAAACCATAAGCATTGATTTTATCTCTTTCTACATTATGAAAATCAGTACCATGTATACCTTCAGACATATAAGTAGGAGCAAAGGATTCTAAAGTTTTGATTGCTTGTTTCTCATTTTCATTTAAAGGATTGCCATTTGGTCTTTGAATATGACCTTTATGAACAGCAGTCATATAATCTTTTAATGATCGTGTTAATTCAAGCTTATTAGCTTTTTCCTCTTTTTTATGCTCTTTCTCAGCTACTTCTTTTATGTCAGAGTTATCTTTTTTATTAATGTTAGTTTTATTTTCTACGTATTCTTGTGATTCTTTCTTTTTATCAAGAGCACGTTTCAAATCTTTTAACCAATCATTAATTTGTTTTTCACCCCAAGGTGTTGCCTTAGCTGTAGATTTCTTTGGTATATAATTACCAGTTCCAAGATATTCTTGTGCATATATAATTGTAGCATCAAGATCACCTTCAGAGAGTAACCTTTTACATTCAGTAGATATTTCTTTGAATGGTAGAGGTTTAGTTTCTATATCAAGTGATTTTTCTTCAACTTCTTTTTGATCAGGGTTGAGTTGTATCACTTTTGGCTCTTTCTTATTTACCTTTTCAGGTTCAATTGTTGATGGAGCAGAGGGTATTGGAGATGATTGTAATCCCATATATTCTTTAGTCAACTGTACTTTTGCTTCCATTATAGCATATAAGTCAGCTTGAGTAAGATCAATAGATTTTCTTTCATCCGATCCTTCTGGTTTTTGTGCTTTTAAAGTTTCAAAGAAATTAAAAGCATCTATAACGTCACGTGAATCACGAAACATTGTTTGATAAATAGAAGATTCATCAAGATTTTTCATGCCATTAAATCTTTCTTCTAAACTTAAAGCGTGTGCTGTGTCCATTTTATTTGATTTTTAATTTGATTATCAATAAAATATTTATTACAGTTTTTTATTAATTTTATTATTTTTTTACAATTTTATATCCTTTATTATTTAAGGATTTTAACATTTTAGTTCCGCCACGTTTTGTTCTAAATATTGGAATATATTCTCTTTTGTCTAATTCAGATTGTGCTAACATAGCGTAACCATGTTTGGTTATCCTATACTTAACTATATCATCATAATCAAATATGTAAGGATAACAGTGGTTTGAAAGTGGTACATATGTATTTAATAATTTATGAAATATAGCATATTGAAATACTTTATGTAATGGATAAGCTTTGAAATGCTTACCAAAATATACTTCAACACGACTATTTGCTTTAGCAGGTCCACTGATATTAAATATTGTATCACATTTACCCACTCCATCAGGTGTAATTATACAATCACCTTTACTGATATTATTGAGTGGATATAGTTTCTCAATTGTAGAGTAGTGATAAATATAATTATCACGCTCTACAACTGGTTGATTTTCTTTAATTAGTTGTTTGATTGATTCAAAGAAATTCATTGTTTGTCATTTTTAAAAGTCTTTATTATTTCACTTGCAATAGCACCAGGTAATGGAGATGCAATAAATAAAACAATAAGGACTATAATTATTATTTCCATTATAGATTAATTATTGGTTTATTACTTTTTACATGTCTTAGTTTTTTTCTTAAAGTGTAAACTTTACCGATAATAGGTCTTCCATAAAATTGAGGATCAAACTTATGATGTATTCATTTGATTCAAAGGTAATAATGTTTTTACCTGATACACGCATGTTATGGACAGTGTAGTTGCTATGAGCTGTCATTAATGTTGTAAACTCATTTCTATTTAAATTAATAGTAAAGGTAGTATTCTCTTCTTCATATTGTTTTATTTTACTATTAAGTTCAGTAGTTAAGCTATCAACATTTGATTTAAGTTCTTTAATTTCTTTTAATAAAGGAGATTGCTCTTCACTAAAATTAAAGTCTAGTAACTCATCTTTTTTTGCACCTCTTCTTCTACGAGAAGTTGAATTAGTATCTTTCCTTACTTCCCAAGCATGTCCACAACCACCTTTGCCTGTATATCCGTCACAACGGTAGTAGTTAACATTAGGATGTGAATAATATAAATGGCCTGGTAGTCCACACTTAGGACAATTTTCTGAATGTATTGTGTTCATTTTGTTTTATTTTTTTGATTAATTTATAATAAAGTGAGGGAGCTTATTTTTATTCCCTGGTCAGTTGGATTGAATAAGCATTCCCCTCACCTTAAAATCAACAACAATAGAGTATTTTAATAGTCTGGTTCTAAGAGTTTGAATATACTTTTGTGAAGTGTAAATCTATAAGTATTTATATATGTTTTTTGATTGTAATCATTTTTAATTAAATCTCTTGTATCATTAGTATAGATTTTACCTTTAGTAAATCCAAATGTATTATCTTTAAGACATAAATATTGATTATGCCTTTTTGGTTCAACTTTAAAATATCGTACCCAACCAAATGGGTAAGACACTGGATCAATGAAGCATTCTGCACCATTATCAGCTAATATTGTATATGAAGTATCTTTTGCCCAAGGCTCAGTTACACCTTTATATACTTTACCTACTGTTAATGGTCTGTCAAAAAATGAATCAGCATTGCTTGTACACCTAAAATATTTTACATTTCTTTTCATAACTATTTGATTATTGTTACTTTGTAAATTGAGTTTAATGTTTTAAATACAAACTCATCGACTTCTTTAAGGCCAATGGTTTTAGTTTCTTTAGATATTATTTCTTGTACTGGTGATGATACAAATAAATGATTCTTGTCATTAATATTAAATGATTCATTTATTTTTAAATCATCATACTGAATAAATCCATGAAATTCACCTAGATAATCTTCATCTACAAACATATTGGGTAATTCAGCATTATCTAGTGTTTTAAGTTTCTTTATTGTTGCTTTCATTTGGTGTTAGATTTTGGATTTTCTATTCATTTTGATTTAACTTACTGTCCAGGTAAGTAGTTGTATTTCTCGGCATAAAAATAAGAAATGCAGTGCGTTTTCACGCACCACACTTCTTTGTTATTACATTGTACTACATTGCATTACATTTTACTGTTCTTCATCGTTTTCTTCTTCCTCTTCTTTACGGATTTGTTCTTCCAATTTCTCTTCAGTTAAATCTTCTTCTTCTACATCACCTTCTTCTGTAATTTTTGGTTCTTCTTTATTTGTTTTAATAATAGTTTCACCACCTTTTACAGTTTGTTTGGTTGTTGTAGTTTCACCTGTTTCCCAGCCTACTACTACATTTTCGATTTCTTTACCTAGAATATCAGCACCATACTCTAATTCAGTTTCAAGTATGAACATTGATACATTGCTGAGTACATTTTCTTTTAATGGATATGTTCCAGTTTTTCCGTCATACTTTCTGGTCTTCATGATTTCCATTTTATTGGTTTCTTCATCACGTTGAGTCATGTAGTATTTTGGAGTTGAAACTGTTACAATTTTTCCATACGCTACAGGATCAAGCTCGATTACAAGTTGTTTTTTGGCATCGAGTGGCCTGACTGTGTATTCTGTTTTATCAATCGCTTCTTCAATCATTGCAAATAATTCAGGTTGTTGATTTTGATTGATTGGCCTGAATTTTGGTTTAGTGTCTCCCCTAAATCCTTTTCTTGTTTTACCAGCGACAGTTACTTCAGATATACCTTCTGCATTTTTGAACGCAGCGTTGAAGTATTTGGAAGAGCCCAATTCTTTTTGGATTTCTTCGTTTCTGGATTTTGCAGTTAGTCTGAACAGGTAATCTTTTGGATCAGTAGATTGTTTGTCACCTGTTTTCATTGTCTTTTTTACTGAATTTTTTAGTTTACCTCTGATTTGAATTACATAAGGCTTTGCATTCATATCAGATATACTAAGTT
>Ga0102940_1001200_pt1 | contig 16881 bp, 11 predicted proteins | sample SalPonR2_C_D1_MG_FD_78215 | JGI IMG/M metagenome (GOLD analysis project Ga0102940, IMG submission 78215) | Salt pond soil microbial communities from South San Francisco under conditions of wetland restoration - Salt Pond MetaG R2_C_D1_MG | ecosystem: Environmental > Aquatic > Marine > Intertidal... | reverse complement strand
TATTGTAATTTGTGGTTTTTTTCCGGATAGGATTTTATATCTGATAGAAATTTTTCATATTTAGAAGTATCAAGTGGATGGATATTTTCAGTTGATTTTTTTCCTAATATCTCATCAGAATAATACCCAAGGACAGGCAGTATAGAGGGACTAACATAGCTTGTGTTTCCATTGGTATCGTATATAAATATTATTTCTAATGAGTTTTCCAGTATTATTTGTGTTTTTTGGTTTGCCTGGTGGACTTGTTGTATCTGTTGCTCCAATGAATCATTTGATTCTTTTAATTGTTCCTGAGTAGCAATCATTTCTTTTGCATTTTGTTCTAATTGCTTTTTCTGAGATGCAAGTTCAGTACTCATTTTTTCTGATTCTGCCAGGAGATTTCTGGTTTTTTCATTTGCCCGGACATTCTGAACCGTTCGGGCAATTATCTCTCCCATTTCCTCTATCATTCTTATTTGCAAATCGTTGAATTTATTTACTGCTGCTAATTCAAGGATTCCATTTACTTCATCATTTACAAGCAAAGGCAGAATTATTATACTAGTGGGTTTTCTATGCCCTATAAGTCCTGATGTTACAGTTACATATTCTTCAGGTATTTCAGTTAGGTGAATAATATCTTTTTCAAGTGCAGCCTGTCCAATTATACCATCATTATATTGATGTTTCTCATAAATATGTTTACTTCTGTCATAAGCATACAATGAGTTAAGAATTAATGTATTATTTGATACATCCTCTTCATCTGTGACATATAATGCTCCTTGTACAACTATATCAATCTTCTTAACCACAAATTTGGTTACCTGGTCGGTCAGGTCCTGTAATTCATTAATCGGCCTTACCAGTTTATTTATTTCGGCGATGGAGTTGGAAATATTCATCCGATCTTTCTCTGCGCGGTTAAGCGTTAGAAGATATTGCCGCATTCCTTCAAGGGAGTTTTTTAGTTTATTTTGGAGTAAAAGGCTTGATGCAGCGTAGTTTAATTCGCCTTTGCTTATTCGATTCGTAAAGTTTATTATCGTATCAATGGTATTATCAAATCTTGTCTCATTTTGCCAGTGTTTTTCTCTATCCTTGATATATAAATAGGCCATTATTAATCCCAGTATTGAAGAAAGAAAAGGAATTAATTTAATGAAACTATAAATATTGTTTTGTTGATAAATAGATATGATATTTGGATAGGAGAGAGGGATGCTTTTTGTGTAAAGAATGTAGGCGGAAGTCACAAATGTTGCAATAATACCAAGTAACAGTGACGTAGCAAAGAATGTTGAATATGCCCATATTTTTCTTCGATCCAGCATTTTAGTAATTGTCTTTCGCTTTTAAATAGTTAGCTATTATTTCAGATAGTATTTCTTCCGATACTTTAAGGAAGAATGCTTCATCTTCTTCGCTAAAGTCATTGAATGATGCCAGTTCAATTACCCCTATTGATTCGCCCTTACTGATTAATGGCACAAGAATTAATGACTTTGGTGATGCTTCGCCTAAAGCTGTTTTAATTTTTATATATCCTTCTGAAAAATTTTTCAGGTTAAGTAGTTCCTTATCGTTGAATACCTGGCCGGGTAATCCCTCACCTGGTTTGAATTTAAGATCCTGAACCATTTCGTTATTACAGGCATAACCACAAGCGAAGCGAAGAATTCCAGATGATTCATTATTTTCTTTAATGAAGAGTGAAGCCTGAAGTATTTCGTTTTTCCTTGATAGAAGAGAAAGGAATTTTGATCCATACTCTTCTAAACCTGATGCAGAAATATTGTCAGCAGCTTCTTTAAATGTTGTGTATCGTTTTTTTTGATTTTTATGATCGTTTCCACTTGCCTGGGATTTTTCCTGAGACAACTGGTGATGATTGTTGTTGTTCCGCTTTAACCAGCTGAATCTGTTTTTTCTCACCTTATTATTTGTTGTATCAATGGAGGTTTCCATATTATTTCTGATTCAGGGTATTTAGTAACTCAATTATTTTATCGCTCGTCAGGAGTTCATGCGGACTAAAAAGTCTCAATGCGGCATTAGGCATGATATTAAAAAGTGCTTCAGCGGGATCCTGTACTATTGTGTATGCTTTCTTTTCATGACAATTTAGTATGCCTGCAGCACCATCTCCATTTGCGCCTGAAAGCAGGATGCTTAATAATTTTTCACCATAAACATCGCAAGCTGAGTCGAAAGTAATATCTATCGCGGGTCTGGAGTAATTCTCTTCCTCGCTGATGGATAGTGCAAACGTCTTGTTCTTTTCAATAAACAAATGATAATTTGCCGGACTTAGATAAACTTGTGAAGCAGCTATTCGTTGCTTATCTAGTGGTTCGGTAACCTTTATTTTAGAAATATTATTCAAGGATTCATCAAAACCATTCCTGGCTTCTTTAAGCCTGTGTAGTACCAGAACAACCGGAATACTAAAATTCGCAGGTAGAGAAGCAAGAATTTTTCTTACAATGGAATAGCTTCCGGCTGATCCTCCTATGACAATTATTTCAGGTTTTTGAATCATTATAATCAATCAGTAGCATGCTTGGTTTATATTTTTTTATATATTTTTTCATCAAAACTTATTGTGCTGAAATGTTTCTCTGCCCTGGTTCTATCAATCGACTCTTTTGATCCTATTCCTAAATATGACTCAGGTGTGAGACTATTATTAAATAGATGCAAGACCCTATCCTGCAATCCAAGATTAAAATATATCAATACATTTCTGCATATGATTAAATCAAACACTGAAAAGGAATTATTGCTAACTAGATTATGTTTCTGGAATTTCACGTTCTTTATAAGGTTAGAATCATAGGTTACTTCGTTATTGTTTTTTGAATAATACTCAGATAGTGTTGACTTCCCACCAAACATTTCATAGTTTTTTTGATTTAGTTTCTGATTGTTTAACTTGTAAATGCCTGTCTTTGCCTGATCTAGTGCACCCTGATTTAAGTCTGTAGCAATGATTCTGATGTTATTTTGGAATCCGGCCTCCTTCAATAGTATACCCATAGAATATACTTCTTCACCAGTAGAACACGCAGCATGCCATATTTTTAACACAGGTCGCTTAATCAGATCGGGAAATACCTTATCACGCAGAAAAACCCAAAAAGACGGGTCTCTGAACATCTCTGTGACATTTACTGTGATTTCATTAATAAAGAATTCAGCAAACTTGTCATCATTTCTGATTTTAGCATTGAACTCAGATACATTAAATATTCTGTTAATTTCAAAAAAGCGTGTTATTCTTCTACGCAAAGAACTTTGCGCATAATCATTAAAGTCGACTCCTCTGGTTAATTTTACATTATCAAGAATCGATTTAATATCTTTTTCTTCTATTTCGGCGATTTTTCCTGACATTTTTTTTTCACCTATGATATATAGCAAATTTATATCAGGAAATAGTTGGGAAAAACAGTAATACACCTGTTTTATTGATTAAATTACCCGAAGGTTTCTACGTAATTTTACCTGCTAATTTAAGGGAGATTGCCAGGTTTTTATAGATTAGCTAAAAATAGTACTATACTATGAGGCAACGAGTCTTAATATGAAATATTAGAGTTTGTAATTAATTGAAAAATAGCGATTTAATAAAACATGTGCTTGTGTTGGTATTACCCTTTTTTTGTCTTTGAAATAAGGTGGTTGGCAATTTTGTCTAATGGTAGAATTTTCATTGCTGCATCTAATTTAATGGCTTCATGTGGCATGCCAAACACAACACAAGATTTTTCGTCCTGCGCTATGGTATAAGCTCCTGATTCTTTCATCTCCAGAAGTCCTTTAGCACCATCATCACCCATGCCGGTCATAATAATTCCAATGGCATTGGCTCCTGCATATTGGGCAGTTGATCTGAATAATACATCTACAGAAGGTCTGTGCCTGTTAACTAACTCGCCATCTTTGACTTCCACATAATATCTTGCTCCACTTCGTTTGAGCAGCATATGTGTATTTCCTGGCGCTATCAAAGCTCTTCCTTTAATCACGCTATCTCCATTCTCGGCCTCTTTTACCGAGATTTTACAAATGCTGTTTAATCGATTCGCAAATGATTTGGTAAACAATTCGGGCATATGCTGGACGATTAATATTCCATCTGAATCTGCCGGTAAATCTTGCAGAAATGCTAACAAAGCCTCAGTTCCGCCAGTGGATGCTCCCACTGCAACAACAACATCTGTTGTTTTTATCATACTTTGCTGTTTTTTCTTAGCCAGAACAGCATCTGCAGTTAACTTTGGTTTCACGTCAATACTGGAAACAATATTTTTCCGCGCAAGTTTTGCTTTTGCAGCGGCTTTTATAACATCCCTTAGGCGTATGCTTGATTCTTCAAGAAATTCTTTTGTTCCCCACTGAGGCTTTGTAATAATTTCAACAGCGCCTAGCTCCAGCGCTTTAAGTGCTGTTTGTGTTCCCTTTTCTGTTAAACTCGATATTATAACAACAGGTATTGGGTGTTGAGACATAATCTTTTTTAAAAAAGTAAGACCATCCATCCGCGGCATCTCAATGTCCAGTGTTATTACATCTGGTACATGGGCCTGGATTTTTTTGGCCGCATAATATGGATCAGAAGCGGTGTCTATTACTTCCAGTTTTGAATCAGAAGATATTATTGATGATAAAGTTTGCCGAACAACAGCTGAATCATCAACTACCAGTACTTTAATCTTATCCCGCGTTGCCATAACAGTTATATTTTAATTTTTATAAACTACATCAATATATGCTCATTTCTTTCTGAATATAAATACCCTGGATATGGACAGACACTAATTAATTGTTTTATTGTCTCTTAGCTCCTGTTTTAATAATGTATATTCTGCGTTAAGATTTTTGAACAAATCTTTGAGCCCCTCTTTGTTATCAAATTTTTGCACTTCTATCTTTTTAGCTATTTCAGCTAAAGGGTTAAAGTGCATATTCAACCCCATCCCTTTTATGCTATGAGCAGTGAATACAACTTCGTCAATTGCATTACTTTCAATCTTTTCCTCCAGTATTCTCATCTCATCGTCAATCTGTTTGATGGATAAATTGATGATATCCTTGTATGAACTTTCGTTATTGCCAATCTTTTGCATTAAACTACTCTTATCGTGATGGTCATAAGATTTTCCATTATTTTTTTCTGTAATAATATCTTTATCTTCCTGTTTTAGAATCATCGATATATACTTTTTCATCTCTACGAGAGAGAATGGCTTTTTCATATAGTGATCCAATCCGGCTTTCTCGCACTTGTTTTTAATGTCTGACGTAACATCTGCAGTAAGCGCTACTATTATTGGTTCCCAATTAACAATGTTTTGTGCAGCCTCTCTGATTTCTCTTGTAGCCTGATACCCGTCTTTAAGCGGCATGTGAATGTCCATAAATATCAGATCAGGATGATGCTCTTTTGCTAGTTTAACTGCTTCTATACCGTTGCTGGCATCAATAAGTTTTATTCCAGGGTAGGAATTCGAGATCATTATATTTACCAGCTGTTTACTGGCATTGAAATCTTCAACCGTTAAGATTGTTCCATTCATGTTTTCTGTCGTTAATTTTATGTGATTCGCTTTTTCTGTTATTCTCTCTTTCTCAATTTTGTTGATATGTTGGGACTGAATTTTTTCTCTAAAATCCATTAGGCATTTAAGAACTTCCCGGTGCTTAAATGGTTTATTAATTATTTGGAGATTATAGCCCTTATATGCTTCATTAATGCTGCTGTCAGTAATTAATACAATGCCCTGCAAAGCGTCCTGATTGTTTTTCAATTGGCGAAAAAACAATTTCTTTAATGATTTATTTTCCGAAATCAGTTTTTCATCAATCATCAATATATCGTATTCTATAAAGGAGTTATCAATTAGTCTTCTTGCTGCTTCTTCATTTATGATTTCTGATTCGACACGTTGCGATCTAATGATGTATTGCAATACACGACCATTTTTCTCGTTTTTGCATAATATTCCTACTTTACCTATATCATTAAATTCATAAACATTTCTTTTTTTATCATAGAAATATGGCTTTTTAAGTAAAAATGAAAAGGTGCTGCCTTCATTTACCTTGCTTTTTAATTGAATGGTGCTCTCCATCTTACGGGCAAGATTTTCTGCAATTACCAGTCCCAGGCCTGTACCTCCGTATTTCCTGGTTATTGAAAGATCCTCCTGGGAGAAAGCATTAAAAATTTTATCAATATTTTCATCAGAAATTCCAATTCCTGTATCCCGTACTTTGAAAAGGTAACTACCCTGATCTACAAAGTTGTTATTTGTTTCGAATTCGAGGGAGAATTCAATTTCACCCTTTTCAGTAAATTTTAAAGCGTTAGATAATAAATTGTTTAATATTTGTTTTACTCTAAAGGAATCTATAATAACAAATCGAGGTATATTATTCTGTATGTTTAAAATGAACTCAATTTCTTTTTTCGCTGCACCTATCGATATCATGTCGGTAACCTCTTCTACAAGCCTTATAATATCAGTTTTCTCTTCCAGAATTTCAAGTTTGTCTCGTTCAATTTTTGAAAAGTCAAGTATATCATTTACAGTGTTTAACAGGGTATGTCCAGCCGTGCTTATATGTTTTATATAGCCAATATGCTTTTTAGAGATATCAGATTTCAATAGTAATTCAGTAAAGCCGATAACAGCATTTAAAGGGGTTCGGATTTCATGACTCATATTTGCAAGAAACTGAGACTTTGCAAGATTTGCTTTCCTGGCAGATTCTTCAGCCTCTTTTAAGGGAGTAACATCCATAATTGCAATTAAAACATATGCATTACCCAGACTCTCAATAATGTGAGATGATAATAGACCTTGTCTGATTTCTCCATTAGATGCATAAATGGATATCTCAATATTGTGGATAGGATTTTTATCATTAATCAGGTCCTTGATTTTTAAATGGTCTTTATCATCGATTGCCTGGAATTGAGTTAAATAGCTGTCAATTATATCATGAACCTTGTAACCGGTTAAATCCAGCATTGATTGATTAACTTCCAGGATATTCATCATAGGATAGGAACATAAAATCATTGCCACAGGATTTTTATGGAATACCCTGTTAAATTTCAGTAAGGCTTCTTGCTCTTTTGATAAATCATTGGATATGATGATTATACAATCCTTATTGTCCCATACTGTTTTAGAATAATTTGTTTCGACAGGTATTTGATCTCCCGCTTTAGATACTAAAGGAAAGCTTGAATAGTTAACTGTCTGTTCATTCAGACTTTCAATAATTTTCAATAATCTGGGGATGTATTCTTTCGGGTAAAGTATAATTAGGTTTTTATCAGTAATTTCATTAGTCGTGTAGTCCAGTTTATTTAACACAGGTTCGTTGGCAGACAAAATATTTCCATCAAAATCAGCAATAATGACGAAATCCTGAAGATTATCGTATAATGTACGGAAATTTTCTTCTCTTATCTGTAATTGCCTTTCGGCTTTTAATCTTGAAAGCAGTGATCCCACCATGCCTGCATAAGTTTCGACATGTTGCTTGTTTTGCAGTTCTTCACCTTTTTTAAAGACTAATGTAAAATCACCAAGCTCTTCTTGATCTTCTGATGTTTTAACGACATATACTTTTTCCAGTGAAAATGTTTTTATAACAGCTACTGTAACCTTGTTTTGTAAAGTATCTTCAGCCAGTTCTGATATGGAATTGAATGGTGTAATTATTTTTCCTCTGGTCAGTTTTTCTTTGTTTGGGTCTGGTTCCCATTCTTTACCTAACAGGTTAAAGCCAAATAGATCTGAAATTTTTTCTAAATTATTAAATCCTGAAATTGCCTTTGTTATAAATGCCTTGCTATTATCTTTAAATATATTAAGTGCAACAAAATTAGCGCCGGATATATTTTTTATTTCATCAACCAGATACTGGTAATCAATATTATTAAGATTGAAACTGTTTAGCTTATGAGCGGATTCCGTTAATTGATATTCGGCTGAGATATCTGTGAATAGAACAATAAAATAGTACTTCTCGGGAGAATATGCATGGATTTTATATGTTTTCCCGAAATGATCCAGCTGCTTTTCAAGGGTAATACCTGTTTGGTTTATTGCAACATCACCAAATATCTTAATCCAGTCTGTAGAATCTTGTAAGAATTCGGGCAATGCTTCACTGATCTTTTTATTTAATATATCTTTTTTCTTTAATCCTGTAATTTCCTCATAGTGATTATTGATATCCAGAAATATATAATCAACAGGTTGGTTTTTACTGTCAACAACTAATTTGTGATATGCATAGGCAATAGGGGCCTTAGCCAGAAAAGCATTTTCTGACTGAAAGTTATTTAAAAATCCAGCTTTCCCGCTTCTGTTATTTTTTTTCTTGTTCAAGTATAAAAACTTATACATTAATTATTAATACCAGCTTTGCAAGCCAGTTTTTCAACTACATTTTGTTCCGGACTATGTTTTTGTATCATTTTTTGCCTGACTTCACCGGTTGATGTTAAAAATTGGATTTTTCTACCAAGTGGTCCTCCGGTACTGGAGCCGGCAATTTTTATATTATATTCCGAAAGTGTTTGCTCAGCAATGGCAATATTTCTTTCCCCGATTTGAAACTGTTGTAGTTTAGAGTCGAAAATATTTCCTCCGCCAAAAACTTTGGCAACCAGATGAGATTCTCTGCTGCCCATTGAGATCATCTTTTCAACTAGTTTGGCGATGGCAATATTACCAAATTTTGGAGAGGCAAGTCCCTGCCCGTTCCAAAGCGGTAACATATAGTGGTTTATCCCACCTATTTTAAGGTAAGGATCGTGCAGACAAATGGCTACGCATGAGCCAAGCACTGTATTCACCAGATAAGGCTCTCTGTGTGCAAACAGTGCAGCCGGATAGAGGTAATGTGTTTTTATTTCTCCCATAGCAGCTGATTCTAAAATACCTCCTGGTCGTCACTGTCGAAGAATAGTTCATTATCATCTGAAGCCATCAACATGGAGTCTTCACTGGCTTCCGGGAAATTGACTGTGAAGGTGGAGCCTTCACCTAATGAACTGCTAATCTTGATGTCTCCGCCTAAAAGGTCTAATAGTGCCTTGTTGATTGACAGCCCAAGGCCGTGTCCCCTGTTGGTTGAGGTAATTCCTGAATCAACACGTTTAAAACGATCGAAAATGACATGCTGATGTTCATCAGATATTCCTGTTCCACGATCTTTTACCGAGATGTAAAGCATGGATTCAACTTTCCATATCCTGATGGTAATAATTCCATCCTCAAAACTGTATTTAACAGCATTATTCAATAGATTTAGAAGGATTAGCTTAAATTTTTCCGGATCTGTTTTAAAGAAAAAGCTTCCATTTTGCTGTGATTTAGAGACGCTCTCATCTATTGTTGTCTCAATTTTTAGGTTTTTCTTCTTTGACTCAATTTTGAATGTATCAATAATACTCTGAGTCATATTCATAACATCAACGGTTCCAATCTCGGGATATATTTCACCTGATTCAATTTTCGCTGCAGAGAAAATATTCTTTAGTTGAAAATCCAATGCAAAAGCTTCCGTGTAAATTAATGATGTCATGGATAGTACTTTTTTCCAGTTTTCCTTGTCAACTGAAAGGATCGCTTTTGATAATCCTAAAATCGAAGCAAACGGATTTATGATCTCGTTTGTGATATTAGAAATAAAATGAGATTTAAGGGCTTCGGATTCTTCCAGTTTTTTGTTCAGCTGAACAAGTTCTTTTTTAAGTAACTGGTGCTCCTCTTCCAGCCCCGGACTACTTTGAAGTCTGTTGGCAAGTTCTTCGAGAAGCTGCTGATTTGTAATACTTTTCATTAACATAACCTTTCGTTTTACAATGATTTTTATTTATATTTTCTGAGATATGGTGGGTCTGATTGTGTTCAATGGCAAATCCATACTTGTGATTGATTCTGAATGCCCAAGGAAATAATACCCACCTGATTTCAAGTGTCTTAATTGCTTGCCTATTACCGATTCCTGGGTAGTTCTGTCAAAATATATAATTACATTCCGGCAAAAAATAATATCATAATCATCATCGAGGGGGTAGGAATGATTCATAAAATTCATTTGTTGGAATGTGATTTTCTTGCGAAGTTCTTGCACTACTCTGACTGTCGGAGTTTTTTGGTCTTTACTTTTCAGGAAATATTTTCTCTTTATACTTAGAGGAATATTGGCTACTCGATCAATTGGGTATATTGCCATTGCTGCCTTCTTTAGCATTCGCATTGCCAAATCGGTAGCCGTTATATGGAAGTCAAAACCAGGCATGTCTTGCAAAAATTCGTTTAAAGTAATAGCAAGTGTATAGGGCTCTTCACCACTGGAACATCCTGCACTCCAGATTTTAATTTTTCTTCTTCTGTTTATAGAAGTCAATTGTGGGAGCACTGTTTCATTCAGATATTCGAAATGCGCAGGCTCACGGAAAAAGTCAGTTTTATTTGTGGTAACGAGATCGGTAAGCATTACCAGTTCCTGTACCTTACCCTCTTTGCTGAAGACATAATCCAGATATTGCTTGAAATTATCTATTTTCAATTCAGAAAGGCGCTTCAATAGCCGACTTTGAAGCATTAACTTTTTTTCTACAGGCATTTTGATGCCTAATTCATTATATATATAAGTGCTCAACCTGTTGAAATCTTCGGTGGACATTTTTACCTGGTAATATTTGTCCTTCTGGGTTTGAACATTTACTGCATTTTCCATTTTCTGCTGAATTGTATTGGTACCTATAGATTAGTATTGTAGTCTGTTAATTTGTCTGTGTAGTGTGTTTACTGATTTTTCCAGAACCGATTTCCCATTCTCTATAATGCTTCCATGTCCTGGATATATTGTCTCTATATTGAACTTGCTCATTTCTTCCATTCTTTTCAGATATGTTTCATTAAATGAAACGTCATCTGATAGTACACTTACAGGTGTGTCTCCTGAGAAAAGCATTTTTTCTTCTGGGAAGTAGAATACCAGTGAATCTGAAGAATGCTCTGGCACGTGCAATACCTGACACCAGGTATCTGCAACTTTAAGCACTTCGTTATTTCTTAATACCCTATTCGGATTTATGTTCTTCGAATAGGCCAGAAGTTTCGGATTCCATTTTTCTTTCAGACATTTTATGCATCCTGTGTGGTCAAAATGGTTGTGCGTCATGAGTATTTGTGCAATGGTCTTTTTTCCTACTCCAGTATTTATTTGTTCAATTTTTTTTATAATCTCAGGGTCAGTACCTGTATCAATCAATGTGTTCACGTCGCCAATACTGTTATCACTGCCCCTAAGCAGGTATACATTGGATGAATATACATTCCTATTTGGTTTTAAAACGTGAACGATCATTGTTGTTTATTTTTTCTTATAAAGTTGCGCATTGGATACTACCATTTCGAATTTGTCTTTCACTTCGGAAGGCATTTTTTGAGTTTGTTCCATTGCAAGGAAGCCTCCCGGAACCAATGATTCATGAAACATTTCAATAATTTTTATACGTTGCTCATATGTTTGATGCAGCAACACATTTTTACAAATAACAAGGCTGAACTCGGTGCTTGTAGGTTCATAGGTTAATAAGCTTTCCCGCTTATATTTTATTTTTGATTTTAGCAGATCGATAATTTCATAGTGATTGTTTTCGCCTACTTTTATGAAGTATTTTTCCAATAGCTCAGGCGGTATACGTTGAACTTTTTCATAGGGGTAGACCCCTTTCCTGATGATGTCTTCAAACAGGTTGCTAATGTCAATGTCGGTTGCATGCACTTCAACGTTTTTGAACAGATATTTACCCAGCTTTTCAGCCAGGAGTATGATAAAAGTATACGGTTCTTCTCCGCTGGCGCATCCGGCATCCCAGATTTTTATCTTACTTCTGCTGGCTACAAATGGAGCCAGGTGCTCGACAATAAAATCCAACGTTTGCCTGTCCCTGAAAAAATATGTAAATGCCATTTTCGTTAAATTATTTGTTTTTGTTAGGAAAAAATATCCCGGCTCTGTCGTTTGGCAGAACCAAAAAGAGCCGGGATATAATTTGATTTTACTTATGAATAGCCTCTTTTTATGTTAATTGCACATTAAAAGGTTTCATAGTTGTTATCCATATTGTCTTTGCCCATATCGATTACAACTCCTTTATCCTCTTGCTCATTCGACGATTGTTTCGGAGCTGGTGTTGATGGGTGCTGCTGTTCAGTTGAACCGGCAGACTGACTGGAATTAGAGACTCTTGGAGCATGTTTTTTGGCTGCTCCTTTTTTGGCTTTCTTATCATCTTCCAGCGTGAAGAATGAAATCATTTCTAACAGCTGCTCTGATTGACCAGCCTGCTCTTCTGAGCTTGTAGCCATCTCTTCTGAAGCTGCAGCATTCTGCTGTGTAACCTGGTTCAGTTGCTGGATTGCATTGTTTACCTGGTCTGCACCCGAGCTCTGCTCGATGCTGGCAGCGGCAATCTCCTGAACAAGTTTGGCTGTTTTACCGATTTCTGGTGCGATGTCTTCTAACATCTTACTCGATTCTTCAGTTGCTTTCACACTGTTTTTCGTCAGCTCATCGATTTCAACGGCAGATACCTGGCTTCTTTCAGCGAGCTTCCTTACTTCAGCAGCAACTACAGCAAAACCTTTTCCATGTTCACCTGCACGTGCAGCTTCAACTGCAGCATTCAGTGCGAGAATGTTGGTTTCCCTTGAGATTTCACCAATGATACCGATCTTATCTGCAATCTCCTGCATGAACTTAAGGGTTTCTGCAGATGCCTTGTTCACTTTCTCTATACCTTCAGAGGCATTCAAGGCGATCTTCTCTGTCTGCTGTGCATTATCAGTATTCTGCTGAATATTGGCCAGCATTTCTTCCATTGATGATGAAACTTCTTCTGCAGAGGATGCTTGTTCAGTGGCACCCTGACTAATCTGCTGTGAAGTTGAGCTCATCTGCTGACTTGAAGCTGAGATGTTCTCGGATGCAGCATTGAATTCTGCGATGATTTTTGCTGTTGACTGAACCATGTCATTTAAGGAAGCCATCAGGTCGTCTTTCGCAGAGCGCTTCTGTAAGTTAACGGTAAGATCACCATCAGCAACCATTTTGGCTTTACTGGTAATATCATTAATCGCTTCAACCAACTTGTTAAGATTGTTCTTAATTGTATTGAAATCACCATGATACGTGTCGGTAATAAGTTCCGGCATGTCACCAACAGAGATCCTGTTGATATAATCTGCTGCGACGTTAAGCGGATTGATCACTGCGTCAAGCGTATCATTTACTCCCTGTACGATCTTTACAAAATCACCATCGTGCTTCGAAGCATCTGCCCTAACATCGAGTTTACCTTCAACGGCTGCCTCTACCAAAATATTTGTATCAGCAATCAATGCTTTCAGGTTTTTCCTTACTTGCTCAATGGTTTCATTAATAAAGGCTTTCTTACCTGGGAATTGCTCCAGTTCAGCTTCAAAATTACCTTCGCCAAACTCTTTAACACAAGCCATGGCTTTCTTCTTCACAGTAATGTGGCCATTCACCATGTCGTTTACGCCCTGAGCCATTTTGTGATATGCTCCCTCGAATTTATCTACATCAATCACAACATCGATATCGCCAAGGTCATGCTCTTTCGACATGTGGTTCATCTCATCTATCAGTCCGTTCAGGCTGTCGATACAGAGGTTCAGGTTGTTCTTGATCTCATTGAAGTCGCCGTTGTAGTTGTCCTCGATCTTCGCGGGTATATCACCCTTAGAGATCCTGTCAACATATTCAGCAGCAACATTCAGTGGGTTGATAACATTGTCAAGCGTATCATTTACCCCCTCAACGACTTCTTTGAAATCGCCATAGTGTTGTGATGCATCGGCGCGGACGTCAAGTTGCCCTTCTTCCGCTGCATTGGCAAGTGTTTTCGCATCACTTACAAGCAGATTAACAGCGTCGATACACATGTTCAGGTTATTCTTGATCTCATTGAAGTCACCATTGTAGTTGTCCTCAATCTTCGCAGGAATATCACCTTTAGAGATTCTGTCAACATATTCAGCGGCAACATTCAGTGGATTGATTACTGCATCGAGCGTATTGTTTACACCTTCAACTATGTTTTTGAAGTCTCCCTCGTGTTTTGTGGCATCTGCACGTACATCAAGTTTACCTTCAACAGCAGCCTTGGCAAGTGTGCCGGCGTCTTCAACCAGTTCACCTACACTGTTACTGGTAGATAAGACAGCACTGTTAATGGTATCAAAGATTGATTTTGCATCTTTTGTATCTTCATCGGCCTCTTCAGTTGCAAGGGTGAAGGTTAGGTCACCTTTCGCAAATTTATCAAGGGCTTCAGTAAGTTTATTTGCCTCAATCGATTGATAATTGTTGACCTTCTCTGCTTTTTTCATTGCATTCCTGGCAGCAGTCTGGTCGCTAACAACCTCAAATGCTCCAATTACAGATCCACTGCGATCTTTAACAGGTACGGCAGAATAGTCGATTTCAAGTTCCAGATTACCAGGATTCGCCTGTGTCGACCTGTTCTCGTTCATACCTGAGCTCATTGACTTGTTGCAAGCGCAATTAGAGGTCTTACAATCCTTGGTTTTAAAGTGATCGTAGCACTTGGTTCCAACAAGGTCTTTACCAGATTTATTATCCAGTTTGGCTCCTGTTTCGTTCATGTACTGGATGTTGAATTCCTTGTCGATAATCATGGCCGGAGCAGGCATGTTGTCAAGAAGACCTACGAGTGTGTCAATGGTATTGTTAACGCCACCAACAACTTCTTTGAAATCGCCATAGTGTTTCGATGCATCAGCCCTTGTATTCAATTTTCCTACTACAGCTGCATCGGCTAACATCTTCGCATCATCAACCAACAGGTTAACTGCATCGATGCACATGTTCAGGTTGTTCTTGATCTCATTGAAGTCGCCGTTGTAGTTGTCCTCAATCTTCGCGGGTATATCACCCTTAGAGATCCTGTCAACATATTCAGCAGCAACATTCAGTGGGTTAATAACTGAATCGAGCGTATTGTTTACACCATCAACCACAGCCCTGAAATCACCCTGGTGTTGTGAGGCATCTGCTCTTACATCGAGCTTGCCATCAGCAGCGGCGGAAGCAAGTGTCCGTGAATCTGAAATCAAAAGGTTAACCGCATCAATGCATTTATTGAGATTATTCTTAATCTCATTGAAATCACCATTATAGCTATCTGTGATCTTCGTTGGAATGTCACCCTGTGCTATCCTGTCAACATATTCAGCAGCTACATTTAATGGATTAATTACTGCATCAAGGGTATTATTTACACCTTCAACAATCTTGGCAAATTCACCATTATGTTTGGAAGCATCAGCCCTTGTATCCAACTTACCGTCAACTGCTGCATCAACCAGTATATTTGAGTCAGATATTAACAAATTAATTGCGGTTTGAACCTGGCTCATATTTTCGTTAATAAGACTAAAATTCTTATGTTCTGCTTCAGTGTACTCATCTGGTGCAGCTACATTCAGATCGAAATCTAAGTTTCCTTTAGATAATTTCACCAGGTTCTGAGCAAGCCTTTCAACTTCAACTTTGTTATACTGACTTATTTTCTCGGATTTTGTTACATCCTGTACAATTTCAATGTGACCAATTTGGTTACCGTTTTCATCGAGTAAATATGAAGTGTCAACCTGGAAGTTTTTATCCACTCCTGGTTGTTCAAAGAATGATTGTAAAGTTCCTCGTTTGAGAAGAGCAATTCCACATTTATCAGTATTACAAATATCAGCGCCCCAGTTGCTACACTGCTTACCAATCATTTCACTTCTGGTTCTTCCTGTAACAGTTTCAGCAGCTTTATTAAAGAATGTCCAGTTCATATCCATATCGGTTACTGATATAGGGAATTGAATTGAATCGAGAATTTGCTCGTACCAGAAGATTTTTGCAACTACAACATCGAGAGTCTCATTCATTCCCTGAACGATTTTATAATAGTCACCCTTATGTTTAGATGCATCTACCCTGGCAGAGAAATTACCTTCTGTAGCTGATTCTGATAACATTAATGCATCTTTAGCCAATTCGTTTACTGCGTCAATACAAATATTCAGGTTATTTTTAATTTCATTGAAGTCGCCATTATAGTTGTCTTCAATCTTAGCAGGGATATCACCTTTAGAAATCCTGTCAACATATTCAGCAGCTACATTCAGTGGATTAATTACATTGTCGAGTGTTTCATTAACACCTTCTATTACCTCCTTGAAGTCTCCCTGGTGTTTTGTTGCATCAGCGCGTACGTCTAATTGACCAGCCGCTGCGGCTTCGGAGAGTGTTTTTGCATCAGTAACGAGCACGTTAACGGCATCAATACATCCGTTAAGGTTATTCTTGATTTCATTAAAGTCGCCGTTGTAGTTGTCGGTAATTTTCGCAGGAATGTCTCCTTTAGAGATCCTGTCAACGTATTCTGCAGCTACGTTTAATGGATTAATTACTGCATCCAAAGTTTCATTAATTCCAACTACAATTTCACGGAATTCAACATTTATCTCTTCCGCATTGGCGCGCACATCAAGATTGCCGCCAACTGCAGCATCAACAAGTTTTCTGGTCTGTTTTACTACAGAACTGATAATGTTCTGAATATTGGTTGCAATAAATAATCCAAATACAATTGCAATGATAATTCCAAATGCGATCATAGTAACCATGGCCTTGGATGTTGTACTTGCCAGTTCAGTATTGCTTTTTTGCATCTGGTCGCCGGAAACAATAATGTAATCGATCATTTATTAACTTGCTTCACCAAGCCCTTCAAAGAAATCTTTCATTTTT
>Ga0102940_1001199_pt1 | contig 16883 bp, 8 predicted proteins | sample SalPonR2_C_D1_MG_FD_78215 | JGI IMG/M metagenome (GOLD analysis project Ga0102940, IMG submission 78215) | Salt pond soil microbial communities from South San Francisco under conditions of wetland restoration - Salt Pond MetaG R2_C_D1_MG | ecosystem: Environmental > Aquatic > Marine > Intertidal... | reverse complement strand
CAAATCAGCCAAATAATATCAAACCCTACTGCGGCACTTTAATTACCAACAGCATTCCCCCATTATGATCGCAATTCACCACCAACCTTCCCAAATGATCCACGGTAATGCATATCGGTGATGCATATTCGTCTGTAACTATCGCAGTGTTGCCTTCCGGGGGAACGACATAGATCACACCCGATTCTTTGTCGGTTACGTATAAATTTCCATTTTTATATTGCTGCAATCCAAAAGGATATTTAATGCCCTGTGCATAATCCCGCTTCACCTCACCACGAAATCCAACCTCCAGCAACCTTCCCAGCGAGTCGGGCTGACTTGCCTCTGTAATCCATAATGACTCATTCCCGCTGAATTCCATGTCGAGCGGATATTGCAATGACTCAGTAAACACATTTACCCGATTGTTGGTAATCAAGCCGATCTGACCGTAATAAGTATACACAAATACATTCTCCCCGTCGGTAGCAAATCCCCAGGGTGAATCTACCACGCGTGATTCGAGGAATTCCAGTTCACTGTCGTAAATAATAATCTCATTCCTATTCAAAAAAGCTACATATAACTTCTCTTCATGCCACATCAAACCGGCAACAGACCGACCAGTAATCCCTGTCGGAACCGGATCACCACTATATGGTGGCGCCAAAGCGTAAACCGCCGATGATGCATCCAAACGTGAATAGGTATCGGAAAAAAAGAGAACCCCGTCATCATTCACCGCCATCCCCATTACTCCACGGGGAAATGGCGAAATCTCTGCGATCTTGTAATTCCCAGGCGCAACTTGCTCTATCACCGCGCTCTGATCAGATTCCGACCGTGTGCTATCAGGAATTGCAGCCATTAATCCAACTGTCAACAAAACACCTGCAACCGTCAACAAAAATTTATGGTTGATCAAGCCTCTATTAATAATTGCCGCTAAAAATTTGAAAATCCGGCACATGTAAAGTACTTTTAAATGGTTATGGCGCGTACTCAAAGTCTGTCCATAAAATTACGTGTTTGAAATAGAAAGTTCAATAACAAGGGTTAATCACTACGGTCATGAGCTCAAAACTTTTAGTTTTTCGGTTGGGAAGTTCGAAAAATGTGAGTTTACCGGGGGAACCCGACCGCAGAGAACTCATAAATACCTATTAAATAATTTATAACATAAGCAAATGACCATTTAAAGAACAAGCATAACGCAATTATTAGACTTTATAAACAAACACTTATACAAATGTATGCAAAATATTGATAAATCTACATGTGTGATAATAGTTACATAATACGTTGGTACACATCTTTACTTTTGTACTTTTCCAGGAAAAGCCCAAAATACCCTAAATCATTAAAAGAAAATTCATGCTCAACAAAATCATCAGCCTGAGTATAAAAAATAAGCTCATTGCTATTCTCATCACGCTTTCTATTGCTGCTTTCGGAGTATTTGCCATCTTCCAGATCCCCGTTGGCGCTGTTCCCGATATCACTAACAACCAGGTACAGGTAATAACTACTTCAACAAACCTCTCCACACAAGATGTGGAGCAGTTTATCACATACCCGGTGGAGCTCGAAATGTCTAACCTCCCGGGAGTGGAAGAAATCCGGTCTATCTCAAAATTCGGACTCTCGGTCGTTACCATTGTGTTCGATGAAAAAATGGGAACCTACCTGCCCCGCCAGCTTATTGCCGAGAAAATCAAAACTGCAGCCGAAAACATCCCCGAAGGATTCGGCACACCCGAAATGGGTCCCATATCTACCGGTCTGGGAGAAATCTATCAGTATGTTCTCGACACAAAACCAGGCTACAAAGACAAATACTCCATTATGGAGCTTCGCACAATCCAGGATTGGATCGTAAAACGACAACTTTCTGGTATCCCGGGCATTGTAGAGGTAAATACCTGGGGAGGATTCCTCAAACAATACGAAGTGGCCGTCAACCCCGAAAAAATTAAAAGCTTTAATATCTCACTGCTCGAAGTCTTCAACGCCATCGAAGCCAATAACAGTATCGCTGGAGGAGCATACATCGAACGCTCCACAGAAAGTTATTTTATCCGGGGGAACGGACTGGTCAATAATCTGGAAGACCTTGAAAAAGTAGTGGTGAAAAACCGGGAGAACGGACTGCCGATCCTCGTAAGGGATATCGCCGAGGTGCGTTTCGGCAGTGCAAACCGATTCGGTGCCATCACTGCTAATGGCGAAGGTGAAAAGGTAATGGGACAGATCATGATGCTCAAGGATGCAAACTCCAACAAGGTGATTGATGCTGTGAAAGAAAGGGTGGCCGAGGTACAGGAAACACTCCCTGAAGGAATATTCATCAATCCCATCGTTGAGCGTAGTGAGCTGATTAGTAAAACATCAGACACCATATTTGAAAACATACTCTTTGGTATACTCATCGTATTTGTCACCGTGGTACTCCTAATGGGAAACCTGCGGACAGGACTGGTAATCGCTTCCATCATCCCGCTTTCCTTTCTGTTTACCATTGCCATGATGTACATTTTTGGCATCGACGCAAACCTGATGAGCCTCGGAGCACTCGACTTTGGAATCATTATCGACGGAGCCGTGATCATCACAGAATTCACGGTATTGCGTGTCACCGCCAACAAAAATCAGCTGGCGAATAAAACCGGGAAAGAGCGACAAACGCTCATGGACAATATCACATTCGACGGTGCCTCGAAGATGATCAACAACGCCATCTTCGGTCAGATCATCATCCTGATCGTATTCATCCCGGTCCTCTCCCTCACCGGTGTAGAAGGAAAAATGTTCCGCCCAATGGCACTTGCATTCAGTTTCGCCCTTTTAGGAGCCATGTTCTTCGGTTTTGTCTGGCTCCCGGTAGCAGCATCGCTCTTCCTGCGGCCTGAGCCTAAAAAGAAATTCCGTATTACAGAGTGGATTATGAAAATTCTCTACCGAAGCTACGACCCGGTTATCAAATGGTCATACAACCACAAAGGTGTGATCTTCGGACTGGCCATTGCCTCTTTGGTGGCCACGGGTTTTATTTTCTCCCGCATGGGTGGTGAGTTTGTCCCTACCCTCGATGAAGGCGATTTTGTCATACAACCCGTTCTAAAGACAGGGACTTCCCTCTCAAAAACCATCGATCTTACAACCCAGATGGAGCAGATCCTCATCGACAACTTTCCCGAAGTAGACCAGATCGTCTGTCGCATCGGAGCCGCCGAAGTTCCCACTGATCCCATGTCGATGGAAGAGATTGACATGATCATTAAGCTAAACCCAAAAAAGACATGGGTCTCGGCCGATTCAAAAGAGGAACTTGCCAACCGGTTTAAAGAAAAACTATCTGTCCTCCCCAACATCGAATACGAGTTCACCCAACCCATCGAGATGCGGTTTAACGAACTTATTACCGGGGTGCGCGCCGACCTGGCCATAAAAATATTTGGTGAAGACCTGAAAATTCTTGCCGATAAGGCCGAAGAGATAAGCCAACTTATACAGGACGTGCCGGGAGCAGCCGATATTATCATCGAAAAAACCGAAGGGCTCCCACAGATGATTGTTGACTATAAACGCGATAAGTTAGCATATTACGGGCTCACCGTCGCAGAACTCAACAAATACCTCACAACTGGTTTCGCAGGAGGGGTGGCCGGAAGTGTTTTCGAGGGAGAGCGCCGGTTCGACCTGGTAACCCGCCTGCATCCCGACTACAGGAACGATATTGAACATCTGCGTAACCTGTTTGTAAGCCTGCCAAACGGATCGCAAATCCCCATGAAAGAGCTGGCCGACATCTACTACACCACCGGTCCGGCCAAAATATCACGCGATGATGCCAAACGACGCGTGGTGGTAAGTGTGAATGTCCGAAACAGCGATCTTGAAACGGTGGTTGAAGAAATTGAGGAAATTCTTACTGCACAGCTTGAACTGCCTGCCGGATACAACGTCGATTATGGCGGTCAGTTCGAAAACCTTGAAAATGCCTCCCGCCGCCTTAAAATTGCTGTTCCAATTGCATTGTTATTAATCATAATCTTCCTGCACTTTGCTTTTGGCTCCCTGCGTGAAGCCGCTATGGTGTTCTCGGCTATTCCCCTCTCTATTGTTGGGGGTGTGATGCTGCTTTGGATTCGTGGCATGCCTTTCAGCATTTCTGCAGGCATCGGATTTATCGCACTCTTCGGGGTTGCCGTGCTTAACGCAATTATCCTTATCGATTATCTTAAAGAACTTAAAGCGCAAGGAATTACCGACATGCGGGAACGTATAATGCAAGGAACGCGGGAACGCCTGCGGCCTGTTCTGCTCACTGCTTCCTCTACTGCGTTGGGCTTCCTCCCAATGGCCATCTCTACTTCGGCAGGTGCTGAAGTGCAACGCCCCCTGGCAACAGTAGTGATCGGTGGAATGGTCACTTCCACGCTGTTGACTATGCTGATGTTGCCACTGCTATACTCCGTATTCGACGGTGTAACAGGAATTCAGTGGCGACCGTTGAAGCTGAAAAAGAAAAACATCACTACCCTGCTCTTGATCCTGATCCTGCCTGCATCGCTTATAGCGCAACAGAACGTTAACCGACAAGCAAATAATGATCCGCAATCAACCGCTGAGAAGGCCACCAATGCACAGACCATTAAATCAGTGTCGCAAACCGGTAACCACCAATCCGCTTCGTCGGAAGGGCAAGACAAAAATGCCGGCGATCCCGAAATACTTAACCTGGAGCAGGCCCTGGAATATGCTTACCAAAGCAACAACCTGCTTTCAGGCTATGAAGCACAGGCTGAGGAACAAAGCGCCCTTATCAAAACAGCATTCAGCATTGACAAAACAACGCTTTATTATAACTATGATGAGAACAACATTGCTGTGCATAACGACTACCCCATCGGTGTGATTGGCGGAGAACAGCGGTTTGATTTTCCTACCCTCTATTTTGCACAGAAAAAAGCAAATACATTCGAGGCTGAAATGGCCCGGAATAAGGCAGAGCAGATTAAGCGAACCCTTGCGCGTGATGTGTCTCAAGCATATTATAAAGTCCTGTATCTGCAAAAAGTGTACAGCGAATATGAAAATATTGCCGGTGTTTACGAAGAATATGCATCAGCTGCTGAGACTGGCTATGAACAGGGTGAATACACATACCTCGAAATGCTCAATGCTGTGGCACAACAAAACAGACTTAAAATGAAGAGCAGTCAGTTTAAGAGCGACCTGGAAATAGAAAAGGCTAACCTGGCAGCACTTATACAGCATGAAGGAACCATCGAAACCGATACCTCCTCCCCCGAAATAATGAAGATACAAGTGCCGGATTTGTCGGTGGATCCAGGACTGAAACTCAGGGAAAATGCACTTTCGTTTACCAGCTCCATGGAGAGGGTAGAGAAAAATAAGTTGCTTCCTGATATCACACTGGGATTTTTTAACGGTACAAATAGCTATGCCAATGCGCAGAATTACCAGGGATTTGAGATCGGATTGGGTATCCCGCTTTTCTTTGGTGAACAGAAAGCACGCATCAAGGCGCAGAAACACGCCACTACCGCCAATGAGCATTTTCTTGCGAACTACCGAACAATCTACCGGTATAAAACAGAGAAGCTGCTGGGGGAAGTGGAGAAATACCGCATTGGCCTCGATTACTACATGCAGGATGGAAAAAAGATTTCAGAAGAGATATTCCGTGCCGCGAAAATCAGCTTCGATGCCGGAGAGATAGATTTTCTGCAGCTGGTACAGGTGATGGACCGCGCCCTGGAGATGGAGCTTGAGTACCTTAACCTGGTGAATAAATATAATATGCTTGTGGCAGAATTGAATTATTTTACAGTGTCAGAATAAATAACAGATCATGATCAAAAAAAACATACAACCAAATAATACCATGAATTTTTATTCTCTAATATTAATTGCAGGGATGCTCATAATTAGTATCACTGGATGTAATAGCAGTGATACGGCCGATGTAGAAGCAGCCGGCCAGGAATCGAATGATGAAAATACCATAACCATTACCAAAGCGCAGTTCGAAACATCGGGCATGAAAACCGGTCGTCCCGACAGCGCCATATTTCGTGAAATGATACAAGCCAATGGTTTCGTAGTTGCCGCTCCCGCGGGAAAAGCAAAAGTAACCGTACTGGTTGAAGGTAAAGTTACAGGCATCTATTTTAAGATGGGTGATTGGGTCAAGAAAGGAAAACGCCTGTTTACCATTACAGGTAACGAGATCATCCAGCTGCAAAACGATTATGCTGAGGCGGAAAATGCCCTTTCCCTGCTGAAACAAAACTATGAACGGCAAAAACTGCTTTCACAGGAAAATATTAATGCGAAGAAAACCCTGCAAGAGGCTGAAAATGAAATGAAAAGTATGGAGATACGGGCCAAAGCATTCAAGTCAAAACTGGCATTGCTGGGTATTAATACATCGCAAGTTCGGGACGGCCACATCTACAATGAGGTAGTTGTAACTGCACCTCTTAGCGGTTATGTTACGCATCAGGACATAGGGATCGGTGAGCTGATTGAGACCAATCATGTTACGGCCGAGATTGTCGATCCGGCAAGCCTGCAAGTTGAGTTGTATGTGTATCCGTCGGACCTGGCAGAACTGAAAATTGGACAACAAGTGAGGTTCTTTTTGCCAGATAGTCGGAATAACGTATACTTTGCAGAACTATCGCGGATAGGAAAATCGGTTAACCCGGAGAAAAGAAATATCATGTGTATTGCTGCGATCAATCAATCGCAACTTGATCGCTTCGTAGATGGCAATTTCATTGAGGCGAATATTGTGACTGCAGAAAAGAAAGCATTAGCCCTACCCGCCAGTGCGGTTGAAAAAGTAGATGGTGAGTATTACATATATGTTAAAAGCGCAGAGAGCAATGATGTCTATACGTTCCAAAGAACAAAGGTTTCGGTGGGATTTATAGAGGCTGATGAGGTTGAAGTGACAACACCAATAACAAATGAGATTCTTATTGAAGGGGTGTATTATGTGAGTGAGTAGAGCTCGCCGAACACCACTAAAAAAAATTATGGGGTGAAGCAACTAGTACAAAGGTCTTGTTAGAAAAAAGTTAACTTATTTAAAATAAACAGCTTAAATATAAATTTAAAGATATGCAGAGATTAATAACCCTTTTGCTGATTTTGGCAGTAATGCCTGTATTCTCCCAGGAAAATCTGGATTACCAGAAACCCCCTAAAGAAATTCTCGAACTTGTAGATGTGCAGCTTGCCCCGTCGGTGATTCTTAATGAAGATATGGATAAAATGGTACTGCTGTTTCGCGATGCTTACAAATCCATTGAGGAGTTATCGAAAAAAGAATTAAGGCTGGCCGGATTGAGAATAGACCCGAAAACCAATATTGGTAGCAGGGTGACCTATTATAATGATATAAAGATTAGGGAAATCTCAGATTATGCTGTTTCTACAATGGATGTGAAAAGATTGCCGGAAAATCCCCGTCTGAGTAATTTTTCCTGGTCGCCCAATCAGCAAAGAATGGCCATGACCCATACTACTTCTGAAGGTGTTGAATTATGGGTGGTAGACATTCAATCGGCTTCTGCCTCAAAATTAACCGAAGCCAGGATAAATGCCAACATGGGCGATGTGATCAATTGGTTCAAAGATGGTGAATCACTGTTGGTGAAAATGGTACCGGAAACCCGCAAACCGCTTATTAATACAACGGAGGCCGTTCCAACTGGTCCAACTATTTCAGTGAGCGACGGCAAACTAGCGCAAAACAGAACCTACCAGGACTTGCTGAAAAATAAAAACGATGAGCATAATTTCGAGCAACTTGCACACTCTGAACTTTACAAAGTCTCCCTCGAAGGAACAACTGAAAAATGGCTCGAACGTAATATGTATAGGAACATCAGCTTCTCACCCGATGGAAAATACGTGATGGTATCGAACGTTAAGCGTCCTTTTTCGTACCTCGTTCCCTATTATCGCTTTCCCTCGGAAACCACCATATACACTGCTGAAGGTGATAAAGTTCAGACCATTGTAAAGGTGCCGCTGATTGAAGACCTGCCAAAAGGGTTTATGGCTGTGCGCGAAGGACGCAGAAATATTAGCTGGAGAAATGACAAGCCTGCAAGCATTGTATTTGCTAAGGCACTCGACGGTGGTGACCCGGAAAATGAGGTGGAATACCGCGATGAGGTATTTCAATTGGACGCACCTTTTGACGGGACTCCCGCTTCGATTCTGAAAACCATAAACCGGTTCTCAGGTATTCGCTGGGGAGACGACACCAGAGCTATTGCCATAGATTACTGGTGGAACACACGAAATACTAAAGCATACCTGTTTGATCCGTCGGATCCTTCTGAAAAGCCCGTAACCATTGAAGACCGAAATTACCAGGATGTCTACAGTGACCCCGGAAGTTTCGTGATGGAAAGAAATAAATTTGGAAGGAGCGTAATGGCACTCGAAAGAAATAAGGCATATCTCATTGGCGATGGGTTTACGCCGGATGGACAATTCCCATTCGTCGAAGAACTGAACCTGAAAAACCTCAAAAAGAAACGACTTTACCAATCGGAATACACCGACAAGGTAGAAGATTTGCGTGAATATGATATAGAAAATAACCGGCTGTTGGTACGTATTGAATCGCCGACAGAATACCCGAATTACTATTTCAGACCTTTGAAAAAAGGTGAGCTAACGCAACTGACTGAATTTGAAAATCCATTTAAAAGCCTCCAGGATGTGCATAAGGAGGTTATTACATACAAGCGCGACGATGGTCTGGAACTCACAGGAACACTTTACCTGCCGGTAGGATACGACATGGAAAAGAAAGAGAAACGACCCATGATCCTCTGGGCATATCCAAGGGAATTCAAGGACCGCTCGAGTGCCGGACAAAACACACAAAATTCGAATAGCTTCACATATCCGTGGTATGGGTCTCCTGTCTTCTGGGCTGCACGTGGATATGTTATTCTCGACGATGCATCATTCCCTATTGTAGGTGAAGGTGATGAAGAACCTAACGATACGTTCAGGGAGCAGCTCGTAGCTAATGCAAAAGCTGCCATTGATGCAGTGGATGAATTGGGTTATATCGATCGTAAAAAGGTTGCCGTGGGAGGTCATAGCTACGGCGCATTCATGGTGGCAAACCTGCTTTCGCATTCAGATCTTTTTGCTGCCGGAATTGCCCGCAGTGGTGCATACAATCGTACACTCACTCCTTTCGGATTCCAGAGCGAAGAACGTTCATACTGGGATGCACCTGAAGTGTACTATACCATGTCGCCATTTATGCATGCCGATAAAATGAAATCACCCCTGCTTATGATTCACGGCGAAGCAGATAATAATTCTGGCACCTACCCCATGCAAAGTACAAGGTATTTTAATGCCATCAAAGGACTGGGAGGGACTTCCAGGTTAGTAATGCTGCCAAAAGAGAGTCACGGCTACAGAGCCAAAGAGAGTATTCTGCATGTGCTCTGGGAACAGGATACCTGGCTGGAGAAATACCTGAAATAATATATATATTTAAATCACTATTTATATATTTATTTAAATATATATATTCGGGAAAAGGAAATAGTTCCTGATCTACGTTACGCAATTTATAAGACCTGTTAAAACAATGGTTTCTAATATCAGGAATATCAATATTTGATGCGATCGGTACTTTATTGATTATATCAACTACCTTAACTAAAAAACCATGTGGAAAACTGCTATTTTTCTACTTTTTAAAAAGTCCAGCCGATCCTTAAATAGGAACCCTTCAGCCGTGTGTCCGCTTGAATACTATTGATAAAGGGAAGATTAGTAGTAAAATCCACAAGACTACTTTGGAAAACATAGCCCATTCTGAAGTTCATGATCTCCATTCCTGCACCAAAAATGAATCCGTAATCCTGTCCGTTATATGGAGGGTCAAAGTCGGCCGGTACATCGCTCTCATCAAATATGTTTCTCTCTTCGAGGGTCTGAAAATTAAGATTATCCCCCTGATGTTTACCGGCAAAAGCATAACTGTAATATCCCCCAACCTGGTAATAGGCCCGAAAACCATTGCCACCCGGATCGGGAGTTGTTAACAAAATACTTACGGGAACCGTTACAGAGTGTGTCCGAAGATTTCCTCCAACATACTGACTGCCGGAAAATTCATATAGTACTTCTGGTTGAATAGCCAACCATTGTGCGATCCTGGTTTCCAGCATAAATCCCACTCCGGAGGAAAAAACTGGCTTTGCTTTGCGATAATCATTCAAATCGTCGAAATGAGAACCACCCAGATTCAGGATCACTCCCGGATTAAAAATCTTCATGGCTGAACCCTTTTCCTCTATTACTTCAAGCAATTTTGTCTTTTCAATTTCAGCAGATACAGAAATAGTTTTTACCAGTACTGCAACAAAATCCGTCACTATCTTCATCCCTTCATATTCCAGTAAATCGGCATCGTCTTCTGGTTTATGGTATGGCGATTCTGTCCCGGTGAATACATGGGTAGCCGGTATTCCAATTTTTCCAAACGGTGCCGTATCAGTACGCTTGGGCAACTGGTCATTGGTCTTTGTGATTTCAATGGGAGTCTCGGCCTCACTTATATTAATCAGCTCTTTGTAATCTTTCAGCATCTCAATACCAGGGAGGTCTACTCCCCCGTGTGTATCATACATTCCCACCATATCGAGACTGAACATGGCCTTCACATCGGCGGTATCAATCATGGCATCATCAGCGGTGATAAAATCCCTCACGAAAGCCTTCGACCCGAGTAAACCGCTCTCCTCCCCATCAAAAGCAATGATAATTACGCTGCGCCCAAGTTCAGATTGTTGCTCTTTGAGCATTCGGCCGATCTCGGTGATTGCAGCAACGCCGGAGGCATTGTCGTCGGCCCCGTTATATACAATGGTATCGGTTCGGTCATCACTATATTCCCATCCCACGTGATCATAATGCGCTCCAATAATCACATACTCATCAGCCAGCTGTGGGTCACTGCCCCGCACAATCCCAACGATATTAGCACCCTCCACGTTCAGGATCCCTGAGCGGTGATTAAAAATATGCTTATAATGGCCATTGAAAGGCTCAATTCCCGACTTGATAAACTCCTCGATGATAAAAGCCTCGGCCCTGTCTCCACCGTGGCTGCCAAAACCGCGGCCCAGAAAATCATCTGAGGCAAGGGTGGAAACTATGCGTTCCAGTCTTTCCTGATCAGCGCTCTGTGCGCTGACTAACTGACTCAAAACCAACAAAAAAGATGCAAAAGCAATTGGCAAAAATCTGTAATACTTCATATCTTTAAATTTACATTTAGCGACAGCGTGCGAGCCCTTCAAATAATATTATCTGCTATAAAAACCCTAAAAGTATGAACTAAACGCGAAAAATTGTAGAATAGTTCATAATTTCCTTTTTGAAAATGACTGTAAATCCCTCCCCCGATCCTACTCCCCAGTAATGATCGGGCATGCCGGATGTTTGATACTTGCCCGGTATATCCGGAATATATAAAATTATATTGGTGTAAAGACTGCTTCTGTAGTTCGCCAGAAGTAGTATAAAGCAGTTCTCCTCCTGCTACTGATGTAAAATGCAGCAAGCACATTGTCATGAACAACCCAGGAAAAATATACCTTACATAAATACTTTTACGTGCATCCATCAGCGTGCGAAATTAAGACTTTTATTATTATTGGAAATGAATACCTTCAATTTAACAGCTAATGAGTAAGGTTCATACTCCTCCCAGGACCTGGAACCGGGATCCCCTCCCCCGAAAAACTCAAAAACTTCTTAAAGCTCGCAGAAAACCTGTACCTTTAAACTGAACATTACACGATAGGTAGTGTTTTTCTCAAAACCGGAAAATACATTTTTATGTCACATGATTCTCACCATAAAAACCTCCTGTTCGACCTGGGCGGAGTGATTCTTGATCTTAATGTGAATGGCACGCTGGAAGCATTCCTCAACCTTGGTTTTCCAAAAGAGCTCCTGAGTTATCCTGAAAATTTTTACACCGATATTTTTTATAATTACGAAACCGGAAAGGTTAATACAGCAGAATTTCGCGATTCCATCAGGGAACAATTCAATGTTCAGTTTACCGATCAGGAATTTGATGAAGCCTGGTGTACGATGATTGCCCGAATTCCGCCAAAGCGCATAGAAATACTGAAATCGCTGGCTCAAAATTACGACCTGTACATGCTCAGCAATACCAGTGAAATTCATATAGAGAAATTCCGCAGGATGTTTAAAGATACCGGGGGAGTGGCACTGGATAACCTATTTAAGAAATGTTATTACTCATACGAAATCGGGCATCATAAACCCGATGAAGAAGCATTCACACATGTGCTTAAAGATGCAGGAATCAAGGCTGCAGAAACGCTATTCCTCGACGATAATATTCACAATGTAAAGGCTGCCCAGGCATTGGGATTTAATGTGATCCACATCTCCGAAAGTCTGAAAATGGATCAGGTAGGGTTTGACAAATAACCCCGCCACCTCTAAGTATATCTGTGCCTCTGGGTATAGCAACCTCTAAGTAAACTGACACCTCTAAGTAAACCAACACCTCTGTGCATAACCTCACGCTGCTTCGTATACCCCCTCCACATAGTAAATCACCTGGTTCGTCGGACTTTTTATAATCTTCATGTGCATCTGCAACGGATCCGCCAATCGGGTTCCGGGTCTGCATGGTAAAGCGCATAAAAAAATATTGCAGCGCCCCCTCCTGCTTTATAAAAAATGCAGTCATTTAAAAAAATCGCGAAAATCTGTAATGTTTTAAACCGACAGTCGTCTTTAAAACAAAAACCCTATGATACGTAATAATATTCGCCTGGCAATTCGCCTTCTATTCAAACACAAAAACATTGCAGTAGTCAACATTATCGGGCTTTCCATAAGCCTGGCATGTGCACTCTTCATCCTTTTATGGGTTCAGCACGAACTGAGTTACGACCGCTTTCACCCCGATTACAAACAAATTCACAGGGTAGAGCATGATCAGTATTATTCCAACCAGGAGCCCTTTCACGTCAATGTAACTCCCGTTCCTGCAGGACCGGTCTGGAAAGCTGAAATACCTGATATCATTGATCAGTGTCGTATTGGATGGGCCTGGGGTGTAATGCTTACTCATGGAGAAAATAAATTTTTCGAAGAAAAAGCCATTACCGCAGACTCAAGCTTTTTTAACATATTCGGTTTTAAAATTATCGAGGGAGATGCACTCACCGCCCTCAATAATCCACAAAGTATAGTAATCTCAGAATCAATTGCTAAGAAATATTTTGGAGAAGAAAATCCGTTTGGCAAAACTCTAAAAATTAATAATGACAAATATTTTACCGTCACAGCAGTAATCCAGGATCCTCCAAAAAACACGGAAATCCCTGCAGACGTTGTTCTCTCATGGGATTATCAGGCAGGCACTCAATATTATTCTGACAACTGGTCAAATAACTCCATCTTTACTTTTGTCAAACTTGCCAAACAAACATCAGATACTGCAGTAAATACAAAAATCACACAGGTAGCGCATCAACATAAAGATAGCGAAAACATGGATTTTGAGGTAAACCCACTGCACAGGATTCATCTACACAGCTATTTCGGTTTTGGGAAATCACCGGGAGCAATTCTTTTTGTGTATATATTGTCTGCAGTAGCCATTTTTGTACTAATCATCGCATGCATTAATTTCATGAATATGTCTACCGCCAAATCATCCCTCAGGGCCAGGGAAATCGGTTTGCGAAAAATGAATGGTGCTTCCCGTGCAAGACTCGCAAGGCAGTATCTATCGGAGGCAATAATCCAAACATTTGTTTCAGTGATTATTGGCTTTTTGATTGTCGCGTTGTTTCTGAATACATTTAACCATATTACGGGTAAAGACATTGCTCTGGTTGACCTGTTTAAACTAAACTACATCGCAGGGATATTGGCCGTTGGTTTAATTACCGGACTGATTGCCGGCCTATACCCTGCCATCTATTTGGCATCATATAGTCCCATGAAAGCAATTCGCTCACAGTTAAATGCAAATTCGAACAGTGGACTCCTCCGCAAAGCACTTGTAGTCTTCCAATTCTCCCTGGCGGTGCTCCTCATCGCTGGTACCATTATAATAAAGAGACAGATGGCTTATGTCCAGGATGCTGATCTGGGATTTGACAAATATCACCTGATTGACATTTCACTGCGCGGGGGTGTTAATGAACACTACAAAACCCTGAAAGAAGAATTCCTGAAGGATCCCTCTATATCATACATCACCGGAAGCATGAATCCGGCACACCAAATTAATAGTAGCTCCTCAGGTATTTCCTGGCCCGGAAAAGATGAAGAACAGGATGTACTGGTCAACTTCTGTGGAGTGGGATATGATTTTTCTGAGGCCATGGGTATCCACATCAATAAGGGCAGGGGCTTTTCTAAAGAATATAATGGTGACCTGTACCGCCACGATACACTGGCCAACTTTATGATTAACCAGACGCTAGCCGGTATTATGAATATATCTGACCTGCCGGGAACAAAGATCACATTCATGGGTATTCATGGTCAAGTTGTCGGAGTCATGGATGATTATCACTTCAGCACATTACGTACTGAAGTTGCTCCGCTGGCAGTGATCCCTGTCACTCCTGAATATATGAACAACATGATTGTGAGGCTAAAAACAGAAGAATTGAAGCCTGCAATTAAATCCATGCAGGAGAAATGGACAGAGATAGCTCCTGAATACCCGTTTGAATATCACTTTGTAGATGAGGAAATTGCAAAAATGTACCAGTCCGAACAACGGATGTCATCCATCATCAGTATGTTTACATTTGTGGCAATTATCATCGCTTGCCTCGGACTGTTTGCCCTCTCATCATTTATGGCCGAACGAAAAACACGGGAAGTTGGCATCCGCAAAACCTATGGTGCGATGGACCGGAACATCATTCAAATTATGATGAAAGAAATATCAATACTTGTATTGATTTCCCTTGCCATCGGTCTTCCTGCACTTTGGTTTATAGCCAACCGCTGGCTCAATGAGTTTGCATACAGGATCAGCCTCACAGCCGATATTTTTTTAATCGCTGCAATGATACTGGTGATTGTCTCATTGTCAACCATCCTCTATCACTCCGTTAGAAGTGCGAGGATGAATCCTGTGAAAGCACTTCGTTACGAATAATGCGCACAAAAACAGTGAACATTATAGAAACATACCGCTATGCACCTTTAAACATGAATGACGTGAATCATCGGTAAGTGAAAGACATTGCCATTCGGATAAATTATTCAGAATTCTAACGTACAAGATTTGGTTGGTTAAATAGTTGATTTTATGACGTTTAATTAAACATCGAACTATCTCTTCTTTCCCCCTGAATTATTTACTTTTTTTCATATATTTGTGCGTTTCATTCGGCCAATAATATAATGTATTGGTCTCATGGAATTTACCGGAAATAAAGAATCATTTTTTCAACATGTAAATGATTATTTTTTGCCGGACATTTCATTAAGATATAAAAGTAATAAGGTAAAGAAGAGGTAGCTACATGGCACAAAAATTTCCCGAATACAAAGACTTTGATCTGTCGAAGATCAACAAGGAAATAAATCAATTGTGGAAACAGGAAAACACGTTCGAGCAGAGTCTTTCCACACGGGAAGGAAGTGAATCTTTCGTTTTCTACGAAGGACCACCCTCTGCAAATGGCGTTCCCGGGATACACCATGTAATGGCACGTACCATTAAGGATATTTTTTGCCGGTTTAAAACCCAGGACGGATACCATGTGAAGCGGAAAGCCGGATGGGATACGCATGGATTACCGGTAGAGCTGGCAGTTGAAAAAGCCATGAATATTACCAAGGAAGATATCGGCACCGATAAAATCTCCATTCAGGAATTTAATGATGCCTGTCGCAAAGACGTGATGAAGTATACCGATAAATGGGAGGAGCTCACCGAAAAAATGGGCTACTGGATTGATATGTCAGACCCATACATCACATACGACAATAAATACATTGAAACACTGTGGTATCTACTGAAGCAACTTTGGGAGAAGGATTTACTATACAAAGGTTACACCATTCAGCCATATTCTCCTGCTGCGGGAAGCGGACTGAGCACACATGAGCTTAATCAGCCGGGCTGCTACAGAGATGTGAAAGACACAACCGTGGTTGCACAATTTAAAGTAGTGCATGACGACCATTCACAATTCCTATTCGAACAGACTGATGCCCCGGTATTTATACTTGCATGGACCACCACTCCCTGGACATTACCGTCAAACACTGGCCTCACAGTGGGTGAAAAAATTGAATACGCGCTTGTAGAAACGTTTAACCAGTATACCGGCGAGCGGATCGCCGTGGTGCTTGCCTCAGATCTGGTCGACACATATTTTAATCCGAAAAATGCCGGGATGCTTTTCGAGGATTATAAACCCGGCGGGAAAAATGTGCCTTTCAAAGTGCTCAAAAAGTTCTCTGGAAAAGAGATGCTGGGAATCAATTACGAACAGTTGCTTAACTGGGTACGTCCCGAAGGAGATGCCTTTAGGGTGATTCCGGGAGACTTTGTAACTACCGAAGAAGGAACAGGAATAGTGCATACAGCCCCGACTTTTGGTGCCGATGACTACCGTGTTTCTGCTGCCAATAACATTTCTGCCGTAATCGTTCGCGACAAAGCAGGCCTTTCTCAACCACTGGTTGACAAGCAAGGACGCTTTTATCGCATCGATGACCTGGATCCGGAGTTCGTGGAGAAGTTTGTAAACCACGACAACTATGGACACTTTTCAGGTAAATAT
>Ga0102940_1001198_pt1 | contig 16889 bp, 9 predicted proteins | sample SalPonR2_C_D1_MG_FD_78215 | JGI IMG/M metagenome (GOLD analysis project Ga0102940, IMG submission 78215) | Salt pond soil microbial communities from South San Francisco under conditions of wetland restoration - Salt Pond MetaG R2_C_D1_MG | ecosystem: Environmental > Aquatic > Marine > Intertidal... | reverse complement strand
TACGACGAAAGCCCTGTTCCCGACAGCACCATCGACTACATGGTTCCCTCCAATGACCGGCACATCTTCGGGGCCGGCACCGGCTTCAAGTGGGACAGCTGGACTCTGGATCTGGCCTACAACTATCTGATGATTCTTGATAGAGATATCGATGCACATGGCTCGGTAAAGGACGGTTCCATCGACGACGGCCAGGCCCATATGTTCTCCATGTCCGTGGGGTACAAGTTCTAGACTCTGCCTCCATTTGGTTTCCAAGCGCCAGGAGCCCCGAATATTCAGGGCTTCTGGCGCTTTCACTTTTTTGCTTGACTCCTGAGTAATAATGTCGATAAGAATTGAAGATGGGTGTCAGGCCCAGTGAATTGGACAGCTTTCCACTCCTGTTTTTCGGGAGCAAGGAAGACAGCCTGGCCGTTCAACCCCTTGTTGGACCGCTTTTTTTGTGTCGTGTTGCGCGCCGCTCTCCTTTGGCGTGGTGCTTTCGCGGCTCGCTCTCAGATCAACCCGGGTCTTTCCAGGCCTTGGAGAACACAATGCTTACCAATGACAAAATTCGTAATATTGCCATCATCGCCCACGTCGACCACGGCAAGACCACCCTGGTGGACGCCATGTTCAAACAGAGCGGGGTGTTTCGGGAAAATCAGGAAGTGGATGATCGGGTCATGGACTCCATGGATCTGGAGCGGGAGCGCGGCATTACCATTGCGGCCAAAAACTGTTCCGTGATGTGGAACGGGGTCAAGGTGAACATCATCGACACTCCCGGCCATGCCGACTTCGGCGGCGAAGTGGAGCGTTCCCTGTCCATGGCCGACGGCGCCATCCTGCTGGTGGACGCCTCCGAAGGTCCGCTGCCCCAGACCCGGTTCGTGCTCAAAAAGGCCCTGGAGCAGGGACTGAAGGTCCTTGTGGTCGTGAACAAGATCGACCGGGGCGATGCCCGCCCCCAGGAAGTCCTGGACGAGGTGTACGACCTGTTCATTGATCTGGACGCGGATGAGGAGCAGCTCGAATTTCCGGTCATGTACGCCATCGGTCGGGACGGGGTCGCTTCCCGTACCCTGGAAGATCGCGGTCAGGATCTGCATTGTCTGTTTGAAACCATTCTCGACGTGGTTCCCGGGCCCACCTATGATCCCGAAGCTCCCTTTCAGATGCTGGTCGCGGATCTCGGGTATTCCGAGTATCTCGGACGGCTGGCCATCGGACGGGTCGGAAACGGGTCGGTCCGGGCCAAGGATTCCCTGGTGTGCATCAATGAAAAGGGCGACTACGTTCCTCTGCGCCTGACCAAACTGCAGAATTATCAGGGGTTGACCTTCGTGGATACGGAACAGGCCGTTACCGGAGATATCGTGGCCGTAGCCGGGATTGAAGAGGTGCAGATCGGGGACACCATCTGTACCAAAGAGGCTCCCCAGGCGCTCCCCCGGATCACCGTGGACGAACCCACTGTGGCCATGCGGTTCACCATCAATACCTCTCCTTTTGCCGGCCGGGAAGGGAAGCTGGTCCAGTCCTCCAAGATCAAGGAGCGCCTGTCCAAAGAGTGTCTGACCAACGTGGCCATCCAGGTGGAGGAGACCGAGGACAAGGACAGTCTGATCGTCAAGGGCCGCGGGGAATTCCAGATGGCTATTCTTATCGAGACCATGCGCCGGGAAGGATTTGAACTCTGCGTCGGCCGTCCCGAGGTCATCTACAAGAAAGGGGAAAACGGCGAAAAGCTGGAGCCCATGGAGAATCTGTTCGTGGATTGCGACGAGACCTTTATGGGGGTGGTTACCGAAAAACTGTCCATGCGTAAGGGCAAGATGACCAGCCTGGTCAATAACGGCACCGGCCGGGTGCGCATGGAATTTTCCGTACCGTCCAGGGCTCTTATCGGGTACCGGGACGAGTTTCTGACCGATACCAAAGGTACCGGGATCATGAACTCCCTGTTTGACGGGTACGACGATTACCGGGGCGAGTTTCCCAGCCGGTATACCGGGTCGCTTGTCAGTGATCGGCAGGGGCAGGCCGTGGCCTATGCCCTTTTCAACCTGGAGCCCCGGGGAACCATGTTCGTAATCCCCAATGATCCGGTTTATGAAGGAATGATCGTCGGTGAGCACAACCGGGACAACGATATCGACATCAATCCCTGTAAAACCAAGAAATTGAGCAATATGCGGGCCTCAGGCAAGGATGAAAGCGTCATCCTCACCCCGGTGCTGCCCATGACCCTGGAGCGGGCCATCAATTTCATCCGGGAAGATGAGATGGTGGAAGTGACCCCCGAGTCCATCCGTCTGCGTAAAAAGGAACTGACCGCCCAGAAGCGGCATGCCATGGCCGGAGCGAAGAAAAAGAAGGACAAGAAGTAGAGTACCTGTTCTCTTTGGTAAAAGTTTGGGATTATAGGGAGTAAGAGGATTGACGGGATTACAGGAAAAGCTGGGTAATCCTGTAATCCTGCGACGAAGGAGCATAATCCCTGTAATTTTGAATCCGGAACCTGAACAGTACGAAATAGGATCAGAAATGAGCAATACCGATTTCGACGTCATCATCGTCGGCGGCGGCCCGGCGGGCCTGTTCGCCTCGTACTATCTGGCCGAGCACTCCGATCTGCGAGTGCTTATGATCGACAAGGGCAAGCGGTCTCTGGACCGCAGGTGTCCCGTGAGCGGCAGTCAGGACTGCATCCACTGCAAGCCTTGCAATATATTGGCCGGGGTGGGCGGAGCAGGACTGTTTTCCGACGGCAAACTGAACTTCATTCACAAGCTGGGCAAGACCGATCTGACTCAGTTCATGCCCCTGTCCCAGGCCCAGGGGCTGATCAACGAGACCGAAGAGATATTCAATCGATTCGGTATGGATGGTCAGGTCTACCCCACGGACATGGACAAGGCCAGGTCTATCCGCAAGGACGCCAAGAAGTTCGGAATAGACCTGCTGGTCATCAAGCAGAAGCATCTCGGGAGCGACTGTCTGCCGCACCATATCGCCGGTATGGTCGACTATATCGAGAACAGGGGCGTGACCATCCACACCTCCGAAGAGGTGCATCGGGTGACCGTCAACGGCGGAAAAGTGTCCGGAGTGGAGACGTCCAAAGGGGTCTATTCCGCGCCCAATGTCATCCTGGCTCCGGGCCGGGTCGGGGCGGAATGGGTCGGATCGGTGGTCAAGGATCTCGGGCTGGGTGTTTCCCAGCGCGGAATCGAGGTCGGAGTCCGGGTCGAGGTGCATAAGGAGATCATGCAGGATTTGTGCGAGGTCATTTATGATCCCACCTTCTTTATTCAGACCGGAAAGTATGACGATCAGACCAGGACCTTCTGCACCAATAATGGCGGATTCGTGGCCCTGGAGAACTACCAGGATTTCGTGTGCGTCAACGGCCACGCTTATATGGATAAGAAGTCGGAAAATACGAACTTCGCGTTCCTGTCCAAGGTGGTCCTGAACGATCCGGTCACGGATAATCAGGCGTATGGGGAATCCATCGGCCGCCTCGCCACTCTGATCGGCGGGGGAAAACCGATTCTGCAGCGGTTCGGGGATCTGAAGCGGGGCCGGAGGTCCACCTGGTCCCGGATCAAGAACAGCTACATCGAGCCGACCATGAAGAACGTGGTCTGCGGCGATATAGCCATGGCCCTGCCGGAACGGATCCTGACCAATCTTATCGACGGGCTCGAGAAGTTGAATGAAGTGGTTCCCGGAGTGTCCAACAGCGAGACGCTGCTCTACGCGCCGGAAATCAAGTTCTTTGCCACCCAGGTGGATTCTTCGGACACGCTGGAGACGGAGGTGCAAGGGTTGTTTGTGGCCGGTGACGGTCCCGGAGTGGCCGGAAACATTGTCTCCGCAGCCGCTACGGCTCTTGTTCCCGCCAAGGAGATCGTCCGCAGATCGTGATCCCGACGGGGAGCGCGGCAGGACTAAGAGCGGGATGAAGGGGGTCAAGGGTGGTGCGCCGCTCCTGGCCCCTTTTTGTTTTGATGCGGACAACGTACCGAAAAACAGGGAGTGGGCATGCAGGTTTGGCGGTGGACGGAGGCGGTCCCTGATCTGGTGGAACCGGGCCCGGGGGACAGGCGTCTCCTGGCGGGGCTGTCGGAGCCCGTACAGGAACTCGGTCCGGGAGCGGAGGCGGTTCCGGACCCCGGGGATCTTGTGCTGTGCGGGGCGTGTTCTTCAGCCCTGGATGTGGCCTGGTATCTCGGTGAGCGGGGATGGATGCCGTGCAAGACGTCGGTTCTTTGCACCACCCAGTGGTCCGGGCGGGGCCAGATGCGACGCAACTGGATTTCCCCGGAGGGCAATGTCTATGCTGCCTGGCGTCTTCCTGCCGCTGGTCGGCAGTGGGGGGGCGTCAGCTCTCTGCTGGTGGGCTATGCCCTGATGACCGGTCTGGCCGCCATGGGGGTGGAGCTACGGCTGAAATGGCCTAATGATCTGCTGCTCGAGGGACGCAAGGTCGGGGGCATTCTGGTCGAGGAGCGGGACAACACTCTGATGGCCGGGATCGGTCTCAATCTCGGGTATTGTCCCGGAAATGAGGATCTGCGCCGGGATACCGTGATACCTGCGGCGCGGCTCGGGCCGTTTTTCGAAAACGTTCATATTGTGCCTTTTTGGACGGAGCTTGTAAGCCGGGCCCTAAATTGCTATGAACAACAAATTTCCCAGGAAAGTACCCGGGAATTCATCCACCTGCTTGAGCCGTTTCTGGCATTCCTGCATCAGGAAGTCACTGTTTCCGGAACCAGTCGAATACACCGCGCCCGGGTTCTCGGCCTTCATCATGACGGCGGGCTGCGTTTGCAGCATGATCAGGAAGAGCTCGTCCTGTATTCGGGGAGTGTTCAACCGGAAATTCCCGGTTGAACACGACGGGTTTTTTGATGGCCCTGCAGAATGTTGGAAAGAAAGGCCGCTCAGAAAGAACGGTCGGGTGAACGGAATCTGGGCGACAGTCCAGGCCCTGCCGGGGTTTTAAATGACTCCGACAGCGGCTAACCTTAATATACGGGGTAGTGAAGAGATGACCATGAAGAGTTTTGAGCAAGTAGCCGAGGAGATTCGCGGCAAGAAGATACTTGTCGCCAACCGGGGCATTCCGGCCAGGCGCATTGTGCGGTCCATCAGTGAAGTTTTTAATGCCGTGCCCATGCTTACGGCTACCGATATCGATAAAACCGCTCCATTCACTTCGTCTGCCCGGGAGCTTCTTCTCCTTGGGGAGAATCATCGTTCCTACCTTGATATCGACATGATCATCGCCAAGGCCAAGGCACGGGGAGTGGTGGCCATTCATCCCGGGTGGGGATTCGCGTCCGAAGATGATTCCTTTCCGTCCAAGTGCGCCGAGGCCGGCATCACGTTTATCGGCCCCACATCCGAAGCCATGCGTCTTCTGGGGAACAAGGTCCAGGTCCGGGGTCTGGCCAAGCGGGTCGGCGTGCCTGTTGTTCCCGGGTCAGAGGGGGCCGTAAGCATCGAGGACGCCCGCGAATGCGTCAAAGAGCTGGGCCTGCCGGTCATGCTCAAGGCTGAAGGCGGCGGTGGCGGTCGCGGAATCTACGAGGTGTACCACGAGGACCAGCTCGAGGCCGCCTTTTCCAAGGCCTCGGCCCTGGCCCAGGCTTCCTTCGGCAATCCGCGCCTGTATGTGGAGCGACTGCTGACGTCCATCCGGCATATCGAGATTCAGGTTATCGCGGACAAGTACGGCAATGCTTTCGCTTTTGACGAGCGGGATTGCACCGTACAGCGTAATCACCAGAAGCTGGTGGAGATCACGCCCTCTCCCTGGCCCCGGATGACCGGGGAACTGCGTACCCGGCTCAAGGAATACGCCATCAGGCTGGTCAAGGAGGTCGGATACCATTCCCTGGCCACAGTCGAATTTCTGGTGGACGAAGAAGGGACCCCGTATCTGATCGAGGTCAACACCCGGTTGCAGGTGGAGCACGGGATCACGGAATGCCGGTACGGCATCGACCTGGTCGAAGAGCAGATCGCTGTTGCCTTCGGAGCCGGGCTGCGCCTGAATCCGGCCAACACCCGTCCGGCCAACAAGGCCATGCAGGTCCGGATCAACTGTGAGGACCCGCAGAATAATTTTTCCCCCAATGCCGGCGTGGTCACCAGATACCTGTCTCCCGGGGGGCAGGGGGTTCGCGTGGACTCCTGTATTTCCGGCGGATACGAGTTTCCTTCCCAGTATGATTCCGCCGCCTCCCTGCTCATCGCCTACGGCAAGAGCTGGTCCAAGGTGCTCGGGACCATGGACAGGGCCCTTGGGGAGTACATCATCGGCGGGGTCAAGACCACAATCCCCTTTCACCGGCAGATCATCAATCATCCCGAGTTCCGAAGCGGGCTGTACGACACCAATTTCGTGGGCAAGACTCCGGAGCTGATGAACTACAAGGACAAGGAACCCGAAGCGCTGCGTCTTTCCAGACTGGTGGCTGAAATTTCCGCCAAAGGGTACAATCCCCATGTTTCCCTCGGGGAGTACCGCGGCAGGGACGACAAGCGTGTGGGCAGGTTTGAACCGGCTCTGCCCCGGGTGGACCGCGGGTTCGAATCCCCGTATCCGCGAGGGGACCGGGATGCTGTGCTCTCTTTTGTGCGCGATTCGGACTATGTTCATTTTACGGACACCACCACCCGGGACATCACCCAGTCCAACAGCGGGAACCGGTTCCGGCTGGCCGAAGATCGGATCGTGGGCCCCTATCTGGACAACTGCGGATTCTTCTCCCTGGAAAACGGCGGGGGCGCCCATTTTCATGTGGCCATGCTCGCAAACATGACCTATCCGTTCACTGAAGCTGCGGAGTGGAACGAGTTTGCGCCCAAGACATTGAAGCAGATCCTGATCCGGTCCACCAATGTGCTCGGGTACAAACCCCAGCCCAAAAATCTGATGCGTCAGACCGGGGAGATGATCTGTGAACATTACGATGTGATCCGCTGCTTCGACTTTTTGAATCATATCGAGAATATGCGCCCCTTTGCCGAAGTGGCCCTGAATTCCCGAACGAACATTTTCGAACCGGCCATCTCCCTTTCCTGGGCCAACGGGTTTGATGTTCCCCATTACATGGGGGTGGTGGAGGAGATGGTGGCCATGTCCGCCGACGTGAGCGGCTGTTCTGCAAAGCAGGCCGAAAAGCTGTTTATTCTCGGGCTCAAGGATATGGCCGGGGTGTGCCCGCCCAGGTTTATTCGTGAACTGGTGGGGAATATCCGGACCACCTATCCCGAACTGGTGATCCATTACCACCGGCATTACACCGACGGGCTGTTCGTGCCGGCCGTGGGGGCTGCGGCCCAGGCCGGAGCGCATATCGTGGATACGGCCATCGGCTCTTCGGTGCGCTGGTACGGTCAGGGGGACGTCCTGGCCACGGCGGCCTATATCGAGGATGAACTCGGTCTGAAGACCAACCTGAACAAGGACATGATCCGGGCGTGTAACTTCGCCCTTAAGCAGATCATGCCCTACTATGACCGGTATACCGCGCCGTATTTTCAGGGTATCGACTACGATGTGGTCGAACACGGCATGCCCGGCGGAGCCACCTCCTCCTCTCAGGAAGGGGCCATGAAGCAGGGCTACATCCACCTTCTGCCGTACATGCTCAAGTTCCTGGCCGGAACCCGGAAAATCGTCCGCTACCATGATGTCACTCCGGGCTCTCAGATTACCTGGAATACCGCATTCCTGGCCGTGTCGGGTGCTTACAAAAAAGGCGGGGAGAAAGCGGTTCGACGGCTTCTGAGGGTGCTCGAGACCGTGGTTTTGACTCCGGAAAACGAGCTCTCTGCGCAGATGAAGCAGGAACGGCTGGATCTGTACCGGGAGAGTAACGACGCGTTCCGCGAGCTCCTTCTGGGCCGGTTCGGGCGCATGCCTCTGGGGTTCCCGCCCCGGTGGGTATACGAGAGTGCTTTCGGGCCGGAGTTTGAGGCCGCCCTTATTTCCCGGACCGAGAACTCGCCCCTGACCACCCTCAAGGACGTGGATATCGATGCCGAGTGGACCGCCCTGGAAGATCACCTTGGCCGCGCTCCTTCGGTGGAGGAGCTGGTCATGTACATGAACCATCCCGGGGATGCCCTGAAGACCATCCAGTTCAGAGGCACGTTCGGCGATCCGAACCAGCTGCCCCCGGATGTCTGGTTTGAAGGTCTGCAGGTGGGTGAGGAGTTGATGTTCGAGGACGGCCAGGGCAAACACCATCAGATGGTGGTTCTCGACATCGCCAGTCCGGATGATCAGGGCATGAGCGTGGTTCGCTACTCCATGGATTCGGAGTTCTTCTCCCTCCAGATCAAGGTATCCGAGGCGTCGGGCAACGAGTCCGGGGCCATGGAAATGGCTGACGGGAAAAATCCCTATCAGGTCGGATCGCCGAGCAGCGGTGATTTGTGGGTCATGCATGTCAAACCCGGCGATCTTGTCAAACAGGGCGAGGAGCTGTTCAATGTTTCCATCATGAAACAGGAAAAGGCTGTACTTGCGCCTGTTGAGGGGATGGTCAAACGGGTTCTTAAATTCGCTGATTACCAGGAAGACAAGCGGATGGTCCCGGTCAGGGAAGGGGAGCTGCTCGTTGAGTTGACCGAGATTCCACGGACATGCCCGACCTGTAAGAATCCCGTGACCCAGGATGAGTACAAATTCTGCCCCTCGTGCGGACAACGGGTCTGATAAGACATGGAGGCGGGGCCGGATTCTATCCGGTTCCGCCTTTTTTGGGGGATCAGAACCGGGGCCGAGCTCAGGCCGGTGCTGCTTTGATCCCGCAAGATTGTTGACGAACTGCTTGAGTTCCGGGTAACGCTGCCATGCTGAACACATGTTCACGTCATTGTAACCGAAGTCATAGCAGGCTTATGGTATGGAGAAGAGCGGATATAAAAAAAAGACATTGAGAAATATTGCAGATAGAAATTATTAATGTGAAGAATTTTGCAATATATGTTTTTTAAAAGATCGTTTCTTCAAAATATGCTGTACCTTTCGTCTGTTTGGACACGCGGGACGCGTTGTTTGTCCCGGTGAGGATGACTTTCTTCGTTTTATACTCGGAATAATCGAATTTTTTCCAATCCAATTTATCCAGGCCGTTGATTATGAGAGGAGGAATACATGGCCAAGACTGAGACCCAGAGTCCGGAAATCCCTGACCAGAAGCAGGAAGAGGCGGCTCGTGCCGCTGAAGTGGAAGAAATTTCCAAAAAACTCGTGCTGACCGGCAAGGACATTGTCACTATCGGGGAGGACGCCGAACTTTTGGTCGGCGGGAAGAACTATAACACCGCGATCATCAGCACCATTGAAAATATCCGCGCCCCCCAGTTTCGAGCCATCTCTTCTCAGGCGTTTCACAAGGTTCTGGATGAAACCAAAGTCAACGCGGCCATGACCCGGGCCATTGTGGAGAAGGAATACGACTCCATGGACTGGAATGATCCCGAGATCAACAAGGACTCGGATTTTCTCCAGAAGTTTGTCCGCAAGATCGCCAAAAAGATCAGGGAGGAACCCAGACCCGAGGGAACGGAAATTCCTTTGCGGACCTTTATCAACAATGTGGTTGAAGGATTCGCTGTTTCTCCCGAGGGAATCGATCAGCTTCGGAAACGGTCGATCCTGGTTCAGGCGGCCATTCTTTCCGTACAGCTTCCGCAGGATGTCGAGCAGGCGGTGCGCGGAGCATATACCGCTATCTGCCGGGAAGCCGGTCTGGAGACTGTTCCTGTTGCGGTCCGCTCTTCGGCTGCCGGGGAAGACAGCCGGAAAAAGGCGTTCGCCGGGCTGCAGGACACCTATCTGAATATTGTCGGCGAGTCCTCCGTGGCCACTGCCTATCACTGGGACTGCGCTTCTGCGTACAATCTGCGCTCCATGACCTATCGCCGGGAAGCCATTCTCGACGCCGTGGCCAAGGCCGAGCGGACCGGGGACGACTCCATCGCCACCAGGGCCAAGGAAGAGTGGTCCATCGAGAACACCTCCCTTTCGGTGTGCATCATGCGTATGATCAATCCGGTCATCTCCGGAACCGCCTTCAGCGCGGATACGGCCACCGGGTGTCGCGGCACCGACCGGCGGGACCTGGTATCCATCGACGCCAGCTACGGTCTGGGCGAAGCCGTGGTCTCCGGTCTGGTCACTCCGGACAAGTTCTATGTCTTTCAGCGTGAAGACAATCAGGAAGTCGTGATCCGGCAGATGGGGAACAAGGTCAAGAAGATCGTCTATGAGGAGTCGGGCTGCGGCACCAGGATCGTGGAAGTGGACGATGAGGCCGCCAACCGGTGGTCCCTGTCTCTGGCCCAGGCTGAAACCGTGGCCCAGGGGGTGCGTCAGATCTCCAAAGCCTACGACGACATGATCATGGACTCGGAGTTCTGCATCGACAAATGGGACCGGCTCTGGTTTGTCCAAGCCCGCCCCGAGACCCGGTGGAACGAAGAGCTGGAAAAACATCCGCATACGATATTCATGCGCCGGATGGAGGTGGACGAACAGGCCGCCAAGAAGGCTGAGGTGGTCCTTGAGGGCAACGGCGCCTCGCGGGGAGCCGGCCAGGGCGTGGTGCGCTTTCTGCGGTCCGCCCTGGAGCTGAACCGGATCAGCAAGGGCAACATCCTGGCCGCGGACCGGACCGATCCGGACATGGTGCCTGGGATGCGTGTCGCATCGGCCATTATGGCCGATGCAGGCGGGGATACCAGCCATGCGGCTATCACTTCCAGAGAGCTCGGGATCCCGGCGGTCATCGGTATCAAGCGGTTGGAAGTCCTGCGGGCTCTGGACGGGCACGAGGTGACCGTGGATGGTTCCCGTGGACATATCTATCGGGGTCTGCTGCCCCTGAAAGAGGTCGGCGGCGAGATCGAGGTGGACAAACTGCCGGAAACCAAGACCAAGGTCGGACTCATCCTGGCTGATGTGGGGCAGTCTCTGTTTCTGTCCCGGCTGCGGCAGGTTCCGGATTTCGAAGTCGGCCTGCTTCGGGCCGAATTCATGCTCGGTAATATCGGGGTCCACCCCATGGCCCTGGAGGCCTACGACAAGGGAACGCTGGACAGGACCGTGCGGGTCAAGCTTGATGAGCTGGAAAACGATCTGAGCAAGACCATCAAGGATCAGATGGCCGCAGGGATCATTTCCCTGGATATCAAGCTTGGCAAGTATGTGGGCATCGTGACCGGCCTCGGCCCGGAAATCGAAGCCCTGACCGAAAAGGAGGGAGCGCGGGGAACCGACGAGGTTCTGGCCATGCATCGCCAGCTGCGCGAGCTGGACAAGAAGCTCGACGAGCATGTTGAATTCGCCACCCAGCGGTTCGATATCCTCAAGACCTCCAATCGACTGGATGAACATGTTTCCGTGATCATGGGCTTCAGCGACGAACTGGAAGGACTGGGTTCCGGACAGGAAGCGGACTCCCGCCGTCTGGAGATCCGCGAGTCCATTCAGTCCATTGTGCGCCGCATCGAGGATAATCCCTTTGTGCGGGAGACCATGGTCAAGATCCAGCAGCTGCGTGATGATGTGGCCCTCAAAGTGGGACTGCAGCAGGAAATGGAAAATGTGACTTCTCTGCCTGCCAAAATTGCTGTTCTGCTCCGTTCCAGGGGGTATCGCAGCGGCAAGGAGCTCTATATCCAGACCCTGGCCCAGGGGCTGGCCCTGTTCGCCATGGCCTTTTACGGCAGGACCATCGTGTACCGGACCACGGACTACAAGACCAATGAATACCGCAATCTGCTCGGCGGGCTTCTGTTCGAGGGGCTGGAAGACAACCCCATGCTCGGGTATCGCGGGGTTTCCAGAAACATCCACGACTGGGAACTGGAATCATTCAAGCTGGCCCGGGGCGCTTTCGGCGGCAAAAACCTGCATATCATGCTCCCCTTTGTCCGCACTCTGGAACAGGCCCGGTCCATGAAGCGGTATCTGGCCGATGTGCACAGCCTGAAATCCGGCGAGGACGGCCTCAAGGTCATTCTCATGTCCGAGATTCCGAGCAACGCCATTCTGGCCAAGCAGTTCCTCGAGGAGTTTGACGGCTTCTCCATCGGCTCCAACGACATGACTCAGCTGGTGCTCGGCACGGACCGGGACAACTCGCAGATGCGTCACGTGTACGATGAAGAGGACCCGGCCGTTGTCTGGGCCATCCTGACCACCATTTTCACCGGACAGAAGTGCGCTAAAAAGGTCGGGTTCTGCGGACAGGGGGTCTCCAATTCGACCATCATCCGCGGCCTGGTCTGCATCGCCGGAATCGTGTCCGCTTCGGTGGTTCCGGATACCTATGAGCAGACCAAACGGGATGTGGCCGCCATCGAGGCGGAAAACATCCCGGTCAGCGAGCTCGGTGCATGGCTGGGCAGACAGCATCTGGCCCGGCTGCACGAGCTGCTCGGCAACAACCGGTACGAGCACATTCTCAAGAAGTACAGTACTGCGGCGGATCTCATGGAGTGGTACGAAGGAGAGATTTCCCGCCTCCACGAGCAGCTGCACGACAATCTCGGCAATGCCAAGGAAGAGTTCTACCGCCAGGAGCTGGAAGAATTCAGGGCCATGTTCCACAAGCCGGTCCTCTACGCCGGATGGGACTGGGAAACCACGGTCAGGGACGCCATGCACCAGGCCGGATTCGCTTCCTACAAAGAGCAGAAAAAAGCCATGGACGAACAGCGCAAAAAGAGCTGGTAGTTCGTTCGCTCAGCGACAGAACTGCAAAGCATGCAAAACGGCGCTCCCTGTGGGGGGCGCCGTTTTTTTTATTTCCTACTCCGCACACTTACCTCGTAAAACGTTTCTGAATCGCGGTTCCCGTCAGAATCAGACCCAGTCCGACCAGAGTGGAAACCAGAATCTTCTCGCCCACGAATACAGAAATGAGCACCAGAGAAAACAGCGGGGAAAGGTAGATGAGGTGGCTGATCCGGGCTGCGGATTCCGTGAGCCGCATGGCTGTCAGCCAGAGTATGAAGGGCACGGCCATTTCAAAAAGGCCCACATAAACGGCACCGGCCAGGCCTGCGGTTCCGGGCCATGCCGGGTCGGTCAGAAACGGGGCTGCAACGGCGATGTAGATCGTGCCGAACGCGAAGTTGAGAAACAGTCGCGGTACGGGCTCCATCCTGTCCCTGGTGTTGAAGATCCAGTACAGGGACCAGATCAGGGTGCTTGAAAGGGCGTAGGCCACCCCTTCAGGATTTGAAAAATCAAGCCCGAGAACATTCCCCCGGGTGGCGATGACCACGACGCCGAGGTAGCTGACGGCAATGGCCAGCAGCTGCACGGCCCGGAGGCGTTGTCCGAGAAGGGGCACCGCCAGCAGGGCCAGGGTGATGCCCCAGGTGTAGTTCAGGGCCTGGGCCTCCTGGGCCGGGAGCAGGGCGTAGGCTTTAAACAGAACGAGGTAGTAGAGAAACGGGTTGATCAAACCGAACACGGCGGATCTGAGCAGGTCTTTAGTTTCGGTCCTGAAAAGAACGCGCTCTTTTTTCTGTATGATCAGGATGGCCCCAAGGCACATTGAAGCGGTCAGGGAGGAAAAAAACAGCAGGTGGACATGGTCCATGCGGGCCAGGGAGAGTTTGAAGGCCGAGGCCACGGTGGACCAGACAGCAACGGTGGTCAGGGCATAGATGGTGGCTTTTTTCTGTTTGGACATGGGTAAAAATGGGTAAGGTTCAAGGGGGAGGAGTAAGGGCCTGAAGCCTGTGCATTGAAAATACTTTGTAATTGACGTAGGTGTAAGATGGTACGCAAATACGTAACGCACAAGCAAAGGAGAATCAATGCTGCTGCAGTCCACCATTTCATCAAACGAATTTGACCGCGCCCTTGATGTGGGCCGACCGCCAAACATCAAACGGCTCTTTCCTCATTCCAGGGCTCTTCTGGTTTCCGGGAAGGTCATCGATCGGGCTATGCTCGGCAAGGGGCGGACCATGACCATCGCTGCCAACGGGCGAAACAGCTTCGTGATCCGGGGGGCCCTGCGGGCGGCCCAGAGGGCGCAGGCGGGCATCATCATCGAGATCGCCAAGTCCGAAGGGGGGCGCAACGCCTACTGCGCCTGCTGCTTCTGGAATCTGGCCAGACAGGTCGATGCCCTGTGCAACGAGATGAACATCACCGTGCCTGTGGCCATCCATGCCGATCACTACGCCATCAAGGGGAGTGGAGATCTTCTGGAGGCCAGGACCGAGATTCCTTCCCTCTTCGACGCCGGGATCACCTCCATAGCCGTGGATGCATCGCATCTGCCGGATGCGGACAACCTGCTGGCCAATATCGAACTGGCCCCGTTCATTCCGTCATGGGCCGGGTATGAGACCGAGGTGGGCGAGATCAAGGGCAAGGAAGGATTGTCCACGCCTGAGGAGGCACTGTTTCTGATTCGGGGGCTGAACGCGCACTCCATCTTTCCGGACTGGATCGCCCTGAATAACGGCACCACCCACGGCATCGAAGCTGAAGGAGACGGGATCCAGGTCGGGCTGACCACGACGATACATGACGCCCTGGCCCCCTACGGGGTGTCCGGTGCACAGCACGGAACCTCGGGGAACAGTTCGACGCGGTTGCGGGAGATCGCCACCCGGACCAGAACCACCAAGGCCAACGTGGCCACGGCTCTGCAGATGATCTCCTGGGGAGTGCAGGTCAATGAATACGGAAATGCCGTCGTGGATGGCGATGGGATTTTGGTCAAGCGTTCAGGGCAGGGAATGTCCGATCCGGTCTGGGAGGAGATGGTCGCCTTTGCCCGGGAGCGGGGCATTACCGGCGGAAACTTCAAGAAACTGAATCTTCCCTTTGAAAACAAGCTCCTGGCCCAGTCCGCTCAGGTCAGGGAGCGCATGGTCGAAGGGGTCGAGGCGTTTGTCTACGATCTGCTGGTCGATGTCTTCGATGCTGCGGACACAGCTCCCAGGGCCGTGGAGCTGCTGCTTGAATCGGGAACGCATGACCTGGGGTCCAAGGGAAGGCAGATCGAAACCCCTTCGGACTGGACCGAAGAGGCTATCAGGGCCACGGCTCCCGGCGGGAGCCGTGGCCACGGTGGAGAGTATGATGACTGACGATGCTGTACCTCTACACCGCGAATAAAAAATCCTGGATTACAGGGAATAAGAAGATTACAGGATTATCTGCCTTCTGGCCATAAACCTGTAATCCTGCGACGAAGGAGCATGATCCTCTTAATCCTGGAGCGGGCACCTGAAGAGGTACAGGATGTTCACCATTCCCGACGTACTTTCACACCCTGCTTATGCATGTAGTCCTTGATTCCGGGAACGGTGTATTCTCCGTAATGGACAATGGAGGCGATCAGGGCGGCTGATGCCTTTCCTGCGGTCACGGCGTCGACCATGTGCTGCGGATTGCCGGCTCCGCCCGAGGCGATGACCGGAATGCGCACGTTTTCAGCTATGAGTCGGGTCAGGTTGAGTTCATATCCGTCTCTGGTGCCGTCGGCGTCGATGGAGTTGATGCACAGCTCTCCGGCGCCGAGGCGCTCCACCTCTTTGGCCCACCACAGGGCATCGATACCCATGTGCTTGCGTCCGCCGTGAATGACGATTTCATACCCTGACGGGATCTGCTCCGTTACCGGCACCTGCAACACATCCATGCCCACCACCACGCACTGGGATCCGAACGCTTCGGCCCCCTCGGTGATGATGTGCGGCGTCTTGACCGCCGCGGAATTGACCGAGATTTTTTCCGCCCCGGCCAGGAGCACGTCCCGCATGTCGGAGACCGTGCTGACGCCCCCGCCCACGGAAAAGGGGATGAAAATCTGGGAAGCGACCTGTTCCACCACCTTGAGCATGATTCCCCGGCCTTCGGCCGAGGCGGTGATGTCGTAGAACACGATCTCGTCCGCGCCCTGTTCATAGTACAGACGGGCCGTCTCCACCGGGTCGCCGATGTCCACGTTGCCCTTGAATTTGATTCCCTTGGTCAGTCTGCCGTTGCGTACGTCCAGACAGGGGATGATCCGCTTACTGAGCACCGTGCACCTCCCGGCAGTAATTGAAAAAGTTCTGCAGCAGCTGCAGCCCGGGGCGGCCGCTTTTTTCCGGATGAAACTGGGTGGCCCACAATCCTTCCCGGCCGTGCATGGAGCAGAACCGGGTTCCGTAGGTCGTGGTGGTGATGACGTACTCCGGGTCCGGCTCAGGGTAGTAGCTGTGCACGAAGTAGAATTCGGCCTCGGGGCTGATTCCTTCCAGCAGAGCGCATTCTTTTTCCAGGTGCAGAGAGTTCCATCCCATGTGCGGAATATTGATGGGGTTGCCGTCCTCTTCCTGCAGATCCGGAGAGAATTTTTGGCATCTGCCGGGAACGATGCCCAGAGTCTCGGTCTCATTTTCCGGGCTGAAGTCGAGAATGATCTGACACCCCAGACAGATGCCGAGAACCGGCTTGGATACGGCCACCTGCTCCCTGAGCACCTGGTCCAGGCCGGAGTTGCGCAGGTTGACCATGGCCGATCCGGCCGCGCCTACACCCGGGAAGATCACTCCGTCGGCGCTATCGATTTCGGCTTTGTCGGCAGTGATCCGGCACGGGATGTCCAGATAGTCCAGGGCCCGGCGGACGCTGGTCAGATTGCCCGCTTTATAGTCAATGATTGCCAGCATGCAGCTTCCTTGTTGTTGGGTTACCATTGCAGGAAAAGATACCTATAGCCGCTTCCGGAACAGTACGCAATGGTCGTATTGTACAAAAATGGCAATATGGATGGCCGGTGCCGGACATAAAAAAAGGACCAGGGGAATACTCCCCTGGTCCTGTTTTTTTATGGTGCGCCCGGCAC
>Ga0102940_1001197_pt1 | contig 16890 bp, 12 predicted proteins | sample SalPonR2_C_D1_MG_FD_78215 | JGI IMG/M metagenome (GOLD analysis project Ga0102940, IMG submission 78215) | Salt pond soil microbial communities from South San Francisco under conditions of wetland restoration - Salt Pond MetaG R2_C_D1_MG | ecosystem: Environmental > Aquatic > Marine > Intertidal... | reverse complement strand
TGTCGGCGAGCATGGTGAAGCGTTGCATGCAGATGCGGAACTCGCGGAAACTCAGCCGTTCGGCGAGATCCAGCAGGATCGGGGCGAACTCGACGAGCCGGTCACGGATGCGCCGGTTGCCGTGAGCAACGGCGAACTCGTTGGCCTGGGGGACACCGATACGGCCGGAATGGAGCGCGTCGGCGACACCGGGCACGTGGTCGGCCGCCGCGGCGAGACGGGTGATGCGGGCAGCTTCGGCGTTCGAGTAGGAGCAGGTGCCGCGCAGGTAGGCCTTCAGGTTGCGGTGACCGTCGTCGGCGTAGCTGCGGCGCCGGTCGATCTCGTTCGCGGTGACCGCCAGTTCGGCTTCCACCCGGCGACGCTCCAGTTCGAGGGCACGCAGACGTTGATCGAGGCCGGAGTCGTCGGAGTCCATCAGCTCCTCCACGAGACCGTCGACACCGAGACCGGTGGCCCCGAGCTCCTCGACGGGCACATCCAACATGCCGACCATCTTCGCGAGGGGGTGTCGCACAGTTGCGGACGCAAACGAAACCCGTGGGAAGCAGACCCCCTCGTGCCCGCCGGGCGGCTGCTGCGACGTCGCCAACCGTCGATCGGTCACCGCTCAGGTCACGCCGAGTCGGTGCCGATGAACATCGGTGCGTCCGAGCGGCTCCTCCCAGCGAGTAGGACGTTGAGTCGTGCAGGACCGATACGCCGGCGACCTCGGTGACTTCCTGAAGCTGGGCCTGCTGCGGTGGTTGGCGGCGCCTTCGTCCGACGCCCCGCCGCACCGGTTGGGCGTCGTCTGGTACCTCACCCCCGACGAGTCGCACAACGCCGACGGCAAGCACGTGGCCTACCTCGACCCGGAGAGCACGGCGGGTCGACAGCTCCGTCTGCTCGATGCCGATCTGTACGACCGGCTGGCGACGATGGTCCGCGGGGGAGAGCGGTCGGTCGCACGACTCGAAGCTCACGGCGTGCTGCCCGCAGGGAGCCGGACCTTCGGCGAGGTGTTGCACTTCGCCGATCTGGGCCCGGGCGCGAGATCGGATCGGATCAGCCGACGGGGTGCGTGGCTGTGTGCCGCACACCGGGCCACGGCCGACTGCTCGGTGGTGTTCGTCGATCCGGACAACGGCCTGCGCCGGTCGGACCACTCGATGCCGCCGCACCGCACGAAGTCCGAGAAGCACGCCTACCTCGACGAGCTCGCCGCCTACGTCGACCGAGGGCAGAGCATCGTCGCCTACCACCACGCGGATCGATCGGCGCCCGTGCCCGTCCAGGCGGAACGGCGGATGGCCGACGTCGCCGAGGAACTCGGGGTCGAGCCGCTCGCTGCGGTCCGCGCCTCCCGCGGTTCGACCCGACTGTTCGTCGTCGTGCCCGCCCCGGCGCATCGCGCAGCGCTCGAGCAGCGGCTGCAGGACCTCGAGAGCTCGCCTTGGGCCGAGGAACTCACCGTCCACTGGGCGGCTGACCGCTGACGATGCCGTGATACACGTGCCGGACCGCTCGTGGCCTCACGCCGTTGCCAGCAGCGCCAGCCCGCCGCCGAGAGCGACGTAGGCCAGCGCCACCGGCAGGGTCCGCCGGAGCACCAGGCCCTCGTTGCCCGACAAGCCGACGGTGGCGGCAGCGGCGACGATGTTGTGCGGGCAGATGATGTTGCCGACCGCCGCTCCGAAACCCTGTGCGCCGAGCAGCGGCAGCACCGGCTGCGAGGTGGCCTCGGCGGTGGCGATCTGGAAGTCGGTGAACAGGATGTTGGACGCCGTCGCCGATCCGGTGACGAACGTGCCGAGCGCTCCGACGGCGGGCGACAGCAGCGGCCACGCACTCCCCACACCGGCGGCGGTCTCGGCGAGTTCGTCGGTCATGCCCGACTGCGACATCGCCCGAGCGATCGTCACCATCGCCAGCAGTGCCAGCACCACCGGGATCAGCCGCCGGTTGGTGGTGGCGATCGCCCGGCGGACGTCGTGCGCCGACGCACGCTGCGCCAGCGCGCCGATCGCGAAGGCGATCGGCAGCAGCAGGCCCGGGTGGTACAGCGGGCGCACCGAGCCGGTGAAGTCGTCGAAGATCTCCCAGCTCACCTCCACGCCGAACAGCAGGTCCTTCACCGGCCCGACGAGGCGCGTGATCAGCACGAGCGCCACGATCGCGAGGTAGGGCGCTCCGGCGGTCAGCAGTGCCCGGGCGGAGGTGCTGTCCGGCGCGGTCCCCGAGTCGACGTCGCCGCCGCCGGCCGGACCGACAGCGAGCGACGCCGGACTACGGCGCCGGGTGAGCACGACGACGGCGATGAAGACCATCGCGCCGATGAGCGCGCCACCGAGGGTGGGCAGCTCGGGGCCGACGAAGCGCCCGATGAGGAAGTACGGCACGAAGAACGTCACCGCAGCGAGGCCGCCCCAGCGCCACGGCGGCCCGGCGGAGGGGAGGGCTCGGCCGATGAGCACCACCACCACGGCCGTGAGGATCCACCCGAGGATCGTGTGGTACGGCACGGTGGCCCGGGCGAGTTCCGCCGCCGTGAAGTCGCTCGCCGCCACCTGGGCCAGGACCGGCGTCCCGACCGCGCCGAACGACACGCCGACGGCATGGCCGACCAGCGCCGCGCTGACCGCCTCGATCGGCCGGAATCCGGCGGCGACGAGGAACGGCGCAGCCAGCGCGATCGGGGTGCCGAAGCCCGCTGCACCCTCGAGGAACAGCGAGAAGAACCAGGCGATCAGCAGGGCGGCGACTCGCGGGTCGGGCGTGAGACGCGACAGCCCCTCCTGCAGCACGTCGGTGGCGCTCGTGCGCTGCTGGAGTTCGTACACGGCGAGTGCCGGGCCGATGATGGCGATCACCGTCAGCGTCACCCACGCTGCCTCGGCGAGCACGCCCACCACACCCGCAGCTCGCCCGAACGGGTCGTCACCGCCTCCGAAGTCGAACGTCGTGAGAGCGATGACGACGGTTCCGGCAGCGGCCACCAGGCCGGCTCGCACCGCGGACCAGCCCAGGCCCACCATCAGCACCAGCACGGCGATGATCGGGGCCGCTGCCAGCAGCGCGTCGGACGCCATGGCGCCGACACTACGCACGCCGTACCGGGATCGGCTCGGACGAGCCCGACGAGACGGGACGCCGCTCAGCCCGAGTAGGCCGACACCACCACGTTGTTGCCGCGCGGGTCGCGGAGGAACACGGTGTCGCCGTCGTTGTTCCACACAGCGCTGTTCGTCGCGCACCAGTAGCGGGCGTCGTCGGTGTCGCTCCCGCAGCCGGTGAACAGGGTGATCGACGCATCGGGTCCGAGTACGGCGTCGTCGAACTCGTAGCGGTGGGTCGCCGACTCGTCGGCCACCTCCCAGCCGTCGAGGTCGACCGGCTCGGGACCGGTGTTCGTGAAGCGCACCCACTCGCCGTTGAGGTTCTCGCTGTCGTCGCCCGGTGCGTCGGCGTTCACCTCCACGTCGATCGACACGCCGGTCGTCGCCGCCCCGCACGCATCCGGCGCCCACAGCCCGAGACCCGCCTCCCGGGCCGAACGCTGCAACTCCGCGTACCGGCCATGGCGAGCGGTGTCGGGCTCGTACCGGCGGGCCAGCGCCAGGCCGTCGGCCACCAACGCCGCACCCACGTCGGTGCCGTCGGCGAGCTCGACGTAACGGAGGGCCCGGCCGAACTGGTCGACGTCGCTCTCGTCACGTACCAGCACGAGGTCCTCCCCCTCGACCAGGTGGGCGAGGGCGTCGGTCGCCTCCTCGTAGAGGCACTCGTCGATCTCCGGGGTGTTGATCCCGACGATTCGCACGGTCAGCTCGCCGCCGGGACCGGCGACGTCGAGCGTGTCCCCGTCGACCACGTCCACCGCCCGCCACGCTGCGCTGGAGTCGTCGACGTCGCACCCAGCGGACATCACGAGCGCGAGGAGCCCCGTCCCCACGGCTCGCCGCAGGAGCGGGCGCCTACGGGGACACGCTCTCCTCTCGCCCACTGCGCCGATCGACGTCACCGTCACATCTTGGTGTGTCGCGACGGGTTCCTCGTCGACGACGATCCATCCCGTCGCTTCTGATCCCGCTCGCGAGGATCCCGCCCTTCCGATCCGGCGACGACCCGTGCGAAACGCGACTCGTGCAGCTCACGTTCGGTCCTGACGAGTTCGATGCCTTCAGCGCCGTCAAGGACCGGCTCGTGGAGGAGTTCGGACCGTGGGCGCAGGAGCACTACGGCGCCGACGACGGATCGCTCGTCGCGGACGCCGGGACCTTCCTGTCGTGGCGGTTCGACTACTCGAACGGCGACCTGTCCCACTTCACGCCCGACGACGTGGAGGACTTCCTCCTCGACTGGGCGCCGCGCAAGTTCGCCGTTCCACCCGAGGCGGCGCCGACGCTCTGTCGATCCGTGCAGGCGATGGTGGAGTTCCTCGCGGCCACCGGCCGGCTCCGAGGCGGAGCGGCGTCGGCAGCGCGCGTGATGGTGTACGTCGACGATCTCGTCGACGAGGTGGCCGAGGCGCTCGCCGACGAGTCGAACTTCGGGATCGGCAAGAGCCTCGGCGCCGTGGCGCTCACCGACACCACCGGCAAGCTGTTGGCCGGCATCGAAGAGCTGCTCGCCGACCCGAACCTCGACGCCGAGCAGCTGCAGGCCGCCCTCGAACAGCGCATGGAGGCCTTCAACGCACTGCCGTTCGAGGAACGCCGCGCCCACACCGACGCAGCACTCGCCGAGCCCCCGCCCGAGCCCGTCCAGCTCCCGTTCGCCTACATCCCACCCACTCGCGAGGACGTCGAACGTTCGGCGCGTGAGTCGAGGTTGGTGCAGCTCGTCGACGGGTTCGTGGAGATCGTGGCCACCGAGGGCGTCAAGCTCACCGATGCCGGCCACATCTCCCTCGGCGTCGCCCGCAAGATCGTCGATGCGCTCGACACGGGCGACGTCCTCGACGTGGAATTCACCGGCCGACCCCGCCGCACCACGTCGAGCCTTCCTGCTCGAACACGACCTGGCCACCGAGGACGAGGTGGGCGCATTCGTCGACGTGGGGCCGATGGTGGATCTGCTCCACTCCATGATCGACGATCCCACCGACCTCGACACTGCGTTCAACGGTGTGCGGGGCACGGATGTGCTCACCGTGATCGAGGACATGTGGCGCCACGACGCTCCGGAGACCGTGGAGGTCCTCGAGGCGCTCGGGCGTCACCTCACCGACAAACGGCTCGCCAAAGCGGCACGCAAGGCGGTCATCCGGCACCGGAGCTGGATGGCCGACGAAGGACGGTGAGGGCGAGCCCGGCGGCGGGCATCGACATCGACACCCACAGCGCCGCCTCGTAGCTGCCGGCGATCGACTCGACGAGTGCGAACAGCGCCGGGCCGATCGCACTGCCGATCACCAGCGCGCTCATCTGGATGCCGGAGATGGCGCCGAGGTGTCGCCGTCCGAACAGGCGCGGGACCGCCGCCGACGTGAGTGGAGAGAAGCACCCCTGTGCGATGCCCCACGCGGCGACGGTGACGACGATCCACAGCGTCTCGTCGATCCGCGCGACCGAGAAGTACATCACGATCTGCGCGGCCGCCATCAGGCCGGCGATGACGAGTGGGGAGATCACGTCGACGAGCCACCCGCCGAGGAACGACATCGGCACGCTGACGATGGCGATCGGCACGAAGATGCGGACGACCTGGTCGTCGGTCAGCCCGAGTTCGGCGCCGAAGTCGACGATGTGGAACGTCAGCGCCGTTCCCGTGGCCGACAGCGCCGCCACTGGCAGCGTGATCGCCCAGAAGCGGACGTCGCGGACCGCTTCGTCCCGGGTGAGGTCGTCGTCGGTGCCGACGACGGCCGGCGTCCTGTGCGCCGCAGTGCCGGCGGGGTCGGCGGTGCCGTCGGCCGACGCAGGGGTCGTCGCAGGGGTCGTCGCCTCCGGAGTGCCACCGTCGATCACGAGCCCGGACGTCTCGGGGCTCACCCGGAACAGCACGATGATGATCACCGCGACCACGATCAGCGCCACCGCCATCATGCGCCATGCCGTGCGGAAGCCGTTGGCGTCGATCAGCACCAGCAGCAGGGCGGGGCTCGACGCCAGCACGAAGCTCATGCACGCGCTGGCAAACGCCGTGACGAGGCCGCGTCGCCGGTCGAACCACTGCGACACCATCGTGCGCGACGACAGCGTCAGGAGACCCTGGCCGCAGAAGCGGAGGAAGCCGAAGCCGATGCTCAGCACCACCATGCCGACGACGAGGCTCATCGAACCCACCAGGCTCAGCGCCACGAGCGTCGTCGCCAGCCCGATCGTCGCCACGAAGGCGACGGTGCGTGACCCGTAGCGGTCGATGGCGTGGCCGCCCCGGGGCAGCAGGAGCCCGCTCGAGCCCGTGCCGATCAGGTAGGCGATGGAGAGCTGGAGGCGGGTGAGCCCGGTGGTCGCCGTGAGGTCGTCGGTGAACACACTGACGCCCACCGTCTGGCCGGGTACCGACGCGATCATGCCGATCGTGCCGGCCACCACGACGATCCAGCCGTAGTACACCGGGATGCGTCCGGGGTCGAACGGCCAGTGGTCGGACAGCGTCCCGCGGCTGCGGCGGGTGTCGGCGAGCTGGCGGCTCACCGATCGGTTCCGGTCGTCACTCGGGCGAGGCTACGAGCGAGTCCACCCACCCACTCCCCGCCATCCATTCCCCACCCGACCCCACCACGATGGGCCGGGCCACCGGTCGTGTGCGTACGCGACACTGAGTGCATGCCTTCCGGACCCGAGCTGCTCGAGCGGGCGCAGCGGATCGCCGACGACGTGCTCTTCCCGCGTGCGCAGGAGCGGGATCGAGCGGCGCTGCTGCCGACCGACGGGCTCGACGCACTCGCCGAGGCCGGGTTGTTCGGCATCGCCGGACCGCCCACCGAGGGCCGACCCGTGCTCGACTTCGGCACGGCCCGGCGGATCATGGCAGCTGTCGGTTCGGGCTGTGGCGCCACGTTCTTCGTGTGGGTGCAGCACCACGGTGTCGTCCGTTCTCTCACCTCGTCGGCCAACACCGATCTCGCGGTCCGTCTGCTGCCCGATCTCTGCCGTGGCGCCCGGGTCGCCGGCATCGCGTTCGCCCACGTCCGCCGGCCCGGCACGCCCGCCGTGCGTGCCACCCGGTGCGACGGTGGCTGGCGCCTCGACGGCCACGCGCCGTGGGCGACGTCGTGGGGGATCGCCGAACGCTTCTCCGTCTCGGCCGTCACCGACGACGACCCGACCGATCGCCGCCTCGTGCGGGTGATGGTGCCGGGCCACGACGTTCCCGGTCTCACCGCCACGCCGCTGCACCTGCCGGTGTTCGCCTCGACCGGCACCATGGCGCTCGACGTCGACGGCCTGGAGGTGTTCGACGCCGACGTGGTCGACGTCCAGCCGCTGGCCACCTGGCGAGCCGGCGATCGAGCCTCCGCCTCGGTCGGGCAGCCGGCGGTGCTGGGCGTCGCCGACCGGGCGATCCGGCTGCTCTCCGACCGCTCCGACGCCGATGCACGATCGGCGGCCGAGCGGCTGCGGGTCGAACTCGACGCCGCCTGGGATCGCGACGACGAGCTGCTCCCCGCACTTCCCACGCTCGCCCAGCTCGATCCCGGCGACGCCGACGACGTGATCGCCGCCGCCAGCGACCACCGTGCGGCCTGCCTCCACCTCGCCCGGCGGGCGACGAGCGCCTTCCTCGCGGCCAGCGGCGGTGGCGGGATGGACCTGTCGCACCCGGCCCAGCGGCTGACGCGCGAAGCCGACTTCTACGTGATCCAGGCCCAGACCGCCGACGGCCGCGCCGCCACCCTCCGCTCCAGCTGAGCGTTCGTCAGGGGTCAGACCCCTGACGAACGCCTGGCTCGTCGGGGGGTCGGGGGCGAGACGTAGGGTCGGCGGGATGCGGTTCGGGATCTTCTACGAGCATCAGTTGCCCAAGCCCTGGACGGACGACGACGAGTACCGGCTGCTGGCCGAGGCGCTCGACCAGGTGGAGCTCGCCGACCGGCTCGGGTTCGACTACGCCTGGGAGGTGGAGCACCACTTCCTCGACGAGTACTCCCACTCGTCGGCCCCCGAGGTGTTCCTCGCGGCGTGTGCGGCACGCACGGAACGCATCCGGCTCGGCCACGGCATCCGCCAGGTGATCCCCAACTACAACCATCCGGCCCGCACCGCCGAGACGCTCGCCACGCTCGACCTGATCTCCAACGGGCGGGTCGAGTTCGGCATCGGCGAGGGCGCCACCCGGCTCGAACTGCACGGCTTCGACATCCCCGCCAAGCAGAAGCGGGCAATGGCCCTCGAGGCCGCCGAGCAGGTCGCCAACATGATGGTGCTCGACCCGTATCCCGGCTTCGAGTCGGAGTACTTCTCGCTGCCGTGCCGCAACGTGCTGCCCAAGCCCCGCCAGAAGCCGCACCCGCCGATGTGGATGGCGTGCACCAACCGCGACACGATCGCCGTTGCCGCCCGCAACGGCATCGGTGCGCTGGCGTTCAGCTTCATCGATCCCGACGAGGCCAAGCACTGGGTCGAGATCTACGACGACATCGTCACCAGCGACGAATGCGTGCCGCTCGGCCACACCGTGAACGCCGACATCGCCCTCGTCGCCGGTTTCTCGGTCCACGAGGACCGCGCCGAGGCCGTCCGCCGTGGCCGGGAGGGCTTCGACTTCTTCGGGTATGCGCTCAATGCGCTGGTCGCCCACGACCAGGTGCCGGGCCGCACCGATCTGTGGGGTGACTTCCACGCCCGCCGCGGAGCCGACGCCACCGACCGCCACGTCGCGGCGGCGCTCGACGCCGGTGACGACTACGCCTCGTGCATCGGGACCCCCGACGACGCCCGCCGCTACCTGCGCGATCTCGCCGACGTGGGCGTCGACCAGGTGATCTTCCTCCAGCAGGCGGGCCGCAACCGCCACGAGGACATCTGCGCCTCACTCGAGCTGTTCGCGGCCGAGGTGATGCCCGAGTTCGCCGCCGAGGGGCCCGCCCGGGAGGCGGCCAAGGCCGAACGGCTCGCCCCGCACATCGAGGCCGCGCTCGCCCGCAAGCAGTGGATGCAACCCCTCGACGACGACGAGATCCCGGTCGTGCGCGCCTCGGTGAAGCAGGCCCAGACCTCCGGCCGCCTCTGACGAGCCCCGCCGACGCCGCGGATCGACCCGCAATCACCCCGTTTGCGTGACGGAAATGTCGGGACGCCCCAAAGAAGACGTCACGCAAACGTGGTTCGGTGAGTCCACGGGACGGCACCCACCCACAGTGGTACTCTCCGAGGGGCGGGCAGGACCACTCTGGGGGGGATCGCACATGCGCCTGATTCGACGAACCGTCGGCCTGTGTGCCGTCTTGGCGCTCGCAGCGGCCTGTGGCGGTGACGGTGACGACGACGCAACGACGGTGACGCCGGAGGTCGTGGCGACCGACGCGGTCGAGCCCTCGCCGGAGGCCACGGACGCTGCCCCCGACATCGCCGGCTCGGCGGACACCGTCGCAGGAAGCGACGACTCCGGCGCGGGTGCAGGGGAGTCACCCGACCAGCCGGCCCCGGACGGGAACTCGGGCACCGTGACCGTCGCCGGTACCACCTTCGACCTGACGGCCGACGACTTCTTCATCTGTGAGACCGTCAATCCCGCCTTCGACGACGCGATCAACGTCCAGACCCGCTTCGACGTCACTCCGGGCGAGATCGTCATCCACGGGGACACCATCCAGGAACGGATGGAACTCGGTCTACTCGGCGAACTCCCCGACGACGTCATGGTCGACGCGGGTGACGCCGACCTCTTCCCCCATTCTGCCGAGGAGGTCGACGTGACCCGCGACGGACGGACCGTGTCGGGCACCGCCACGATCGTCGACGAGCGCAGCGGCGCGTCGGTCACCGAGGACAATCCGCTCCAGGACATCACCATCGAGTTCAGCTTCACCTGCTGACCATCGGGCTCGGCGGCTCGTTTGCGTGACGGAAATGTTGGGACGCCCCGACGAAAGCGTCACGCAGACAGAAGAGATCGCCGCGCGTGGGCGGGGGAGAGCTTCACCGGGACGAGGATCGGGTCCGCCAGGCGGAGGCGGTGGTGTCGCCGACGATCCACCGGACCGAGGCGATGGCGCCGGTGCGGGCGAAGACGTCGCCGGACCGTTCGGGTCCGAGCTCGAGACCGTCGTGGGTCTCGACGGTGCCGTCGGCCAACTCCAGCACCACGGCGTCGTCGGTGCCGGTCTCGATGATCATCGGCACCGCACACACACTCGACTCGGCGGTGCCCCATTCGCCGTCCGATCCCGGCGGCAGCACCTCGGCGGCCGGGATCAGGCCCGGCGCCAGCAGCAGCCGTCCGTCTGCGACGTGGAAGCCCAGTTCCCCGAAGCGGGTCAGCACCTCCTCCTTCACCTGGCCGGTCATACCCGGCTGCTGCGCGCCCGCGTGCGCCGGCGTGTGCGAGTAGCAGTCGGTGGGGATCGCCCCGAACTCCTCCGGCGTCCTCCGGTAGCCGAGCCCGGCCCGGAGCCGGCGGTACGCGGCGGCGACCGCAGCGACGGTCGACTCGTCGTCACCCCGTCCCACGGCGTCCCAGTACGTCTCCTGCACGGCGAGCAGCAGCTTGGCCACCATGTGCCAGTACACCGACCCGATCCCCTCGTAGCCGTACATGCTGCCCGACCGGCCGGTGAACGACCGGTGGTCGAAAACCTCCTCGTAGGCCTCCGCCACGACGGCCCGCTCGGGGCCGGCGGCACCCACCCGGTCGAGTGCCGCCTCCACGGCTCGCGCATTCACCATCTCGGGCCGGAAGTGCAGACGTCCGTCGTCGCCGGCGGTGACCACCGCATCGAGGACGGCACCATCGAGGCCTCGGAGCCGGCCGGCGGCCTCGGCGGGGAACACGTTGCGGTCGAGGAACGGCCGACGCTCGGCGGGCGGATAGAGCAGGAACGTGTCGAGATCGGCCCGGTGCATCCCGGAGGCGAACAGCGCGTCCACCACGGCCAGCTGCTGCTCGGCGTCGAGTGCACCGGACGACAGCACCGCCACCTGCCCCTCCAGCATCGGGCCGAGATGGTCGACTCTCGCAGTGTCGCCGGTGGGGAACGAGATGCGGTTGTAGGAGTGGAACAGCCCGTCGCTCCGCCGGCCCGCGTCGATCGCAGCGTCGAGATGCGTGCACGCCACCGCAGAGAGATCCCGCAGATCGGCGAGCGCCACCTCGACCCGCTCGGCGCCCGCCACGACGTCCGAGCCCGCACCGGACACCCGCCACGAGCGCACGCGCCGGCGATGCGCCTCCCCGGCCCGACCGAGGAGCTCGACCACAGCACGCCGCTCGACGTCGTCGACCGGACCGGCCGCATGGTCGGCCAGGATCCGGCGGATGTCGGCGAGCCACTCGGCGACCGACCCCGTCATCGTCACCCGCTCGCCCGGCATCGCGGCCACGATCGACCCGAGGAGGCCGAGGTAGCGGCGGAGGTGATAGAGCGTCACCATCGACAGCCCCGGCCCTGCGAGTGCGTTGTTGGCGTCGTTCCACTCGGGTCGCTGCGTGTTCAGCCAGATCCCTCCGTCGGGAACGAAGTTGGTGAGCTTCGCCAGCGCCGGCACCACCAGCTTCTCCAGCATCCCGGCGTGCAGGAGGGTCCCGTCGGCACTCACGAGCAGCCGTCCGTCGGCGCCGATGCGGTCCACGCGCGCGGCGATCGCCGATGCGTGCTCCTCGTCGTAGGCGATGGTGTCGCGCGGGTCGGCCACCATCGCGTCGTGGTCCGCCAACCGGTACGGCACGTCGGCGAACACGAAGTCCCCCCGGTCGAGCCACGCCGCGATGGCCCCCGGCTCGTAGCGATCCCACATCTCCAACAGACGCATCAGGTACACGATCTGGTGGTCACCCCAGTAGCCGATGTGGCTCCACGGGTCGTCCGGGTCGGGCACCTCCCAGTCGATGCCGTCGCGGGAGATCCGGTACGGGTTGTAGCCCTCGATCGTCGTGGCGTTCAGGAACTTCGCCACGATGTCGACGAACCAGGCGGGGTACGACTGCAGCAGCGCCTCCCAGTTCTGGAAGATGTCGCGCCAGTTGCCCTCGTAGCTGAGCAACGCCTCGCCGTGGTCGTCGCGCACGTCGATCGAGAACCGGTTCCACGGGCGGCTCGGGTCGCCGTGGCGTCGGGAGAAGGTGAGCGGCAGGTACTCGAGCACCAGCCGCATGAGATCGGGATCGCCGGTGGCCAGCGCTTCCGCACGCACGGCCGACGTGTCGCTCCACTCGCCGAGCCGGTCGAACCAGCCGCGGTGGCGATCCGCCACCTCACGGTTGCGGTCGGCGACGAACTCGGCGAGGTCGCCGACGGGAACCTCGTTGCCGAACGGGAACACGCCGCCGCGCATGCAGTTGAACAGCACGTTCGACAGGTGGTGGGCGTCGGCGACCGCGTCTCCGGTGTGCTGGAACCCGTCGGCGTCGCGCAACAGCGCACGCAGACGCTCGGAGCCACGCGCCACGTCCTCGGCCACGCGCTCCACGGCGTCGCCCGCCGCAGCGGTGCGCACGGCGGCGGCGACGGCGCCATGGTCGAGCCCGGTGTCGGCCACGACGGTCCACGACGCCGGCACCGTCGGCGAGACCCGTACCGTGCCGCGCCGCAGATGGGCGCCGGGTCGGCCGGTGACGAGGGGCGCGCGGCTCGACGGCCGGCCGTCGAGCATGTCGCCGACCGCGGCGGCGTCGAGCAGCAGGTCGGCGCCGGCGAGCCCGGACGACCACACGACGGTCGCGGTGAGCGCCTCCATCGGCTCGGCCCGATCGGAGAGCAGTGACTCGAGCGAGTAGACGGCCGCCGACTCGGCCGGCCCCACCTCCGAGCGCTTGTAGGCGTTGACGAGATTGGAGCGGATCTGCCCGGTGAACGCATCCACCCCGGCGGGCACCACGTCGAGCAAGCCGTCGAGCACCTCGTACTCGACGTCCGCCAGGGCGTCGGCGTCGGTCTCGGTCTCGGTGTCACGGCGCAGTTCGGCGGTGCGGACCCAGCCGTGGGCGTCCGACGGCTCCCAGACCGTCCGGAACGTCAGGCCCCAGGCAGGCCGGTGTTCCTCGAACACGAGCCGGTTGCCCAGCACGCTCTTGGCGATCGAGCGGCGACAGCCGTGGGCCGCCACGGGAGCGAACGGCTGCCACAGTTCTCGCGTGCCGTCGATCGTCCGGGCGATCAGCGTCACCGGTCCCGTGATCCCGGCGTTGCGGTGGATGCGGTCGTCGGTCTCGTAGGGGAACAGGGCGTGGTCGGCGTCGACCCGGCCGGCGGTCAGTGCGCCGGTGCTCGACACGAACATCCACAGATCGGTGTCGGACACCACCGTCATCAGGAACGGGGCCATCTCCTCGACGCCGTCGATGCGGTAGTGCTCGACCCCGTCGAGCGTGACGAGGCCACCCGTGACGTCGCCGGTGACGTCACGGGCTCGGTCGGCCTGCCATCCGTCGTCGTGTCGCGTCTTCGATCCCGCTGTCACCGGTGTGCCTCCTGAGTTCGACGGCCGAGCCTACGCGGCGGCGACTCCACCGCAGACGGGTCGGGTCGGGGTCGGGAGCGGACCGTGTTCAGCTCACCTGGCGTGCGCCGGGTGTGCCGGCGTCGACCTCCCACACGCTCACCGGAGCCACGGGCGACGACTCGTCGAACTGATCCTCGACGGCCCGGTACGTCGCCCGCCAGCGGTCGGGCGTCACCTCGCACAGCGTGTAGCCGCGCTGGGCGTCGAACCAGCGGAGCTGCGGGTTGGCGACCAGTGCTGCGGCGACCAGCCCTTCGACCGCTTCGTCGTCGTCGAAGAACGACGACGAGATGCTCGTGGCCATGAACTCGGTGCCCACCACGGGCAGCGTCTGGTCGAACGGATCGGCACGCAGGTCGCCGACGGCGGCGGAGTGGAAGTCGCCGGTCAGCACCACGAGGTTGTCGGCGGTCTCACCCAACGCCTCCAGCACCGCACGGCGCTCACCGGCGTACCCGTCCCACGTGTCGACCACCACCACCGGAGGTTCGGCGCCGACCACGGCGTTGCCGCCGAACATGAACACCTGCTGCGCGAGCACGTCCCACACCGCCGTGGACGCCGCCACGCCGTCGATCAACCAGGAGCGTTGAGCGGTTCCCAACATGGTGTGGTCGGGGTCGGCGGCGAGCGCTTCGTCGCGCACCTGGACGGCCTCACCGAGCTGGGCGAGGAACGGCTCGCCGCGCTGCTGGTCGGAGCGGTACTGGCGCGTGTCGAGCACGTGGAAGCGCAGGAGGTCGCCGTGGGCGAACGACCGGTAGATGTCGAAGTCGGGCCCCTCGGGCGGATCGAGGCGCACCGGCATGTGCTCGTACCAGACCTGGTAGGCGTTGGCCCGGCGAGCGAGGAACGCCTGCGGGTCGTCGCCGTTCTCGGAGACGGCGTTCGCGTAGTCGTTGTCGACCTCGTGGTCGTCCCACGTGACGATCCACGGCACGCGCGCGTGGGCGGCCTGCAGGAGCGGATCGCCGTGGTACAGCGCGTACCGCCGGCGGTACTGCTCGACCGTCTCGCACTCGAAGTCCTGGCCCGTCGTTCGGCCGCGCTCGTCGGCGTATCCGCCGCTCGCGTACTCGTAGATGTAGTCACCGAGGAACACGAAGGCGTCGAGCTCACCCTGTTCCACCACGTCGCGGTAGGCGGCGTAGCGGCCCTGTTCCCAGTTCTGGCACGACGAGAAGGCGAACCGGAACCGGTCGGGCATCGTGCCCGGTGCGGCGAACGTGCGGGTCCGCGCCGTCGGCGTCGTGTACTCCCCGAGCGTGAACCGGTAGTGGTACTCCTGGTCGGCGTCGAGGCCGTTCGCGTCCACGTGCACCGAATGCCCGAGTGCAGCGACGGCGAGAGCGGTGCCGCCACCGACGACGTCGGTGAAGTCGGCGTCACGGGCGATCTCCCACGTCACCTCGACGTCGTCGTCGGGCAGCGGCTCGGCCGGCAGCAGCCGGGTCCAGAGGATCACCGAGTCGGGCAGCGGGTCGCCCGACGCGACCCCCAGCGTGAACGGATCCGACGAGACGGCGGCCACTTCGGTGGTGGTGGTCGCCGGCTGCGTCGTCGTGGTCGCCGCGTCCGTGGTGGTGGTCGCCCCGGAGGTGGTGTCGGGGGCCGTGCCGCCCGTCGTGGCCGGAGAGCTGTCGGAGTCCGAGTCACTGCAGGCGGCGAGCGCAGCAGCGATCGTGCCGGCGAGAAATCCCCGGCGGGTCCATCGTGGCCACGGGGTGCCCGAGTGGTCGTCGTCGTGATTGCTCGGGTCGTCCGAGGGCTCCATGTGCTCATCATGCCTCACCGCCGCACCGCGGCCGGGCGTCAGACGCAGACATCCCTCCCGCGGGCCGGCGCCCGGCATCTAGATTCCCGACCATGCAGGAATTCGAGGGTCGAGGGGTACTGGTCACCGGTGGGTCACGCGGGATCGGGCGTGCCGCCTGCATCCAGTTCGCCGAGCGGGGCGCCCACGTGGCGGTGCACTATGCGCGCAACGAGCGTGCGGCGCGAGAGGTCCTCGACCTGTTGCCCGGCGACGGGCACGTCTGCGTGGCGGCCGACCTCGGTGCCGGCGAGGCGCGCCGGTTGGCGGCCGACGCACTCGACGGTCTCGGACGGATCGACGTGCTGGTCAACAACGCCGGCATCTACGAGGCCCATCCGGTACTCGACACCGACGCCGACGACTGGGCCGCCAGCTGGCAGCGCACGATCTCCACCAACCTGATCGGCCCGGCCGACCTGATGCATGCCGTCGTGCCGCAGATGGTGGAGCTCGGCGGCGGGCGGATCGTCAACGTCACGTCGCGCGGTGCATTCCGTGGCGAGCCGGAGCACTCGGCCTACGGGGCCAGCAAGGCCGGTCTCAACAGCCTCAGCCAGTCGATGGCGCAGGAGCTGGCACCGCACGGCATCTACGTCACCGTCGTGGCGCCCGGATTCGTGGAGACCGACATGGCATCGGCCTACCTCGACGGTCCGAAGGGCGCGGCGATCAAGGCGCAGAGCCCGCTGGGGCGGGCGGCGTCGCCGGAGGAGATCGCCCGCGTGATCGTGTTCCTGGCCACGCCCGGCGCCGAGTACACGACCGGCGCGATCGTCGACGTCAACGGAGCGTCCTACCTGCGCAACTGAGCTGCCGGGCGGCGTCAGTGCCGGGTCTGGGCGTTGATCCAGGCCAGGTAGTCGGGTGAACCGGCCAGCGCCACTCCGGTGATCGCCGGCAGCTCGTAGGAGTGCAGCGACCGCACCTTCTCGACGATGGCGTCGAAGCGCTCGACGCGGGTGGCCGCCGTGAGGAGCACCTCGTCGTCGTGCTCCACCACGTCCTTCCACTCGTACACGCTCGCGATCGGCACGAGGTGGGCGCACGCCACGAGGTTCGCCTCCACCAGTGCGTCGGCGATCTTGGTGGCCTCCTCGCGGGAGCCGCAGGTGATGCGCACTTCGCAGTGATCCAACGTCGTCACGAGACGATCTTCGCACCGCAGCCGCGATCTGTCACCTCTGCCCGGGCGGCGGCGGGATCAGGACGAACTTGCCGACGTGGCGCTTGCGGAGGAACTCGCGTTGGGCGTCGACGATGTCGGCCAGCGCGAACTCGCCGGCGATCACCGGTCGGATCTCCCCGGCCTCGATGTAGCGGATCAACGCCGGGAACACCGGCTCCTCCCAGGCCGTGCAGCCCAGCAGGGTGAGATCCTTCAGGTACACCGTGCGCATGTCGAGTTCCACCAGGGGGCCACCGATGGCGCCCGACGTGGCGTATCGTCCGCCGCGCCGCAGCACCTCCAGCACACCAGCGAACCCG
>Ga0102940_1001195_pt1 | contig 16908 bp, 14 predicted proteins | sample SalPonR2_C_D1_MG_FD_78215 | JGI IMG/M metagenome (GOLD analysis project Ga0102940, IMG submission 78215) | Salt pond soil microbial communities from South San Francisco under conditions of wetland restoration - Salt Pond MetaG R2_C_D1_MG | ecosystem: Environmental > Aquatic > Marine > Intertidal... | reverse complement strand
TGGCAGGTTAAAAAATCACGAAGTCCTGTCAGGAAATTCTCGGATTATCTCGCAATAATGATAATCAGTCCTTTCGCTATTGCTCTTTCGGGCAGTATTACGGTGAAGATCAACCAGGCAGCGAATAATTTCGAATTTATTCAACCAATGCTGAAACTCGTCCCTTATGCTTCCATATGGCTTTTATTTTCAATTATTTATATGGTTATGCCCAATACCAAGGTGAAGTTTAAGTATGCACTTATCGCAGGTATTATGGCGGGGACATTATCTGTAATTGTACAATGGGCTTATTTTGAGTTTCAGATTGGTGTTACACGGTTTAATACCCTATACGGTAGTTTTGCTGCAATACCACTGTTTCTTCTTTGGCTGCAGATTACATGGCTGATCGTACTTATGGGAGCTGAAATTTCATTTGCATACCAAAACATTGAGAACTATCAGTTTGAGGATGAAGCCATGAAACTGAACCATGATAACAAGCGAATTCTTTCGTTACTGGTTGCGCAATTTGTTATAAAAAACTTTGAACAGGGAGGAAGGGCAAAGACGAATGAAGATATTGGTCATGAACTGGGTATACCATTGCGGCTGCTTAATGAACTTATATTTGAGATGGTAGAATGTGGCGTTCTGGCTGAACTCGCAACTGACAATGATAAAGTAAGAAGTTACCAACCTGCGATTGACATAAATAAAATATCTGTAGATGAACTATATACAAGGCTGGAAAAACTTGGTGGAGATAAACTCATTGTTGCTGAATCTGCGAAGCTTAACAAGATTATGAAAATTCATGAGCATATGATAGATGCCATGCGAGAAAGCCCGTCCAATGTACTTATAAAAGATATATAGTGTCAGAAAGAAAACGCCTGATTTATTGCCGTTTTCTTGCAAGCACTAATATAAGGCGTGGCTGGATCATGAAGTTCGACAGCGAGGCGCGAAAAATTTATAACCCGCTAGAGTCTTAATGTTCATTTATAAGCATTAATAAAAAAACTCCACTTATTTATAGTCAAAATGTATTGAAGTTTTAAAAAATATCATTAACATTGCATCGGAAAGTGAGAAATTATAATCTACATACAGGACATCATGTTACGCATCATCATATTTGTGATATGGGTCAATTGTAGAATTATGTAAACAATATATTAAAGTTCAAAGGTTTGCAGATATTCTGCAAACCTTTTTTTAGTTTTAAGACTATGGAAAAAATAAGAATTGCAATCCAGAAGTCCGGGAGGCTCAGTGAAAAATCTGTAAATATTTTAAAAGAGGCTGGAATAAGCATGACCAATGGATCACGTAAGTTATTGGCTGTATCGGGATCGTATCCCATTGAAGTGCTTTACCTGCGTGATGATGACATCCCACAGTATGTTAAAGATAAAGTGGCTGATATAGGCATCGTAGGTGAGAATGTATATGCCGAAAAGGGTGCAGATATTGAGATCATTGAGCGACTTGGTTTTTCAAAGTGTCGGTTGTCCATTGCCATACCAAAGCAGGAAACCTACACGGGTCCGGAATATTTCGAGGGAAAGAGAATTGCAACATCTTACCCGGTCATACTGAAGCGGTTTCTCGATGAAAAGGGTGTAGTGGCAGAAATACATGAGATTTCTGGCTCTGTAGAAATTGCGCCTGGAATTGGCCTGGCAGATGGTATTTTTGACATTGTTAGCTCAGGAAGCACATTGATTAGTAATGGTCTTAGTGAGGTGGAAGTAGTGATGAAATCCGAGGCAGTAATAATTGGTCGCGATGATCTTTCACAGGAGAAGCAGGAAACGCTTAATGATTTGTTATTCAGATTAAATAGTGTATTGGCTGCGACAAATAACAAGTATATTCTTCTAAATGCACCCAATGAAAAGCTGGATGAAATTATAGACTTACTGCCAGGAATGAAAAGTCCAACAGTAATGCCATTGGCAGAATCGGGGTGGAGTTCTGTCCATTCAGTATTAAACGAAAAACAGTTTTGGCAGGTTATAGGTGAGCTAAGGCGGCTTGGAGCGCAAGGGATACTTGTTATTCCAATTGAGAAAATGATTGTCTGACAAATCAATGCAAAAACATTATTTCAAATATTGGGTTTTAATTTATTAGTGGTTAAAATTAGGTGCGATGATTACAATGTTATAAATAAATGAGAGAAGAAAGTTGATCAAGCGTATTGAGATGAAGAGTCAATAAAACTAGCATGATATTTATTAATAAACAAGCGAGATGAATATATTCAAAAACCCCTCAAAAACTGACTGGCCTGAGTTGTTAGCCAGACCAACATTTGACACAAGCAATCTTGATCAGTCTATTGGGAATATCATAGAGGATGTTAAAAAAAATGGCGATGCTGCCGTAAGAAAGTATACAGAGGAATACGACAAGATCGTAATTAATGATCTGGAAGTTAGCCAGGTCGATATCACAGCTGCAAAATTTGAGGTTGATGATTCTCTTCGTAAAGCCATTAATGAAGCACGCACCAACATTGATTCATTTCATTCCAGGCAGTTGCATGCTGATATATATGCAGAAACTACACCAGGAGTCAGATGTTGGCAAAAAACCGTTCCGATTGAAAGTGTTGGTTTGTATATTCCCGGGGGAAGTGCTCCTCTGCTGTCTACAGCACTAATGCTTGGTGTACCGGCAAAAATTGCAGGTTGTAAGAATATTGTGCTTTGCACACCTCCGGGTAAAAATGGCAAAGTAAGTCCGGCTATTCTATATATCGCAAGCATTCTGGGAATTGAAAAAATATTTCGTATAGGGGGGGTGCAGGCCATTGCAGCCATGGCGCACGGCACAGAATCAGTACCGAGGGTGAATAAGATTTTTGGTCCGGGGAATCAATATGTCACAGCAGCTAAGCAATTGGTTAGTCGCGACAGTGTGGCAATTGATATGCCTGCCGGGCCTTCAGAATTAGCTGTATTAGCCGATGAAACTGCAGATCCTGGATTTGTTGCTTCAGACCTTTTGTCGCAAGCTGAACACGGTGCTGATAGTCAGGTGATACTTATTAGTAATAGTGAATCATTTATTCATAAGGTTCAGGATGAACTAGAGCTTCAATTGGCACATCTTCCACGTAAAGACCTTGCTGCTAAGTCATTAATAAATAGTAAAGTTTTTTTATTTGATTCGACTGATGACATGATTCAGATGGTAAATATGTATGCCCCGGAACATTTAATTATTGCTTGTAAAGACTACCCGGAACTGGCAGATAGAATTACAAATGCCGGTAGTATATTTTTGGGAAATTACACCCCGGAAAGTGCAGGAGACTATGCTTCGGGTACAAATCATACATTGCCTACCAATGGGTGGGCGCATGCCTATAGCGGACTTAATGTGGATGCATTTGTGAAGAAAATCACATTTCAGGAAATATCACAGTATGGCTTATTTAATATCAGTCATGCTGTAATGCAAATGGCTGAAGCAGAAAAGCTTGAAGCCCATAAGAATGCAGTGGCCATTCGCATGAAGAAAAAAGAAAAATAGGGTTATTTAAGTATTCTCCCCCGAAAAAATGTAATTAATAGAAGCAAACCTCTTTGATATTTTGAAATGGAGAAGGATATAAAACAACTTATCAGGCCAGTTATACAGGGACTTACACCTTATTCATCGGCAAGAGATGAGTATACTGGTTCCGATGCGGTATTTCTGGACGCGAATGAAAACCCATTTAATAAGCCGTTGAATCGGTATCCGGATCCATACCAGCATGCGCTGAAGACAAAAATCGCCCTTTTGAAGGATGTTCCGGTTGAGCAATTATTCCTGGGGAATGGTTCGGATGAAGCGATTGATGTTTTATTTCGGATTTTTTGTGAACCCGGGAAGGACCAGGTGGTGAGCATTGATCCCACCTATGGGATGTACCAGGTGTGTGCAGGAATCAATGATGTGGGGTATAAGAAGGTATTGCTGAAGCCGGATTTTTCGCTTGATAAAAATGCATTGAAGGCTGCATGTAATGCGCAAACTAAGTTGTTATTTATCTGTACGCCCAATAATCCGACATCAAATTCTTTTTCGCGTAAGGATATTCTTGAACTTGTTAACGGGTTAGAAGTGATGGTGATAGTAGATGAAGCCTATATTGATTTCAGCAGCCGTGAGAGTTTGAAAAATGAAGTTACAATCCATAAGAATCTTGTGATTTTGCAAACCTTTTCCAAGGCATGGGGAATGGCTGGCATTAGGCTGGGCATGGGCATTGTGCATCCTGAGGTGTTACATTATATGAATAAAGTGAAATACCCTTATAACTTGAATGCATTAACGATTAAACATGCACTTGAGGCAATTGAAAACACGGTGGAGATGCAGGAATGGGTTCATACAATACTTGCAGAGCGTGATAAATTGGAAAGAAAGCTTAAACGGTTCAGGTTTGTTGAAAAAGTGCATCCTTCTGATGCAAATTTTTTGCTGGTAAGGGTTAGAAAACCGAAAAAAGTTTACAATTACCTCATTGAAAAACAGATTATAGTCCGTGACAGGTCAAATATATCGTTAATTGAAGGTTCATTGCGAATAACCATAGGTTCTCCAGCAGAAAATGCAGCATTAGCTGAAGCACTAATGTTATATCAACGAGATTTTGTAGATTCATGCGAATTATAATATAGAATATATTTCCAGTTATGGGCGAAAAGGTATTATTTATAGACAGGGATGGAACATTAATTGTCGAACCTCCGGTTGATTACCAAATAGATTCATTGGAGAAGTTGGAATTTCTACCGGGTGTTTTCAGAAATCTCTATTTACTACAAAAAACAACGGACTATAAGTTTGTTATTGTATCGAACCAGGATGGTTTAGGCACTGAAACCTATCCGAAGGAAGCTTATGACCAGGTGCAATCGAAGATGATAAAGGCTTTTGAAAATGAAGGGATTTTTTTTGATGAAATTTTGATCGATCCTTCTCGACCGGAGGATAATTCACCCAACCGCAAACCTCGCACCGGTATGTTAAAAGAGTATTTGGAGGGGGATTATGACCTGGCGAATAGTTTTGTAATTGGTGACAGAATTACAGACATTGAGCTGGCAAAGAATATCAGTTGCAGAGGTATTTTGATTAATGAAGGCCTTTTGCATGAAATTTCAGAAAAAGGACTGGAGGAGCAGTGTGGCCTTGTAACTAATTCATGGGATGACATATACAGGTATATCAGGTCGGGACTTAGAAGTTGTGAAGTCACACGTGATACCAATGAAACCCAGATCAGGCTTAATTTATCGCTTGATGGTGACGGGACTTCAAGCATTCAAACCGGATTAGGTTTTTTCGACCATATGCTTGACCAAATTGCGCGTCATGGTGCATTTAATCTTTCACTTGAGGTAAATGGTGATCTGAAAGTGGATGAACATCATACGGTAGAGGATACAGCCCTGGCGCTTGGCGAAGCATTTAATAAAGCCCTGGGAGATAAAAAGGGGATATACCGATATGGGTTTAATCTCCCAATGGATGATTCACTGGCTTCAGTCGCTGTAGATTTCGGTGGAAGACCTTGGCTGGTATGGGATGTGGACTTTAAGCGTGAGAAAGTAGGAGACGTACCAACGGAGTTGTTTGTTCACTTTTTCAAATCATTTTCCGACACGGCAAAGTGTAATTTAAATATAAAGTGTGAAGGAGATAATGAACATCATAAGATTGAGGCTATTTTTAAAGCTTTCAGCAGAGCGCTAAAAGAGGCGGTGCGATTTGATCATGCAAGTGATCAGTTACCAAGCACAAAAGGTAAGTTATAAAGTGGAAATGCTATTAATGAAAACGTTAGCAGCCATAACCATATTACAGTGCATGCGTGCGAAGAGGAATGGTCTAACACTTGATAGAAATAAACTTGCAATACGTTAATAGTTAAAACGAAGTTTTATTGATATGAGAGTTGTAATTATAAAATACAATGCCGGTAATATTCGTTCTGTTGATTTTGCCTTGAAAAGGATGAATGTTAATGCAGAAATTACAGATGATCCGGAGAAAATAATGAACGCAGACAAAGTGATTTTTCCCGGGGTTGGTGAGGCTTCAACAACCATGAAATACCTTCATACCCGTAAGCTCGATACACTTTTAAAATCGCTAAAGATGCCGGTTTTGGGCATCTGCCTTGGACAACAGTTAATGTGTGCATGGTCGGAAGAGGGTATTGTAGACTGCATTGGGATATTTGATCAACCAGTTAGAAAATTCCCTCCTGGAGAAAAGGTGCCACACATGGGATGGAATCAGTTATTTGATTTAAGTGGGGATTTATATAAAGGAGTTGAAGATGGTGAATATGTGTATTTTGTGCATTCATATTATGTGCCCGTTTGCGAAGATACAGCTGCGAAAAGTGAATACATTAAACCTTTTAGTGCTTCACTCCAAAAGGATAATTTCTATGCCACCCAATTCCACCCCGAAAAGAGTGGTAACACAGGGTTTAAGATAATAAAGAATTTTATAGCGCTATGATTGAAGTTATACCTGCAATAGATGTAATCGGTGGTAAATGTGTACGCCTTACAAAGGGTGATTATTCTCAAAAGACAGAGTATGGTGATCCGGTAGAGATGGCTAAACGTTTTCAGGATTATGGATTGAGGCGATTACACCTTGTTGATTTGGATGGTGCACGTTCTGGTAGAGTAATTAATTATAATATCATTGAAAAGATCGCAGCAAAAACTTCATTAATAATTGATGTCGGAGGTGGTATAAAAACTGATGAAGATCTACACATTGTTTTTGAATCAGGCGCTGTAATGGTAACAGGGGGAAGTATAGCAGTAAAGCACCCGGACATTTTTGAACAGTGGTTAAAGACGTATGGAAATGAAAAGATCATACTGGGAAGTGACTTTAAGGATGGTAGAATAGCAGTTTCCGGATGGGAAGAAGAAACATCAGAAGAACTGATTACGTTTTTGAAAAAATGGACAGTCCGGGGAGTAAGTAAGACAATATGTACGGATGTTCAAAAGGATGGTTTACTGGAAGGTACATCTGAAGAGGTATATAAGGAAATTAGGAAAGCGTTTCCTGAATTGTATCTTGTGGCCAGTGGTGGTGTTTCATCCATAGATGATATTGTTTCGCTTGAATCAGCTGGTATTCCAGCTGTAATTATCGGGAAATCGATTTATGAAGGTAACATCTCGTTAAAAGATTTAGAACAATTTATAGTATAGATTATGCTGGCGAAAAGAATTATTCCATGTTTAGATGTAAGAGATGGAAAAACAGTAAAAGGGATTAATTTTGTTGATATTAAGGAGGTTGGTGATCCTGTTGAACTGGGCGCTAAATATGCCCGCGATGGGGCTGATGAATTGGTTTATCTTGATATCACAGCATCACACGAAAAGCGAAAGCTTTTTGCCGATCTAGTGGAGCGTATTGCCACCAATTTAAACATTCCTTTTTCCGTAGGAGGGGGCATCAACGAGATTGGTGATGCTGACGTTCTTCTTTCTGCAGGTGCCGATAAAGTATCTATTAACAGTGCTGCAATAAGAACGCCTAACCTGGTGGATGATATTGCAAAAGGTTTTGGTAGTCAGTTTGTTATAGTAGCTATTGATGCCAGGCTGGAAGATGAGAAGTGGAATGTATATGTTAATGGTGGGAGAATTCCCGTTGAAAAAGAGCTGTTCAGTTGGGCGAAGGAAGTCCAGGAGCGTGGAGCAGGTGAAATTTTGTTTACATCCATGAATCATGACGGCACTAAAAACGGATTTGCAAGTAATGCCTTAAAAATACTTTCAGAGAATCTATCTATTCCTGTAATTGCGTCTGGTGGAGCAGGGAAAGAAACACATTTCGAAGAGGTATTTCGTGAAGGAAAGGCAGATGCAGCCTTAGCTGCCAGTATCTTCCATTATAACGAAATACCCATACCAACACTAAAAAAATATCTAAGGGAAAATAACATAAACGTAAGGTAAAAAAGATGGATTTTAACAAAATGGGCAGTTTGATACCTGCTATAATTCAGGATGCAGAAAGTGATAAAGTTTTAATGCTCGGTTTTATGAATGAAGAGGCTTATGAGAAAACCAAGAAAGAACGCCGGGTTACATTTTTTAGTCGTACAAAGAACAGGTTATGGACCAAAGGGGAGGAGAGTGGTAATTTTCTTGATGTTGTGGATATGATAGAGGATTGTGACAGAGATACATTATTAATTAAAGCCCAACCGCATGGTCCCGTATGTCATACAGGAAGTGATACATGCTTTGATGAGAAAAACAGCCGTGATCTGCACTTTCTCAGGACACTTCAGGATCTGATTCATGACAGAAAAAAGAAGATGCCCAAAAAAAGTTATACGACTAAACTTTTTAACAAAGGTGTTAATAAGATTGCGCAAAAAATGGGCGAAGAGGCTATAGAATTGATCATAGAATCTAAAGACAAGAATGATGACTTGTTTCTAAATGAGGCAGCAGACTTGACTTATCATCTGCTAGTGCTACTTACACACAGAGGTTTCGACATATCGGATGTTATAGGGATTCTGGAAGAGCGCCACAAGTAAATAGTTTCTGCAAGAAAACGCCTTTGCTTCAAAAACTTCGCAACCGAAAAACTGCAAGTTTTGAGCTCATGACCGCAGGGAATAACCCTTGTATTTGACGCTTTCGTTTCACGGAGCTCGCAAGCTCGGTTCTTATCAGAGACTCGAAAATAGGCAGTTTTCTTTCAAGGAATAAATACTATTATTAAGAATAGATTACCAGATAGATGCGCGTGATTCTTCATTTAGATGCATATTATCTTTTTCGCTAATGCTAAAGGCTTCAAGGAATTCCTGCACATTAGGCAGGGGGCCATTTACCCGGTTAATGCCAAGAGAATGAACATCTTCATTAGTAAGTCTAATTTTCTCTTTCTCCCTGATATTATTAGCCCATATGTGCGCATAGGCCAGAAAGAATCGCTGTTGTGGCGTGAAGCCATCAATTTCTTTTTCAGGAGGGCTTTGGCTCCATGCTTTTATTAAAGCATGAAATGCGATGTTAATACCACCCAGGTCTGCAATATTTTCTCCCAGAGATAGTTTTCCATTGGCAAAAAGGTCATCCGAGATCTTTATTTTATTAAATTGTTCTTCAAGCACCTTAGATCTTTGATCGAAATTATTTGCATCATCCTTGGACCACCAGTCATTAAGGTTTCCATCCTTATCAAATTTTCGGCCCTGATCGTCGAATCCATGTGTCATTTCGTGGCCAATTACAACACCAATGGCTCCGTAATTAACCGCATCGTCTGCATCTTTGTGGAAAAATGGAGGCTGAAGGATACCTGCGGGAAATACAATTTCATTTAAGAGGGGATGATAATAAGCATTAACCGTCTGTGGTGTCATATGCCATTCATCTTTATCTGCAGGTTTCCCTATTTTCGACATTTCATGCTCAAGGTTAAAAATTGCAGCATCTCTGTAATTTTCGTAATAAGACTTGTTGGATAGATTCAAAGAAACGTATGACCGCCATTTATCGGGATAACCTATTTTTACCCTAATCCTATCGAGCTTTTCAAATGCGTGTGTTTTGGTTTTCGCTGTCATCCAATCCAGATCCGAAATCCGCTCTCTAAGCGCTTCTCTGAGGTTCTCAGTCAGTTTAAGCATGCGCTCTTTGGCATCCGGAGGGAAGTATTGATTAACAAATAATCTGCCAATTGCTTCGCCGAGTGCATCTTCAGTAGCTGCTGTTACCCTTTTCCAGCGTGGTTGCATAGATTCCTTTCCAGACAGGTACCGTCCGTAGAAGTTAAACTTGGCTTCTGCAAAGGCGCTGCTTAAGAAGCTGGCTGAACTGTTCAATAAACGCCATTTTAAATAGACTTTCCAATCTTTTATGTCTATATCTTTCATCATATCACCCAATTCTTTAAAGAATTGAGGCTGTCCTATATTTACCTGGCTATCTGTATCAATCTTAAAGCCCTCGAAAAGACTATTCCAATCAAGTCCGTGGCAGATATCCTCTAGTGAATGAACGGAGACTTTATTAAAAGTTTTATGGGGATCTCTCAACTCGAGCCTCGTCATTCCCGCATCCGCAAGTCTGGTTTCAATAGATAATATTATATTAGCAGCATTTTTAGCTTCTTCTTCGTTCTTGCCAACCAAACAAAACATTTTCGAGATATACTTTTTATACTCCGACCTTATTTCTTCATTTCTCTGGTCCTTATTCCTGTAGTATTCAACCTCCGAAAGCCCCATTCCTCCCTGGTGCAAATTAGAGATAATCATGCTGGAATCTTCCCGGTCGGGCGAAGGGTAAAGGTAAAAGAGCAATGGTATGCTCTTTTGATAAAAATGTCTGATGAGCGATGATAAATCTGAAATATCTTTAATTGCTTCTATCTGCTCTAAATCTTGTGTTATGGGCTCAAATCCATACTTTTCAACTAATTCAGTATTCATCCCGGTATTGTAGAAATCGCCTACAAGTTTAGCGATCTTCAATGCTTCATCTGACTGATTATCTGTATTGGAATTTTCAGCCACGTGTTCGATAATATTTCTGACAATTTCACGGTTATCTTCCCGGAGTTTATCAAAAGAGCCATATCTGGAAAATTCGTCGGGTATTGGATTATTTTTCAACCAGCCTCCATTAGCGAAATGGTAGAAATCTTCACCTGGAGAAAACGAGGTATCGAGGTTTTTCGTATCAATAGCTTTTGCAGACATAATGTTTTGTTTTACCTACAACCCTGGTGATGTATGAAAGGTTCAAATTGTGAAACGTTAAATCTGATGAGTATTTCTTTTCACCTGAGGTTATGGTTATTAATGTTCTATATTAGAATAACTAATGCAGCAGGCGGTTTGTTGTCGCATTAAATTAACCGGATAAGACTAAAAAAGAGATCCTGACGGGCATTATACCTGTCAGGATCAACTCAATTATTACATATCTTTATACTAAAACTCATTCAGTGTTTTTTTAATGATTTCAATGGATTCCCGAAGTTCAGATTCATTGATTACAAGTGGAGGCGCAAACCTGATAATATGTTCATGTGTTGGCTTAGCGAGTAAGCCATTCTCTTTGAGTGCCACACAAACATCCCAGGCGGTTTTCCCATCTTTAGGTTCTATAACGATGGCATTGAGAAGACCTTTACCTCTGACAAGACTGACCATAGGATGATCAAGCTTTTGTAGTTCAGACCGGAATATTTCGCCAAGCTTTTCTGCATTTTCCGCAAGTTTTTCTTCTTTTATTACCTCCAGTGCAGCGATTGCAACTTTTGCTGCGATGGGGTTTCCGCCGTATGTTGAGCCATGCTCACCAGGTTTTATTACAAGCATAATATCATCGTCTGCAAATACTGCCGATACAGGATATACGCCACCAGATAGCGCTTTCCCCAGAATAAGTATATCAGGACGTACTCCTTCATGGTCGCAAGCCAGCAATTTGCCGGTACGTGCTATACCTGTTTGTACCTCATCGGCGATAAAAAGAACATTTTTTTGCTTACAGAGGTCATATGCCTTTTTAATGTATCCATCCTCTGGCACATATACACCAGCTTCACCCTGAATTGGTTCAACCAGAAATCCTGCCACATTTGGGTCTTCAAGTGCCTTTTCAAGTGCTGTAATGTCATTGTAAGGAACTATTTCAAAACCAGGAGTATATGGCCCATATCCTTTGTAAGAGTCTGGGTCATTTGACATAGAAATGATTGTAATTGTTCGTCCATGGAAATTCCCTTCGCAAACAATTATTTTAGCTTCGTTCTCAGGAATACCTTTTTTCTCATAGGCCCATTTTCGACAAATTTTCAATGCAGTTTCATCACCTTCTGCCCCTGAATTCATGGGTAGGACCTTGTCATAGCCAAAAAACCTGGTTACGTACTCTTCAAATTCTCCCAGCACACTATTAAAGAAAGCCCTGGATGTTAAGGTTAGTTTTTCAGCCTGATCTTTGAGTGCATTTACGATTTTCGGATTGCAATGGCCTTGATTAACCGCTGAGTAAGCAGAAAGAAAATCAAAGTACTTTTTACCTTCAACGTCCCAGACATGAACGCCTTCACCCTTGTCCAGCACAACAGGCAGTGGATGATAATTATGCGCTCCGAATTTCTCCTCTCTTTGAATGTAGTCTTGTGTTTTCATAAAAAATGGATCTATATTATTTTAAAATTTAAACTATTGCTAATTTGTATCTGACAGATAACCGATAGAAAAGAAGTTGATATTTCAATCATACAAAAGGCCGACCAAACTATAAATAAAACTTCACATTTCAATTGCCCAAAGTTAGTGTAAAGTCTTTTCATTCGTTTAATAATTTGTAATTATTCGAAAATAGTAAATTTTTATTACTATGTTAACACATCGGTTAACGGTGCGGCTGAGGCGCAAGCATTCGACGAGTGATTAACTTTAAGCGTTTTTTATTGTGTTCGCTTGCTCGGCATGTTTGTTCGACTTTAATGTTTTATGCATAGATTTCGACGGAAAAATTATCATAGAACTAATGCGATTTTTTTTTGTTATAACGTTTAAATTTTAAAAAATGGAAATACATAGATTAATCAAAGATAGATGGAGTCCTGTTGCTTTTTCAGACAAAAAGCCAGGACGTGATACGATAAAACTTTTATTTAGGGCAGCTTCAATGGCGCCATCGAGTTATAATATTCAACCATGGAAATTTATATATGGAATAAAAGGGGATGATGCTGTCTACGACACCCTTTTTGAATTATTGATGGATGGTAATAAAGCGTGGGCTTTTACGGCTCCGGTTTTGGCGATGAGTATTATTGAGACTGTACCACCAGGTAGAGATTCTCAAAATAAATATGCATGGCATGATACAGGGATGGCTGTTGGGAATCTCTTGTTGCAGGCCATGGACCTTGAATTGTACCTGCATCAAATGGGAGGTTTTGATCATGATGGTGCCAAAGATATATTGAACTTACCTGAAAATCATACGCCTGGTGCAATGATGGCAATCGGTTATAAGGGCGATCCCTCGGTATTAAAGCCTGAAATAGCAAAACGGGATAATGATAGAACGGTCCGGAAACCTTTAGAGGAATTTGTTTTCAGTGAGAAATTTTAGAATTCTGCTGTAATTTTGATGTTAAACCTTCGTCCGGTTAGATAATTGGGCACGCTGTAGCTATCTGCGATCCCGCTTTGGTTAGACAAGGTCCTTATCCAAGTTGCAGAAGCCTGATTATCAATGTCTAGTAAATTAAATATTTCAGCGCTAAGCCACACTGATTTAAAATGACGAAAAAAGTTATCTTTTGAATCGCTTTGTCCGGGTCTGACCAGGCTTTTAGAAAAACCCAGATCCACGCGTCGGTACGGAAGCATTTTAAAGGTTGTGTAATAGCGCTCCTCATCGGGGTAACTAATTGGCAATCCTGTACCGAAGAATGCACTTAACTGTACCTTGTAGTCTGGATTATTTGGAAGATAGTCCTGGAAATAAATGCCAGCAGTAAAAATTTGATCTGTTGGTCTGGAATAATAACCTGCTTCTTCATAATAATATTCTTCAGTTTCCGTATCAAATATTCTGATTTCATCGCCCTCTATATCTTCTCTTGTGCGCATGAGCGAAGCTGTGAACCATGATTGAGTGCCAGCAACAAATTCTCCATTTAATTTGAGGTCGATACCTCTTGCATATCCTTTTGCAATGTTTTCACCGGCATAGCGTATTCTGACATTTTCAATTTTGTAGGGAATCAGGTTATCCAACCATTTGTAATACATTTCTGCGGAAAGCTTGAATGGTCGCTCCCAGGCAGTAAAAAGGTAATCTCCACCCATCTGGAGATGGATTGAGCGCTGGGGTTCGATTTCATCGTTTATGGCTTCATCAAGTATTCGCATTTCCTTGTAAAAAGGAGGTTGGAAATAGTAGCCACCGGAAATGTGAAACATCATATTTTTCTCCCAGTATGGTTGAATGGAAAGCGTCATTCTTGGACTTGTCATGAACGTTTTATTAAAGTTCCAAAGTGTTCCCCTGATCCCTAAGGTAAGGAAATAGTCACTCCTAAGGGTGTTAAATTCCCATGTATCCTGAATGAATCCACTTGCCTGATCGTATTTGACTCTATTTTCTGCACTTGAGTAATCCAGCACTGACACGCGGTTTCCACTGTAAGGAATTGAGTAGCCGGCAGAATCAACAAGTTCCCATTCGTTAATGATATCAAAAAAATCCTGAAATTGGTATTTTAATCCCCATTTTACAGTATGGTTATTCATGATCCAGGTGCCCAGATGGGAGAGAGAAAGTACGTATGCATCAAGATAATTGCGGGCATGGTTATGCATTGTGCCAACTGCGAGATTGAGCAGACTATCACCAAATGTTTCAGAATTCAGCGTGTTATCAAGCTCATTTAACCAATATTGACCTCTTATATCATAAGTTTCTTGTTCACTGGTTCTGAACACATTCGTAATAAACTTCAGTTTAACATTGTTAAGTGGCTTGTAGTCAAGCGATAATGCACCAAGAGAGGTGTTAAACTGATCCAGTTCCTGTCCATCATAATATATTTTAAGCTCGATTGGTTGTTGATATATACCAAAAGATGTATTCCTTGTTTCCGGGACAAAATTATATTTATTAGAAGAGTAATTACCCAGGAACGACAAGCTTATTTTTCTGTTAAAATGATATGTGATTAATGTCTGAAAATCAGAAAATTGTGGTCTGTAATCACCGCTAGTTTCAAGTGTATTTAGCAGGTAGGAAGTTGTTTTATAGCGATAACCTGCGAGGTATGTGAACTTTTTATTTTCAGTGATGCCTTCAAAATGCAAAGAAGCTCCCAGCAGGCTTAATGAAGTTCCAGCAGAAAATTCCTCTGGTTGTTTATAAGTAATATCGAGTGCCGAGGACATTTTGTCACCATACCTGGCGTCGAATCCACCTGCAGAAAACCTGATTGATGATACCAGGTCACTATTGATAAAGCTTAGGCCTTCCTGCTCTCCTGATTTAACCAGGAATGGTCTGTAAATCTCGATATCATTAACATAAACAAGGTTTTCATCGAAATTTCCACCTCTTACAGAATATTGGGAAGTGAGTTCGTTATTGGAATTTACCCCTGCCTGCGACTTGATGATTGTTTCCACTCTGCCGGCAGTAGTGGGCATATATTCAAGATCTTTTACATTTATTCTTTGGAAAGTGCTTGCACGATCCTGTCTGGCACTGACAGAAATTTCGCCAATACTGCGAACATCCTGTTCCAAAATAATATTTAAAGTTTTTGTTTCACCGGGATTTAGGGTTAGGGATTTACTAGTTGATAAATAGCCTATGCAAGAAAATCGCAAATCTATTTCCGAAGCTGCAGGAACCTCCAGCCTGTAATACCCATCTGCGTTTGTCATAGTCCCGGTATTCGATTGAATAGCAACAACATTTGCAAGGTCAACAGGTCGTTTAAGGGAATCTGTAATTGTGCCGGATACTATTGCGAATTGTTGAGCAATAGAGGTTTGAGCAGAAATTATAAATAATAATAAATAGACTGCTCGCTTCATATTTGTCTTTTGGTATTTCTGTTAAAAAAGTTCATAACGGTTATCACTAATCAGGCGCGAATATTGAAATAACTATCAGAAGTTCAAAATAATTGTGCTCTTTTAGAGAAAATTTAATTAGTCATTTTTGAAATCACCGTTTTTCAGAGCATTAAAGAATTCAGCCCATCGCAAGGGGTCGAATATTGTATAATATGGGTATTGACCTTCATAGTAAAGTTGATTGTATTGTTGTTGCATAACTTCACGGAAATTCATATTTGGAGTGGAGACTGCATCGTTAATTTTGATCTGGGTTTTGATAAGTGCTATATTTTTTAATGCACGCTGTTCATTATCGTTTGGCATTTCCATTGCAACAAATGCTTCTTTAAATTCCTGGTAGGTTTTCCAGGGATATATTTTAACCTCAGCCAGTCGGAAGGTGTCGCTTACCATAAATATGTCGGAAGGGTAGTGGGCTGTGACTAATGAATCAGGAATGACATGCAGTGTGGGTTTATATCCAACATGGCTGAACAGGATTGTATCATTAGGTTGCACTACAAATGAGAAGAGTCCCCGGCTATCAGCTGTCGTTCCCTCGGATTTATTAGTAATCACGATATTAACGTGTCCAAGAGGACTGTGCTCAAGGTTTCTGATAATACCAGAGAACTGAATAAGGTTCTCCTCACTTTTCTTCGATAAAAACTGACCATTTAGTATATTACCTGAAAAAGTAAAAAACAGAAAGAATAATATTACTACCCGCAGATGCCCCATAAATAAGAAATTAGGCCAAAAATAGTGAAAAAATAGTTTTTAACTTCATAACGCGAATTCTATACAATAGTTTTGTATTTTATTAACATTTGATAAAAAAAAGATATGATAACACAAAAAGAGATTTCTATTACCCCAAAAGGTAGAGGCTATCACCTTATAACACATGAAATACAGCAAATACTTCCAGGGCTTCCGGAGCAGGGACTGTTACATATATTTATCAAGCATACATCAGCTGGGTTAACACTCAATGAGAATGCAGATTCGACAGTTCGTGACGATTTTGAGTATTTTATTAACGAACTAATTCCTGAGAATCATCCGGTTTATACACATACACTTGAAGGATCGGATGATATGCCCGCACATTTAAAATCTTCATTAATTGGCAGTTCAGTTACAATACCTATTACAGGTGGAAGGTTAAATATGGGAACCTGGCAGGGGATATATCTATGTGAGTTTCGCAATCGGCGCAGTTCGAGAAAACTTGTTCTGACATTGTACACATAATG
>Ga0102940_1001192_pt1 | contig 16912 bp, 14 predicted proteins | sample SalPonR2_C_D1_MG_FD_78215 | JGI IMG/M metagenome (GOLD analysis project Ga0102940, IMG submission 78215) | Salt pond soil microbial communities from South San Francisco under conditions of wetland restoration - Salt Pond MetaG R2_C_D1_MG | ecosystem: Environmental > Aquatic > Marine > Intertidal... | reverse complement strand
TGCCATGAAGCACTTACCCATTACCATCATTACACCCATACGCGCTACCGGACCGATATGGACGCTTGCTGGTGCCATAATAATTTTCCAGGAACATCTGAATGTTTTGCAATGGATTGGTGTACTGATCACGCTTGTGTTTTTTTACCTGCTGTCCACAGCAGGAAAGCTCGAAGGAATTCATTTTAATCGAAATAAATGGATTTTTGCGATTATAGCTGCTACTTTGCTTGGCGCTGCCAGCGGATTATTCGATAAATATCTTCTTCGCAGAATTGACCGTATAGCAGTACAAGCCTGGTTTTCTATTTACCAGGTGATAGTTATGCTACCAGCCATTGCTTTTTTTCGTTGGAAAAGACCGAAATCTGCAAGACCTGTTTTTCGCTGGCGCTGGAGTATACCACTGATTGCTATTTTCCTTCTTTTTGCCGATTATATGTATTTCTATGCGCTTAGCATTCCCGACTCAATGATCTCCATCGTATCGGCTCTACGTCGTGGCGGTGTACTGGTAGCTTTTGTGGTAGGAGCTTTTTTATTCAGGGAGATCAATATCCGCCGAAAAGGTATTTATCTGTTGGGTATTCTACTTGGTATTGTCATCATCACTTTCGGCTCTCAACAAACAGGATAAATGAAAAAAAATACGTGGTTTGATTAAAAGATATTGTGTGCCTATTTTTTCGGTCATCTAATTGTAACCTTGTATAATTAAGCTACCGTATGTCTTTTGTAATTCAGATGTTTAGAGCGATCTTAATAAGAAAGTATGCAAATAGGAAAAACAGTGGATAGATGACCAATGAAAAGCTATATTTCACGGTGGCTAAAAAGTTTTTGTCTTTGACTACTTTTTTTGCAAGCTTCTGAACAATGAATTTTGGTATGTAGCCAACTACCCTTCTGATCGCAGAAAATGCTTTATCAAACATTTGATGCAATAGCGGAACATTATCTGAAGTATCTTCAAAAGGCAGGTCATTTTCAATACAATGTACGAGTTTTTGGTCCGATTCAAGTTGTTCTAGCATGCGTTTCTTAAAGACACGTTTTTCTTGAAATTTCTCATATACACGATCGTAATTAGCACTTTCAATTTGTACAACCAAAGATTTCATTCTTTTTGAAAGTTCAGATAACATCGATCGGTATGCCTCATTCTGATCTTGCAGAAAGCGCTCTTTGTATTCTGTAATTCCAAACGGTTTACCATAGCTAACCAGAGTACGGCTGTTAGAGTCAAGGTATGATTCATAGTAAATTCCAATGGGAACAATTTTAAGATTAAGATTAAAATCTTCAGCAGTCTCTGCCATAAAGGCCATTCGCGCAATCCCTTTTTTTAAGGGCCGCACTTGATGAGTCATGCTATGGCTTCCTTCAGGAAACAGTGCAACCACACCCCCACAGCTTAGTATATCCTTTGTTCGATCAAATATTTGGTCGTTTTTCTTTATGCTATCGAATCCATCCCGAATCCGGTATACCGGAAGTGTTCTAATGCCTCTCATCATTTTATCTATAATCTTGTTCTTATAGATATCTGCCCTCACAAGGTAGTATGGACTCCTCCATGAAAATCCGTTGGATAGATATGCATCAAGCAATGAGTTTTGATGTGTAATCGCATAAATCACGGCACCGTCTTTTGGAATATTTTTAAGGCCATGTACCCGAATCTTCTTAAAGTATAAAAGGTTGGTAATAGTGACGATTAATTTAAGCGGATAATAATAGAGTGAATTCAAAAAGGATTTTAACATTAGATTTATGTGGTCTTTCTTCAGCAGTGGTCTTTCAAAATTTTGCGCAAGATAGGAATAGATTTTTAAATTCACATATATCTGTTTTATAGAGAAAGCCAATTAATTGATTTTTAATGTTTTTCTTGGCAGAATTGAATACAAAGCCTCCTCTCTAATGAATTCTTTTTTGTTTAAAACAACCATAACTTAGTGATAAGGGATGCAAGAAATAATATTTGTTTGAACCTTTAAAATATAAGTGTTTTTATTTTGTTGCGCTATCGTTAGATTCATATTATCTGCGAGCAGACTGCTTTACAATACATCTGTCTGGAGATATTATTCTTAGATGGCATGGTTTCCGCTGAGATTATGTTAATGAGTTGTTTTTAGTGCATATTATACACAAAGATTGCCAATTGCGTTAATTTATTTTTATTTTCGGGGGAGGTTAAACTGGATCGAAGAATTAAAAAACATCAAATATGGAAAAAGTTAATTGGGGGATTATTGGTTGTGGTGACGTTACCGAAGTAAAAAGCGGTCCGGCGTTCAGTATAGTGGAAAATTCTAATCTGGTAGCTGTCATGCGACGAAATGCAGGTCTTGCTCAGGACTATGCAAAGCGGCATAATGTGCCCAGATGGTATAGTGATGCTGATGAGCTGATTAATGATAATGAAGTGAATGCAATATACATAGCGACACCCCCTGAATCACATGCTGAACTAAGTATTAAAGCATTGAAGGTCGGAAAGCCTGTTTATGTTGAAAAGCCAATGGCATTGAATCACGATCAGTGTCAGCAAATGATTAAAGCATCGGAGGAATCAGGCGCACCGCTGTTTGTTGCGTATTATCGCAGGGCACTCCCAGGATTTTTAAAGACTAAGGAGTTGATTGATTCAGGAGAAATTGGTAGTGTGAAACAAGTTAATATTCAGATGTATAAAGCCGTGTCTCCCGAAGAGCGGTCCGGCACTCTCCCCTGGCGCGTGATCCCTGAAATTGCCGGTGGGGGACATTTTTTCGACCTGGCGTCACACCAGCTGGATTACCTCGATTTTTTATTTGGCCCTGTAGAAAGGGTAGAAGCAGTGAGTTTCAATCAGGAAAATTTGTACAGTGCTGAGGACATTGTCTCTGGCAGCTTTGCATTTAGCAATAAGCTTGTGGCTACTGGTTCGTGGTGTTTCACAGTTCCTGAATTTCTCGAAAGAGACCTGATAGAAATTATTGGTGAAAAAGGCAGTATTACCATGTCTTGTTTTGACTTCACGCCCATTGAATTAAGAACCGTAGATGGCAAGCAGTCATTTGATTTTTCGAAACCAGACCATGTTCAGATGCATCTGATCCAACAGGTGGTTGAAGAGTTGACCGGTAAAGGAAAATCGAGCAGCAATGCTATATCCGGAGCCAGAACAAGCTGGGTGATGGATGAGGTAGTATCCGGTTTTCGTAAATAAAAACAATAAATTTTCTTACCGCATTTTTACAAAATATACCGTCTTTTTGGAATTTTTATATAATTTTGCTGCTCATCAAAAAAGTGGTGAAAAAATTTGATTTTAAAGAAAGAATTATAGGTATGATTGGGAACAACAATAAGCGGACAGGTAAACTGATTGCCATACAGGATTCGCTGGTGCAAGCACGCTTCTACGATGATGTTGTAATGGGAGAAACAGCCGAAATTACTGTTGATGGAAAAAAGCTTCAGGCAGAAGTTCTGGAAATTAAAAAAGATGATAAAGACCCAGATGCTGGTATTGTGGAAATGCAGGTATTCGAAGATTTAACCGGTGCCATTATAGGCGATACTGTTGAGTTTTTAGGAGATCCTCTATCTGTATTACTTGGCCCCGGCTTATTAACGAGCATTTGGGATGGTCTCCAAAATTCATTGTACCCACTCGGAAGAGAAAATCCATATCTTCAACCCGGGATGAAAGCCCCTGCACTTGATGAAGAGAAACTTTGGGATTTTACACCATTTGTAAAGCCTGGCGATATAGTTAAAGGTGGAGATGCAATAGGAGAGGTACCTGAAGGTCGATTCAACCACAAAATACTTGTACCATTTAATTTTGGGAAGTGTAAAGTTGATCATATTATTGAAAAAAGTCAGGTTAATATTACACAGGAAGTTGCTGTAGTAATTGACGAACTTAATATAAAGCATGAGCTTAAATTGGTTTTCCGCCATTCGGTAAAAAACCCGATTCCATTTAAAACCCGCTCTATTCCAAAGGAGACAATTTCTACCGGCGTACGAATTATCGATCTACTTGCTCCGGTTAGCTATGGAGGTACAGTAGGGAATCCCGGGCCTTTCGGAGCAGGAAAAACTGTAATGCAGCATACATTATGTAAATATGCATTAGCCGATATTATTATCATGGCAGCATGTGGTGAGCGTGCTGGAGAAGCTGTGGAAGTGTTTAAAGAATTTGCAGAGCTGGAAGATCCAACTACCGGAGAATCGTTGATGAACCGGATGTGTATTTTCGGAAACACAAGCTCAATGCCTGTTGCTGCCCGTGAGGCCAGTGTATTTATTGCGCTTACAGTAGGTGAGTATTACAGATATCAGGGTTATAATGTAATTATGCTTGCCGACTCTACATCACGTTGGGCACAGGCGCTTCGTGAAAGAAGTGGTCGTCAGGGTGATATTCCCGGACCGGAAGCATTTCCAATGGATATTCCCGATCAGATTAAGGGCATGTATCAACGAGCAGGTGCCGACAAGGAAACGAAAGGGTCACTCACATTTATTGGCACAGTATCTCCAGCCGGTGGTAACTTCCAGGAACCTGTAACTCAGGCAACAATGGATTCAACAGGTGCTTTCTGGGGATTGTCGCAGGACCGTGCAGATGCGAAGAAATATCCGGCGATAGACCCACTGGCATATACTACATCAACGTACGATAGTTTTATTCCATGGAAAGACCGTAATAATATACTCTTTACACTTAATGAAACAAATAGTATTGACCAGACGATCAGTACGATCGGTCTTAAAAAAGTTCCGGTTGATAAGTATGTATTGTTTCAAAAAGGTCAAACCATAGATTTTTGTGTGTTGCAACAAGATGCCTTTCATGAATTCGATGCAGTTACTCGCCCGGATCGTTTAGAGGTAATTAACTCAGCAGTACAGTTGATGATTGATAGTGATATACATTTTGAGCAGGGCGATATGGAGGACGATGATTTCAAATTATTCATAAAATCAAAGTTTGATGATTTACGCCAATGGTGGAAAGAATGGAACAACAATGCAAGAGAGGAAGAAGAAATTGCTGAGCTTCCACAAAAAATTAACCAATTCATACAACAAAAAGAGGATTAGACATGATTCGAAAAGAAATCAATAAAATAAGTGAAGTTGGTAAAGCGCTTATCTCTGTTGAAGGTAACCCGGGAGTAGCACTAAATCATATTGTTGAACTGATCAATGCCGATGACAATCAGAGTATTTCATTTGCGAAGGCCATTGGTATTACTGAAGATGCTACACGTTTTCAGGTATTTAGCGGAACACAGGGATTAACTACCCAGACACGCATTCGTATGCATGAGGTTCCATTGACAGTTGGTTTCTCTGAAAAGATGCTGGGACGTAGTTTCGACGGTGTTGGGAATGTTGCTGATGGCGGACCCGAGATCATTTTTAATAAACAATTATCAACACGATTGGATACGCTCAACCCGACTGTCCGACTTGTACCAAAGCAACCCATGTGGACCGGTGTACCTATGATCGATGTATTCAACACGTTGGTGAAATCACAAAAAATACCAATTTTTGCCGGACCTACTGAACCCTATAATAAACTTCTTTCACAAATTGCTAAAGGCGCACAAGCAGATGTGATAATATTTGCAGGCATAGGTCTTAAATACGATGAATACCAGTATTTTAAAGATGAACTTTCGAGTTCCGGAAATATGGATAAAACCATCATGTATACCCACCTTGCCGGAGAATCGCAAGTGAAAGGATTGATGCTTCCCGATGTTGCGCTCAGTGTGGCACGGGAGTTTGCTGATAATGGTAAAGATGTGTTGGTTCTGTTGACCGATATGACAAACTGGTCGAATATTTTACGTAATGTAGCTAATTATCAGGACATGATCCCATCACTTCAGGGTTATCCCGGTTCACTGTATTCAGAATTGGCCAGACGTTATGAGGTAGCAGCAGATATCGAGGGTGCAGGATCAATCACTATTATCGGTGCTACCACAATGGAATCGCTTGAAGACCCGGTTCCTGATAATACAGGATATATTACCGAAGGCCAGTTTTTTCTTGAAGACGGGAAATTGAAACTGGCACGTTCTTTATCGCGTTTAAAGCAACAGGTTAATGGGAAAACACGTAATGATCACCGGGCAGTCATGACGGCAATGGCTTCATTATTGGCCGATGCCGAAAAAGCACATGAAGCATCTGAAGTGGGAGCTGCTAACGATCCTTTTTCACAAAAGCTATTGCGTTATCGAACCGATTTTATCGAAAACATAGAAGAGCCATTCGGAGAACCTGTTGATCTCAATGAGGCAATTGATATGTGTTGGGATTTGCTAAGGAAACAATGTGAACCTAAAGAAACCGGTTTAAGTCAGAAACTTATTGATGAATACTGGTACAAATAGGCCTGGATAGTAATTTGGCATATATACACAAGTGACCCCTTATAATTTGGAATTTCCCGGTCTACAGGGCAGCACATCAAATGGTGAAATAGGAGAGAGAAGATAAAAGAATATTTAAAAAGATTATAACCTAATTTTTACAGATATGAGCGATTATAAAGAAAACCTGGAAGGCGTTGTTACCAAGCTTAAAGAGCAAGGTGTGCAAGCAGGTGAATCTGAAAAGAAGAAAATAATAGAAAATGCTCAAAAAGAGGCAGATAAAATTATTGAAGACGCTAATACTCAAAGCAAATCAATCATTGATAATGCAAAAAGTCAGGCCAGTCAATTAGAAAAAAATGCTAATGCTGCCATTTCACAGGCTGCACGAGATATTATTGAAGCCACTAAAACAGGCATGATTGATCATTTAAAAAGTGCCTTTGGAAAAGAGAGCGAGAGCCTTTTTACAAAAGATGAGTATCTGAAAGTACTACTGGAAAAGGTTCTGGAACAGATTTCCGGAAATAAAACAGTTCAGGTTCCAACTGATTTAGCTGACAAAATGGAAAATTATCTTGTAAATACTGCGTTTGACAAAGAAGTTGTTATAAAGCCACTCGCTGGAAATGAAGCTAAAATTGTTGTAAGCTCTGAAGAAAATGCCGGGATACAGTTTATGGTTACAGCAGAGGATGTTCGGGAAGGATTGTTTTCTTTACTTAACACTGAGTTAGTAGAACGTATCACCAGTAATAAAGAGGCTTAGCATGTCACAACTGGTCTATTTAATAAGTAGTCTTCCATCGCTTACATTTGGAGAAGCCCCTCCGCTTACAATTGATGAATTTTTGCAGGAGGCAAAAAATCAATTAAGTAATAAGCGGTTTCAAAAGCTTGAGCAGTTTAGCTTACAACATTTCAAAAATGGTGATGGTAAAGGAAAACTTAAGAAGTTCACCACATTAATTGATGAATTGCAGGCTGATATGATAGAAATGCGGGCGGCCAGAAAACAAAAAAGGAGTCCACATCCCATCAACCTGTCAAAATCAATTATAGAGATGAATCCCCTTGAACGGGAACTGGCTATTATTCAATGGCAATGGGATGAATTGTCATCTATGGAAGTAGGAGCTACATTTACCATGACTGAATTGATTGTATACAAATTGAAGCTGGAGTTGGTTCATCGGATTTACTCATTTAATGAAGAACAGGGTGCTAAAGTGTTAGAATCAGTGGTTAATCCATCACAAAAGCTGGAGGATTAGATATGCCGGAGATGAAAATCAAATATACGAAAACTGAACGGGCGCGTCAAAAAAAGATTTTGAAGGTTTCGCAACGAATGTTACCCTTGTTTGAAGCCATGGAGAAATCTTTGATGGTGACCATTAATAGTATTGCCGAGCAAATTGAAAAAATACAGGAAGCCATTGAACGTAATAATGAAAAGGCCAAACCCTGGATATCTGTGCTAAACGACGAATGGGTTGATGTTAAAGACTTAATATCGGTAAATGAAATAATAACCCACCCCGTTGACATTGCCGGGGTGCGGGTACACCAGTTCGAGAAGGTAGACTTTAATGTAGAACTTATTGGTGATGAATTACCGCTCTGGGTGGACGATGCAATTGAACTTATGCAGGAGCAACTAAAACTAAAAGCAGAAATTAAATGCCTTGAGGATCAAATTGCGTTGCTTGAGGAGGAATTGCTAGAGGTACGTGCACGCGTAAAACTTTTTGAAAACAGAAGAATTCCAAATGCAAAAATAGCCATACGAAAGATTAGCCAAAAGTTACAGGATGATGAACGTTTAACAATTGCCACTGCAAAGGTGGTAAAAAATAAAACAGAATAGGAGGGCATCATGATTGCAAGGATGAAAAAAGTAACATTATTCATGGCTGATTCAGATCAGGATGCTAACCTTACCCGTCTGGGAAAACTTGGCGTTCTTCATATAACACCTTTTCAACCAGCAGAAGATGAATCAATAGACCGTATTCAGGCTCGTATTAAACAAATGGAGACGGCAATCGATATTTTAAATCGGTATCAAACAGAAAATGCAGAAGGAAAAACTAACGATGTGAACGATTTTGCTAATACGAACCGTGGCGAAATCAAACTCATGGAAAAAGTTTTGCAAACTGATGCTGATCTCCAAAAGCTGGATGATGAAATTGTTGAGCTTGAGGATGCAAAAACCTGGTATCAATCATGGGGAAATGTTACAAAAGATGATTTGGCTGAATTAGCGCACAAAGGTTATTTCCTTAAGATGTATATTGTTTCAGCAAAAGAGGTTTCAAAAATTAAGGATCGAAATGATATTACAGTTGTAGGAGAAGCAAATGGAGTTGTCAGGGTATTGTTAATGACAGAAGATAAAGGGGAGAAACTCCCTTTTTATGAGTATTCCATTCCTGAGGTTCATTACAGTGAAGTTGAAAAGAAAATAGCAGAAACCCGGGAGCAAATTGAAGCGTGTTCGCAGACACTGAAGGCGCTTTCTTTGCAAAAAGTTTTTTTGGAAGATGCACTTAAGGAACGTATAAAACGTTTTGAAGTACGTAATGTCCAATATAGTGGAATTTCATTTGAAGGTCAGGTTCGGTACTGGAAAGGTTATATTCCGGAAGAACAACTGGACAACTTTACCAGCACCGCAGCGAAACACCATTGGGGATATATGATTGAAGATGCAGGCAAAGAGGAAGAGGAGGATCCTCCAACGCTTATTAAATCTCCCAAATGGGCAGACCGTATTCGACCGGTTCTGAATTTTATGGGACTGGTACCTGGGTACGACGAGATAGATGTATCACGTGTATTTTTACTTTTCTTTACTTTCTTCACAGGTATTCTCGTAGGTGATGCCGGATACGGGCTTGTTTTTCTCTTACTGACATTATTCGTGCATTCTAAAGCAGGATTTAAGAGAAAAGTGGAGTTTCAACTTATATACACACTGTCTGTGTCTATATTGTTTTGGGGTGTAATATCCGGAACCTATTTTGGATCAGAACTAATCGCCGGGATTCCATTTTTAAACATGTTGATAGTCGATAAGCTAGCCAGCTTTGGGGGTGATAGTATATTTTTGCAAAAATTCATGTTCATTGTAGGTGCAATTCATTTAACAGTTGGTCACCTTCAATCGGCCTGGAAGTCTATTAATAGTGTGAGGGCCATTGCCCAGATAGGTTGGATTTCAATTGTTTGGGGTTTATATTTTGTAGTAGGCCAAATGGTTCTTGGTATTCCTGCTCCTTCATTTGTGGTATGGTTGTTTGTAGGAGGAGCTGCATTAATAGCGTTTTTTTCAAAACCATCATCGAATTTTTTCAAAGGCGTACTTTCTTCAATAGGAAATTTACCATTGAGTATCATTAACGGATTTTCTGATATTATTTCCTATATCAGATTATATGCAGTAGGATTAGCAACAGTATTGATGGCCGAAAGTTTTAACCAGATGGCAATTGGTGATGGCATAGATACTGTAGCATCAGGCATTGGTGCGGTCATTGTTTTGATCCTCGGACATGCATTGAACATGATTTTAGCTGCAATGGCTGTTATTGTGCATGGTGTACGACTTAATATGCTTGAGTATGCCGGGCATGCCGGTGTAGAATTCTCAGGAAGCGAATACAAGCCTTTTCAATTATAATAATAAACAAAGAACAATAAAATTTACAAATTATGACTTTATCAGTATTGTTAACTTCAGTGACGGGATTTGGTGGGCACGCTTTTGCATTGGGTATTGCCGGTGTAGGATCTGCTATTGGTACAGGGATTGCAGCACAAGGTGCTATGGGTTTGTGGAAGCAATCCATCAAAGATAAGAAGAAACTTCCCCCTCTGGCGCTGGCCATGGTAGGTATGCCACTTAGTCAGGTAATATATGGTATGATATTTATGAATGCCATGATCGGAGCTAATTTGGCTACAGACAGCTATATAAACCAAATGATTATGGCAGCGGTCGTAGGTATTGCAATGGCAGCATCTGCAATTATGCAGGGCAAAGCCGGAGCAGCAGCTTGTTCTAATCTGGCTGTAGATGATAAACAGGGAGCCGGTATGTATATTGCCGCAATGGGTATCATTGAAACGGTTGCACTGTTAGCCATGGTATTTGGAATGGGAGGTATTCCTACCGCTTAATTCTGAATAAAAATTTAGAAGCCAGGATATGCTCTCCTGGCTTTTTTTCTTAAGGTTGGGCTTGCTGAAAAAGCATGAAATGTATTCATTATCAATTTTCAGCAGGCTAAATTCATTTAGATGTCCCAAAATCATGAGCAATTAGGAACGGCCAATATTAATCGATTGCTGATCAGGCTTTCGATACCTTCTATGCTTGCTCTATTTGCCAATGCGCTTTATAATATCATCGATACGATTTTCGTTGGTCGCGGCGTGGGCTCAGAAGGTATTGCCGGCGTTGCCATTGTGCTTCCTGTTGTGGCCATTCTTTCATCTTTTGCCCATCTTATTGGTATTGGCACAGGAACTCTTATCTCCAGACAACTAGGGCTTAAAGAACTTTCTGAAGTAAACAAGACTGCAGGGAATGGGTTTTTGATGATCATCCTGATTAGTGTTTTTTTCAGCATTTTAGGATTGATATTTACCGAACCGATCATGTTGGCATTAGGAGCTACTCCCACGATATTACCCTATGCAACTGACTATGGTAATATATTATTTGTCGGACTGATTTGGTTTCCGTTCTGTGTAAGCAGTAGTAATTATTTGCGTGCTGAGGGGAATGCGCGTGATGCTATGAACGCCATGTTAATCGGATTATTGGTTAATGTTATTCTGGATTATGTTTTTATTTTCCCACTCGACATGGGAATTAAAGGAGCTGCGCTAGCAACAATTACCGGGAAATTTACCACCCTGGTTTACCTCGCCTGGTATTTTACCAATTCAAAACATCTTATTCAGTTCAGGATACGTGATTTAGGGATCGACAGAAAAATATTAAAACCGGCCATTTCGGTAGGTTTTTCAGGGTTTGGCATGCGGTCATCGAGCAGTGTGGCCAATATCATTCTCAATCATACACTGGGAGCGCTCGGTGGTGACGTTGCTATTGCTGTATTTGGGATCATATATAAGGTAACGCTCTTTTTCGGAATGCCTTTGTTCGGCATTAACCAGGGAATGCAGCCCATTGTGGGATTTAATTACGGGGCTGATAAAAAGAACCGAATTAAGCGGACTATGAAGTTGGGCTTTCTTTACGGGATTGTATATGGACTTGGGGCTGTCATTGTATTTCAGATTTTAGCCGAACCTGTTTTCAGTCTTTTTACAACCGATGTTAGGCTGCTCGAAATTGGTCCGCGTGCTTTGCGTATTGTTATTGCGATGATGTGGCTTATGGGTATTACCCAGGCCACAATGGGGGCGCATCAGGCCATGGGAAAATCAAAGGCGGCATTCATTCTTGCTATTCAACGTTGGATTTTACTTATAACACCGATGATATTAATTCTTCCCAGGGTGTTTAATCTGGGTCTCGATGGTGTCTGGCTGGCCTTTCCTCTTGCAGACTTTCTGGGTGCTATTATTTCCCTGATTTTTCTTTATTTAACATTTAGGAAGACCAGGGTGGTTTAGATACCGACTTTACCTTTACCTCATTAAGCTGTTGAATATCATTTACTTCGACTACTGCAATCCGGACAGTTTTTATACGACATCACTTAGGCGCCATGAAGTAAATGGAATAAATTCTTTTTCAGCATGACTCACTTATTTCGAAAAAAAATCATTAATATTAGGGGTATATTTCACAATCAGCCCTAAACTTTTGACATATCTCAATAAAAATATCACTTATGTAATTGCTTTGTTATTGCTATTGAGTTCGTGTAATAAGCCGTTGGAGTGGCCATCAACTCCTTTGTATTTTTTCGAGCATGAGAATGAGGTGGGTTTGAAGAAAACCAGGGAGGAGGTGATTCAGGAAATAGTCGGACATTACGCCCATTACGATGTGGTGTCATATGAAGATAAGACGACCAAAACTCCCATGCGGACATTCATCATTTCGTATGGGTTCACTGATTTTTTTATGGAGGATGGAAAGTTAATGATGTCTAATCGGTTTCTATTTGCCAACCAGGTGATGAGCCGAAAGAATGCCACTTCGGGTATTTCTGATGAAGCAGTTCAGGCGATAAAGCCTGTACCTCAGGAAGTTGATTTGTCGTTTTCAGGTGGACAGTGGCATATTTATCGGCCACCAACGCCTACATTGCTCGGTATTACAGGCGATCCTGCGCTTCCACTTTCAAAAGATCCTGTTGATGCCAGTCTGACTGATCCGGATAATGACGGGAATCCCGGAGTTACGGTGCATATTAGTGTGGGTAAATTTTTCGAGGGAGAGATTTACATCACCCGAAGAGAGATTTTCAGTTATTATCTAAAGATGAATGCTGATGGAACCATTACCGGTCATGTTGAAGATAAGTCGGAACAATTTGTAATTGGTGCGTCGAAAAAGATACTCGCGCAGCCTTCGAATTCTGTGCAGCACGAAGATATGGGAATGAGTCCTGTATTACTGGTACCGGTTGATCCGGAAATTGACACGGCAGAGGAGTTGATGGAGATCAGGGATGAAATATTTCCGGAAGAGCCTGGTTTTGAAAGTTAGAAGAGCGATGCAGGAAATATATATTTCACACGTAGGGTTTTTAATTTTATTTGATCGTTTATATAAATCAGATTTGCTCTCAGGTATGAAAAAGAAAATTTCTGCTTTTGAGGCGGTCACAAGGCAGCTAATAATGTTTTCGTTTCAGGAAATTTGCAACATTAGTTTTATTAGGGGTTAAGTTAAATTTTCAGTTTAAATGGGTAAAAAAGAAGTTAATAAGGGAGAATTCCCCGATGTAAAAATGCTGGATCAGGCATTTATTGCTGAACTGTGGTCGAAAACTTACAATACAGAAGGTAAGCCCGACTGGTCGCATATTCTGCCCTATTACGCTGAAAACATTTATTTCAGGGATTCTATACAGCAAATACATGGATTAAAAGAATTCAGGGAGATGACGGAGCGGTTGGCGAACCGTTCGCAGGCACTGGCTATGGAGGTATTGCGTACTGCCAAGCAGGAGAATTCTATTTTTGTAGAGTGGGAGATGACCATTAGCTATAAAAAACGACCCAGTTCTGTCATTTATGGTTCAAGTCGCCTTACCATTAATGAGGAGGGTAAAATCGCCGAACAACGGGATTATTACGATTTATGGGGTGATATTTTTGACAATATACCCAGGTTTGGAAAGGTATACAGGAGGTTTATGAAGAAAAAATTCGGTTGATGTGCTATATCGGAATAATTAAGGTAATGAAGAAATTGATTGGTTGAATTTCTATTCTGAGTGTGTTTAGCAGTTACAATGTTCCTGAAAGTAAACATTGTATTTTTTCTTGCAGCCAAGTGAATACATAAGCAATAAAAATCTTTAAGCAGGTGAAAAAAAAGTCACAATATGACAAGGAGTATAATGTACCCGATATCATGGCAATGATAAGGAATAATTGGCGGCAGCCAAAAATATGTACTGTTCGAAGCGAGGGTAAGCTAGTGCTAATCAGCGGTGCAACCTCCGGTATTGGGTATGTAACGGCCAGGAAGTATGCATCTATGGGTGCGGATTTACTTTGCATCACCAGGGATGCTGAAAAGTCAGAGGTACTCAAGCAGAAAATTGAAAATGAATTTGGCGTGACATGCGATTATATCCTGACTGATCTGAGCAGCAAGGAAGATGTTCATCGTTTGGCGGAGCAGTTATACGCTTTGCAAAAGCCTATTGATGTATTCATACACAATGCAGGCGTCTTTCTAACGACACAGAAACTTACAGCCGAGGGAACTGATAAGGTTTTCATGGTACAGCATCTTTCTTCTTTTATGTTGAATGTGTTGCTTGCCGAAAAGTTGAAGACACAGGAAAAAGCCAGGATTATCCTTGTAAATTCCGAAGGACACCGATTTGCTGCATGGGGATTGAAGCTCGATGATCTGAACTGGGAGCGGCGCCGTTATTCAGGAATGAAAAGTTACGGATCGGCCAAGCTTGCCCAGCTGCTTACCATGCTTGTATTTAATGAGATTTTTGCAGGATCGGGTGTGACTATCAACGCCATGCATCCAGGGGCTGTAAAGTCGGATACCGGAAAGGAAAACGGTCGCTTTTACAGGTGGTATAAAAAGAACATATTGGACCGTCTATTGCGTGCCACGGAGATTTCAGCTGAGTCGCTTTATTATCTTGGTGTTTCCTCCGAAGTGAACAACATTAGCGGAAAATTCTTTAACTTAACACACCTTGAAACACCTGCACCACCTGCATTGGATGTCGAAGCAGCTCATGAAATCTGGGGAAAGAGTCTGGAAATGACGGGGCTTCAGCATCTGACAAGTAAGATGCGAGACACCAAAAACGACAATGTAGAAGCGACAGCCGATAAAACAAATATTTCCAAAGGTGCGAATGGTGGCAACGCTGAAGTAACCTACGGCAAGCATCAATTGACAAAGGATGCAGTAAGAAGTCAAACAAAGGCAGCATCAAATGGATCGGCTAAGGGAATGGATTCTGATCAAGGTGACCACCAAAAACGCAAAACCGGATAATCTCAATGATATCTGAAAACAAGTACGATACCATTATTGTCGGTGCCGGCATGGCCGGTCTTACAGCTGCGGCGTTTCTTTCAAAACAAGGCAGAAATGTATTGCTTATTGAGAAGAACAAGGAGTGTGGCGGACTGGTAAACTCTTTTACTCATAACGGTTTTACATTTGATGCAGGCGTGAGGGCATTGCTAGATGCGGGTATTATCGCTCCACTTCTCAAGGAGTTAAACATTAACATGGATGTAGTGAAGAGTCATGTTTCTGTGGGATTGGGCAATGATATTATCGATGTAAAAAGTATAAATAGCCTGAAGACATACAGGGAATTACTGGAAAAACATTATTCGAATAGCAGGGAGGATATTACGAAGGTGATGAAGGTAATAAAGAGAATCATGAAGCACATGAACGTGCTTTATGGGGTACAGAACCCAGTGATGATCGATCTGATGCGCGAAAAGAAATTTTTGTTCACAGTGTTGCTTCCCTGGCTGCCAAAGTTTCTGCTTACCCTGCCGAAGATCAATCGGATGAATATGCCGGTGGAAGCATACCTTGAGACATTGGTGGATAATCCCTCCCTCCGGGATATTTTAAGTCAGCACTTTTTCAAAAACACACCCACCTTCTTTGCGCTTAGCTATTTCTCGCTTTACCTGAATTATTTCTATCCCAAAGAGGGCGTGGGAACACTGGCCACTAAACTAGAAAATCGGGTCGAGGAATTTGGGGGAGAGATAAAACGGGAGACCACCATCAAATCGGTAAACGCTTCAGAAAAAATGTTGACAGACATGCGCGGTGTGACTTACTCATATTGCAATTTGATCTGGGCTTCAGACTTAAAAACATTCTATCGGATTACCCGTACAGAAGGCCTCTCCAATAAAATCCGCGCGAAATTTGATCGAGAAAAGGATAAAATGATGGCCCGTCGAGGGGGAGATTCAGTATTTACCCTTTATCTGGAGGTGGATGAGCCGCTCGATCGTTTTAAGGAGATTTCTAATGGGCACTTTTTCTACACTCCCACGAAAGAAGGACTGGGAGAGATACACAGGGGAGAGCTGGAAAAGTTGTTATCGGAATGGGACAAACATTCGAAAGGCGATGTAAAAATGTGGATTGATAAATTTACCAGGTTGAACACCTATGAGATTTCCATACCCGGATTAAAAAATACAGCGCTAGTGCCGCAGGGAAAAACAGGACTGATCATCAGTTTTCTCACTGAATACGATTTATTCAGAAAGGTAAAGGCATCGGGCTGGTATGATGAATTTATCGGGGAGATGGAATCGCAGATAATCAATGTGCTTACCGGCTCAGTGTATCCATTCATGAAAGATAAAATAATAGCACAATTCTCATTTACGCCATTAAGTATAGAAAGCAGAGTAGGGACTTCCGAAGGGGCCATTACCGGTTGGTCGTTCCGGGAGCCTGTTCCCGTAATCCACCAGATGCAGAAATCGGGCCGTTCGGTTATCACACCGATACCCTCCATCTTTCAGGCCGGGCAATGGACCTACAGTCCTGCCGGAGTTCCCATGGCTATCCTAACGGGGAAACTTGCTGCAGATAGGGCGATGAAGTGATATTGTTCTTGCTTTATCCATGGCTGTATATATCGTATCAGGGTTTTCTAATTTCAGATAATGGTATGAACCACTCATCATTGAGCAAAGATTTTAACGGAGCAAAGACAGAAGGACATCATTAAATGGGATTAGCGCACTGACAGTTAATATGATGAGGTTGCTCGTGCAGAAATTTATTTTAACGGTACTCGCGAGCTCGCTTCGCTCGGTTC
>Ga0102940_1001187_pt1 | contig 16960 bp, 15 predicted proteins | sample SalPonR2_C_D1_MG_FD_78215 | JGI IMG/M metagenome (GOLD analysis project Ga0102940, IMG submission 78215) | Salt pond soil microbial communities from South San Francisco under conditions of wetland restoration - Salt Pond MetaG R2_C_D1_MG | ecosystem: Environmental > Aquatic > Marine > Intertidal... | reverse complement strand
GGCATCTGGAAATCAACCGGGTGAGCTTTCAGAACAAGGCGTTCGAGGAGGCCGACCTGATCATTGCCATGGGCTGCCGGCTCGACGGCATCTCCACCCAGGAATTCACCATTCCGCGTGTTGACCAGAAACTGGTTCACGTGTTTCCGGACCGCGAGGTGCTCGCCCGCGGCACGGCAGAGATTGCGTCGGCGGCCGATGTTGTCCCCGCGTTACAGGCGTTGGCCGAGGCGGTGACAAAGCCCTCCGCCGAGCGCTTGACCTGGCGGGACGAGTTGCACGCGGCCTACGACCGCTTCGCCCGGCCGGGCACGGTCGAAGTGCATGGTCACGTCGATCTTGCCGCCTGTGTGGCCGAGGTGCAGCGGCAGGTGCCCGACGAGGCGGTTATTCTCTGTGACTCCGGCACGTTTGCCCGTTGGGTCCACCGCTACTATCGCTTCAACAAGGCCCACACGCAGGCCGGACCCATGTCCGGCGCGATGGGTTATGCGGCACCAGGTGGAATCGGCGCGGTTCTGGCTAAGCCTCATGTGCCGGCTATAGCCTTTGTGGGCGATGGCGGCTTTCTCATGACGGGCCAGGAGTTGGTCACTGCCGTGCAGCACCGTCTGAACGTTGTTTGCATTCTCTGCGATAACAGTGCCTGGGGTTCGATCATGGTCTCCCAGCAGCGCCGCTACGGAGAGCAAGGCGTGCACGGGACGCGCCTGGAAAGTCCTGATTTCGCCAAAGTGGCCGAAGGCTACGGCCTCGCCTCGTTCCGGGTGACCCGAACAAAAGAATTCGGACCGGCGCTCACGGAAGCCCTGGCAACGGATGGGCCAGCGCTCCTACATCTTTTGTTGGATGAACGGGACATCAGCCCTTTCACCGATGAAGTGAGTGTATAAGTATTCAAAAGTCGGCTTGAAGCCCAATCGATTAGACGGAGTTCTAGAATGGCTTTAACAATTGATATCGGCATCCCGGACGAAGATCGGAAGGCCATCGCCGAAGGGCTGTCACGCGTTCTGGCGGATACCTACACGCTTTATCTGAAAACCCATAACTTCCACTGGAACGTGGAAGGGCCGATGTTCAACACGCTCCATACGATGTTCGAAGAACAATACTCGGAGCTTGCCACCGCTGTGGACGACATCGCAGAGCGGATTCGCTCGCTCGGATACCCGGCGCCCGGCAGTTACAAGGAGTTCGCCAGCCTGACAACCATCAAAGAAGCGACGGAGAAGGTTCCGGCCGAGGGCATGATCACGCAGTTGGCGAAGGACCACGAAACGGTCGCCAAGACCGCCCGTGAAATCTTCCCGCTCTGCGACAAGGCCAGCGACGAGCCCACCGCTGACCTGCTTACCCAGCGGATGCAGCTTCACGAAAAGACCGCGTGGATGTTGCGGGCAATGGCGGCATAGCCGCTCCCTTATTCGGGATCGTCGGGCCGCCGGCGTTCCATCAAAAGGACGTCGCGCCACTGGCCTGCCATGGGCCCGTGGCGCATCTTGCCGAGGCGCTTGCGCCTCCCGACCACGCGGAAGCCGCAGGCTCGGTGCAAAGCGATGCTTGCCCGGTTCTCCGGGAAGATGGCGCCGACCAGCGTCCAGAAGCCAGCAGCATCGGCGTCCTCGACGAATGTCTGCAACAAGATTCGCCCCAAACCCAGGCCGCGGGCTGCGCCCGCGATGTAGACGCTGTGCTCCCCAACACCGGCATAGACAGGCCGGCTGGAGACCGGCGAGAGCGCAGCCCAGCCGAGCACTTGTCCCTTCGCTTCCGCCACCAAACGAGGCGCCGGTCTATGGCCGGCGTCGAACGCTGGCCAATCTGGCGGTTCGGCTTGGAAGGTGGCATGGCCGGCGGCGATCCCTTCCCCGTAAATGCGTAATACATCATCCGCGTCGGCTTCCGTCATATCGCGGATCAAGACAGTTTCAGGCAGCGCCTTGTTTGTTAGCGGATCAGGCACGGGGATGAGCCTTCCGAAAGGTATCAAGCAGATGGGCTTCGTCCACCTCCGTATAGCGCTGGGTGGTGCTCAGGGAAGCATGGCCGAGTAACTCTTGAATTGTCCGGAGGTCGCCCCCCGCACTGAGCAAATGGCTCGCAAAACTGTGGCGGAGTGCGTGCGGTGTCGCTCGTTCGTCCAGGCCCAGGAGCGGCCGCAATTCCCGCAATCGCCGTTGCGCCACAGCCGCCGAAAGCCGCTTGCCGCGGGCGCCAACGAACAACGGATCTTCCCGTCCAAGGCCATAGGGACATGCCGCGAGATAGGCTTCGAGCGCTTGTCCTATAGCCGGGATTACAGGCACAAGGCGCTGCTTGCGGCCTTTGCCGGTCACGCGCACACTGTCGCCGAATGGGAAAGCCCCGCGGTTAAGTGCCAAGGCCTCGCCGATACGTAAGCCGCAGCCATAGAGAAGCGTGAACAGTGCCTGATCGCGGAGACCGACCCATGCCTCCGCATGATTGTCGACCGCTTCCAGGAGCCCCACCGCCTGTTGCACTTCCAGGGGTCTCGGTGCCGGCTTCATGACCTTGGGCGGCCTCAATCCGACGAGACTGCTGATGCCTTCCCTCCCCTGGCGCCGCAGAAACCGATCGAAGCTTCTCAACGCCGAAACGCCGAGTGCCCGCGAACCGGCGCCCTTGCCTGCTCGCTGCTGGTGTGCCTGCCATGCACGCAAGTCGGCAAGGCGCAGCATAGCCAGTTCATTCAAGCCAATGGCGATGCCAAGGTGATCAGCAAGGAACCGGCAGAGCCTGGTCAGATCGTGTAGGTAGATCGCGGCGGTCCGTTGCGACAGGCGCCGCTCGTTCAGCATCCAGGCCCGCCATTCCTGGACCGCGGCCGCCAGATCGGCCGCAAATGGCGTCAATGCCCAAGCTTGTTCGGAGGTTCGGGCAAATTCAGCCATGCACGGATCGTTGCAGCCAAGACGTTGGCAAGGAAACGGTAAAGTTCGGTGTTCTGCCGGGGATGGAAATGTCCTGTCTCCCGCGCGCCGATAGCGAGCATCCCGGGGGGCGTATCCTCATGGATGGGCAGGCGCAGCCAGACCACGGAGCGGGCCAACCCTGCCGCCTCGCCGAACATCGCGGGATCCGGCGGGTCCAAGGCAGAGATGATTTTGACGTCCTGCAGCCGACCCAAGCGCGAATCCACGTCGCCGGCGGACAATAGGGTGAGACCGACCTTCAAGCCCGGGATCGGACGCTCTGCCGATCCCTCGACCCCCATCATGACGACATCTGCGTCCAGAATTGCTGTCCATTCCTCCACCACCACCTCGATGGCGCGTTCGAAAGTGGGAGCCGAAAGCAGCGCGATCACCGCTTTTTGGACCGATTGCTGCAACGCCTTGTTGGCACGGCTTGCCTCAAGCAGTTCCTGGCCGCTTGTCTTCAGCTTGTCCAGTTCCCGGCGCTGACGCTCCACCATGAACCGCTGGAAATCCACTACGCCCTGCCCCTGGTCGTAATCGGGGGGTGTCAGGGCAAACAGAAGATCAGGGTTCTTGGCCAGAAAATCCGGGTTCTGCCGCAACCAAGCCGCCACAGCCTCCGGCGTCAGGCTGTCGCCCGGCGCTGGGCGGCGGCTTTTCGGTTGAGGTTTGGAACGTGGACCCGGCATCGCTTTCCTCTACTGCTCCAGAATGGATTGGTCCGTCTTCTCCCAATCCGCGAGGAAGGCCGCAAGCCCCTTGTCCGTCAGCGGATGGTTGTAAAGCTGGCGTATTACGTTCGGCGGCAGGGTCGCAACGTGGGCACCGAGCTTGGCCGCCTGCAGCAGATGGACCGGATGCCGGATGGAGGCGACCAGGACTTCGGTCTTGAATGCTTCGTACTGCCGGTAGATTTGCACGATGTCGCCGATAAGCTGCATCCCATCCTGGGAGAGATCATCCAGACGGCCAACAAAGGGCGAGACAAATGTTGCCCCGGCCTTCGCCGCCAAAATCGCCTGGGTGGGAGAGAAACACAGGGTGACATTGACCATTGTGCCTTCCTCGGAAAGCAGCTTACACGTTCGGAGGCCGTCCACGGTTAGTGGCACCTTCACCGCCACGTTCGGCGCGATCCTCGCCAGCCGACGGCCTTCGGCCAGCATCGTGTCATGGTCAGTCGCTGCGACCTCTGCCGATACCGGCCCCGGCACGACCTCGCATATGGCCGCAATCACATCGACGATTTTCAGACCAGTCTTGGCCATCAAAGACGGATTGGTGGTGACCCCGTCCAACATGCCCGTTCCGCCCAGATCGCGGATCTCTTGCAAGTCCGCGGTATCCACAAAAAACTTCATCAACAGCCTCCGCCGCTCGCGCCCGTGACCGCTGCTCAATTCGAGGCTATGGTCCGGGTATCGAATTCCGTTGAGACCAATGTAGAGGATGCCGGTTCCTCAGACTAGGCCGCACCCCCTTGCGCCAAAGGATGAAGCCGAAACGGCGCAGGTCGGGCTACCGACGGCGCTCCCGTTCGCGCGTCCGCTCACTTATCTGGTTCCGCCTGGCATGACGCTCGCTCCCGGCGACTGGGTCGAGGTGCCGCTGGGCAAGCGCATGCTGGTCGGCGTGGTCTGGGATGATGAGGACGGCAATAAGGACATCAGTGTCGATCGGGCGAAACTCAAACCCGTGGCGGCGCAAATTTCGGCTCCCCGCATGCCGAAATCCTTGCGCCAACTGATCGATTGGGTCGCGGCCTATACGCTTAGTCCACACGGCGCGGTTCTGCGTATGGCCGTGCATCTGCCGGCGGTGCTCCAGCCCGAATCATCCCGGATCGCCTACCGCCGTCCGGACACCTTGCCGAAAGACGTGCGGGTCACAGAAGCCCGCCGCCGGGTGCTGGAAGCGGGGGCCGCCGGCCCCTTGCCCGCCCGCAGGCTTGCCGAAACGGCCGGGACCAGCGATGCGGTGGTGCGCGCGATGGCCGATGCGGGGCTGCTGGTGCGGACACAGATGGACCCTGTCCGGCCGCCGTTGCCAGACCCGGCACACCCTGGTCCCGCACTGTCCCTGGAACAGACCGCCGCTGCGCATAAGCTGATTGGGGCCGTTGGGGCCGAACGATTCGAGGTCGATCTGCTAGACGGGGTGACCGGTTCCGGGAAGACGGAAGTCTATTTTGAGGCAATCGCGGCGGCGCTGAGAGACGGCGGCCAGGTGCTGGTGCTGCTGCCGGAGATCGCTTTGACGGCACAATGGCTGGACCGGTTCAAGGCCCGTTTCGGCGCGGTCCCCACCCTCTGGCATTCGGATGTGGGCGGGCCCGCCCGACGCCGGTCCTGGCGGTGGGTTGCGGAAGGATCTGCGCGAATCGTTGTGGGCGCCCGCTCCGCGCTTTTCCTCCCTTTCGCCGACCTTCGCCTGATCGTCGTGGATGAGGAGCACGACCAAGCCTTCAAGCAGGAGGACGGTGTCCGCTACCACGCTCGCGACATGGCGATCGTCCGGGCCCAACTGGAGCGGATCCCGGTCTGCCTGGTATCGGCCACGCCCTCGCTGGAGACAGTCGCCAATGTCAAACGCGGACGCTATCGGCGGCTGGCCCTACCACAGCGGCACGCGGGCGCCTCCATGCCTTCGGTGGAGTTGGTGGACTTGGTCCGGAATCCGCCGCCACGCGGCCAGTGGCTCTCGCCGCCACTCGCCGATGCGGTGAGCGAGGCGCTGGGCAGCGGCGAGCAGGCACTCCTATTCCTGAACCGGAGGGGCTATGCTCCTCTCACGCTCTGCCGCGCCTGTGGCCATCGATTCGCCTGCCCGCATTGTTCGGCCTGGTTGGTGGAGCATCGATACACTGGCCGCCTGCATTGCCATCACTGCGGCCATGCGGAGCGCATACCGGCAGCGTGCCCCTCCTGCGGCGCCACGGAAAGTCTTGCAGCCTGCGGTCCGGGGGTCGAGAGAATCGCCGAAGAAGTTGCGGACCGATGGCCGAAAGCTCGGATCGCCGTGATGTCTTCGGACCTTCTGCAAGGCCCGCACGCAGTCGCCGAGCTGATCGGCTCGATCCAGCGGCACGAGATCGACCTGATCGTCGGCACCCAATTGATCGCCAAGGGGCACCACTTCCCCCTTTTGACCGTTGTCGGCGTGGTCGATGCAGACCTGGGCCTGGCGGGCGGCGACCTGCGCGCGGGCGAACGCACCTTCCAACTCCTCACGCAGGTAGCAGGACGCGCCGGTCGCGCAGAGCGGCCCGGCCGGGTGTTATTGCAAACGACGGAGCCTGGCCAGCCGGTCCTTCAGGCGCTGGCAGCGGGCGACCGGGATGCGTTCTACGCGGCCGAGGCGGCAGCCAGGCGCGATGCCACGATGCCGCCCTATGGCCGGTTGGCAGCGGTAGTCGTATCGGCAAACGATTTGACCGCAGCAATGGCGTTCGCCCGGGAACTGGCGGCCTGTGCCCCGCACAGCGACCGCGTGCGCGTTTTGGGGCCTACGCCCGCCCCTTTGGCCCTGGTACGCGGGCGTCATCGGGTGCGGCTGCTGTTGCATGCAGAGCGCGAAGTGAACGTTCCGCAGGCGATGCGGCAATGGCTGGCAGGTGCGAGGCCGTCGGGGAGTGTGCGCCTTGCCGTCGATATCGATCCTTATACTTTCCTCTGACGGCGGAAGCGTCCAGATGTCGCGAGGGTAGGCAGGAAGGCTCGCCAGCCGCGCAACTCGTGTGCTAACCACCCTCCAGCCAGCGCATTGGTGCGCCTTGGCTGCCATCGTCGTTACCGTGTCCCTGCACTGGCTCGTCGACATGGCTCCCAACTGACTTCCGGCCGTGAGGTTTTCCGACCGTGGCAACCAGCATTGGACCGGCCTCCGGGCTTGCCGAGCGCTACGCTGGCGCGCTCTACGAGCTGGCGGACGAAGCCAAGACTCTCGATCAGGTCGCGGATGACCTGCGGAGTCTGAAGGCGCTTTACGAAGAAAGCGCCGATTTTCGCCGCCTGATCCGATCCCCCGTACTTGGGTGGGAAGACCAGGAACGAGCGCTAGCCGCCATCGCCGAGCGATATGGCGCGCAGCGTTTGACGAGCAATTTTCTGCGGCTTGTCGCCCGTAACCGCCGCTTGTTCGCCCTGCCCGAGATGGCGGACGCCTTTCTCGCCATCCTGGCGGAACGGCGGGGCGAGGTCAGGGCCAAGATTACCGCCGCGCGTCCGCTCAGCGATGAGCAGATGAAGCGCCTGGAAACCGCGTTACGCGACGTCGCCGGGGCGAAAGTCACCCTGGAAACCGCCGTCGATTCTTCTTTGCTGGGAGGCATGGTCGTACAACTCGGCTCCCGCATGTATGACAGCTCCCTGCGTACCAAACTTCAGCGTCTGCAGCACGCTATGAAAGGGGTTCACTGATGGAAATCCGCGCCTCCGAAATCTCCGAGATCCTCAAGAACGAGATTGCCAGTTTCGGCGCCGAAGCCGATGTGGCCGAGGTTGGCCAGGTCCTCTCCGTTGGTGACGGTGTCGCCCGTGTTTATGGCCTCGACAACGTCCAAGCGGGCGAAATGGTCGAGTTCGAGGACGGGACCAAGGGGATGGCGCTGAATTTGGAGACCGACAATGTCGGCGTCGTGATCTTCGGAAACGATCGCAGCATCCAGGAAGGCGCCACCGTCAAGCGGACCGGTGCTATCGTGGACACGCCGATCGGCAAGGGCCTGCTCGGCCGTGTCGTGGATGCGCTCGGCAATCCGATCGACGGCAAAGGCCCGATTGACGCCAGCGAGCGCAGCCTCGTGGAGACCAAGGCCCCCGGCATCATTCCTCGCAAGTCGGTCCACGAACCGATGCAAACCGGCCTTAAAGCGCTCGACGCCCTCGTGCCCATCGGGCGGGGGCAGCGCGAGTTGATCATCGGCGACCGCCAGACCGGCAAGACCGCCGTCGCGCTCGACACGATCATCAACCAGAAGCGAGCCAATGCGGGCGATGACGAAAGCAAGAAGCTCTATTGCATCTACGTCGCTATCGGTCAGAAGCGCTCGTCCGTCGCGAACGTGGTGAAGACGCTCGAAGAGCACGGCGCAATGGACTATACGGTTATTGTTGCCGCGACTGCATCGGACCCGGCACCGATGCAGTTCCTGGCGCCCTACACGGCATGCGCCATTGGCGAGTACTTCCGCGACAATGGCATGCATGCCCTCATTATCTATGATGATCTCTCCAAGCAGGCCACGGCGTATCGTCAGATGTCGCTGCTCCTGCGCCGGCCTCCTGGGCGCGAGGCATTCCCGGGCGACGTATTCTACCTCCATTCCCGCTTGCTCGAGCGGGCGGCGAAGATGAACGACGACCTCGGCGCCGGATCATTGACCGCCCTGCCCGTCATCGAGACTCAGGCCAATGATGTCTCCGCGTTCATCCCGACTAACGTGATCTCGATCACCGACGGACAGATCTTTCTGGAGACCAACCTGTTCTATAAGGGGGTCCGTCCCGCTATTAATGTCGGCCTCTCGGTTAGCCGGGTGGGCTCGGCGGCTCAGACCAAAGCCATGAAGAAAGTGGCAGGCACAATCAAACTGGAACTGGCACAGTTCCGTGAGATGGAAGCGTTTGCCCAGTTCGCATCAGATCTCGACGCGGCGACCCAGCGCCTGCTGGCACGCGGTGCCCGCCTGACCGAGGTCTTGAAGCAGGGCCAGTACGAACCCCTGAGCGTCGGCGAGCAGGTTGCTTCCATTTACGCCGGCGTCCGCGGCTATCTGGATCGTATTCCCGTCGGCGATGTCGTGCGTTACGAAGAGCAAATGCTCGCCTCCCTGCGGGAAAGTGGACGCGAGGTCCTCGACACCATCAACGACACCGGCGAATTGAGCGACGATACTGACAAAAAACTCGGTGAGTTCCTGGAGAACTTCACGAAGAGCTTCGCCTAAGTCTCTAGTGCAAGCGCAAGCCAGAACGGAGAATTAGGCGTCATGGCCAGTTTGAAGGACCTGCGCGACCGGATCGGCAGCGTGAAAGCCACGCAAAAGATCACGTCCGCCATGAAAATGGTGGCCGCCGCCAAGCTGCGCCGCGCGCAGGAACAGGCGGAATCGGCGCGCCCGTATGCTGAGATGATGGAGCGGATGTTTGCGTCGGTCGGCGCCAGTGCGCGCGATACGCCGGGCGCTCCGCCCCTGCTGGCAGGGACCGGCAGCGATCAACGGCATTTGATCGTGTTGGCTACCGCCGATCGCGGTCTCTGCGGCGGCTTCAACGCCAACTTGGTGCGTCAAGCCCGGGAGTTGATCGCTAGGCTGCAAAATCAGGGCAAAGAAGTGCAACTGCTCTGTGTTGGACGGAAGGGCCGCGATGCTTTGCGCCGGCAATACGGAGGCTTGATCGTGGATACGGTCGAAGGCATCGGCCGCCGCGCCGTTGCGTTTGATGAAGCTGACGGCGTCGCTCAGCGCGTTCGTGAAATGTTCGCAGAGGGAGCATTCGATGTCTGCCACTTGATCTACGCGCGGTTCAAGTCGGCCATCTCGAACGAAATCACGGTTCAGCAATTGATCCCGGCGCCCATCCCGGAAGTCGAAGAGGATAAGCTTACGGGAAGCCTCTACGAATACGAACCTTCCGAGGAAGCTATTCTCGCCGAACTCTTGCCGCGCAACGTCTCGGTCCAGATGTACCGCGCGCTGCTTGAAAATGCGGCGAGTGAACATGGCGCCAGGATGGCCGCAATGGACAATGCTACCCGCAATGCGGGCGACATGATCAAGACCCTAACATTAACCTATAACCGCACCCGCCAGGCAATGATTACGAAAGAACTAATCGAAATCATTTCCGGCGCCGAAGCTGTCTAGCAGTTCGGCAGAAATTGCGGCAAACTTTCGACCGTAGTTGGTAAGGAGTTCCCCATGGCGAAGAACGCTGTCGGCCGGATCACCCAGGTGATGGGCGCGGTCGTTGACGTGCAGTTTGACGGCGACATCCCGCCGATTCTCGACGCGCTCCACGTAAAGCGGCCGGACGGCTCGGTGCTCGTTTTGGAGGTTGCCCAACATCTTGGCCAGAACAGCGTGCGCACCATCGCGATGGATGCCACCGAAGGCCTCACGCGCAATGACGAAGCGGAAGCGACCGGCAACCCCATCATGATGCCGGTGGGCCCCGAGGTGCTGGGGCGGATCATGAACGTCACCGGCGATCCGATCGATGACCGCGGCCCGGTAAACACATCGCAACGGGCGCCGATTCACCGTGCGGCTCCAACTTTCACCGAACAGTCGACCGAAACCGAACAGCTCGTCACTGGCATCAAGGTTGTTGATCTGCTTACGCCCTATGCGAAGGGCGGTAAGATTGGTTTGTTCGGTGGCGCCGGTGTCGGCAAGACCGTGCTGATCATGGAGCTGATTAACAACATCGCGAAGGGCCACGGTGGCTACTCGGTGTTTGCCGGCGTTGGCGAGCGGACTCGCGAAGGAAACGACCTCTATCACGAGATGATCGAGTCCGGGGTTATCGACCTTGAAGGCGAAAACTCGAAAGCGGCCCTCGTGTACGGTCAGATGAACGAGCCGCCGGGCGCCCGCGCCCGCGTTGCGCTCTCCGGCCTGACCCAGGCGGAATACTTCCGCGACGAGGAAGGCCAGGACGTGTTGTTGTTCATCGACAATATTTTCCGGTTCACCCAGGCCGGCTCTGAGGTCTCCGCCATGCTTGGCCGTATCCCCTCGGCGGTGGGCTACCAGCCCACACTGGGCACGGACATGGGCGGCTTGCAGGAGCGTATCACCTCAACGACCAAGGGGTCGATCACCTCGGTGCAGGCCGTTTACGTTCCGGCGGACGACTTGACCGACCCGGCACCGGCAACGACCTTCGCGCACCTGGACGCCACTACCGTGTTGTCGCGATCGATTGCCGAGCTGGGTATTTACCCGGCGGTTGACCCGCTCGATTCGACGTCGCGTATCCTTGATGCACGAATTGTTGGAGAAGAGCACTACCGAACTGCGCGCTGGGTCCAGGAGACCCTGCAGCAATACAGAGCGCTGCAGGACATCATTGCCATTCTCGGCATGGATGAACTCTCGGAGGAAGATAAGCTGGTTGTCGCGCGCGCCCGGAAGCTGCAGCGTTTCCTCTCCCAGCCTTTCCATGTTGCCGAGGTGTTCACCGGCACGCCAGGTGAATTCGTGCAACTGGAAGATACCATTAAAGGCTTCAAGGCTATTGTCGAGGGCGACTATGACGACATCCCGGAGGCAGCGTTCTATATGGTCGGTACTATTGACCAAGCGCTGGAGAAAGCCCGCCGCATGGCCGCCGAAGCGGCATAACCTAGCCGGGATCCAATAGCCGATGACGGACGGAAAAGTAGACTTCGAGCTGGTATCGCCGGAACGGCTGTTGGCGTCGAAGGCGGTTGACATGGTGGTTGTACCGGGCGGGGATGGCGATTTCGGCGTCCTACCCGGCCACGCCCCCTTGTTGTCCACGGTTCGTACCGGGGTAATCCTCGTCTACGACGGCCGCGAAGTGTCGGAAAGGATTTTCGTTGCCGGTGGCTTCGCTGAGGTCACCCAGGAACGTTGCACGGTCCTCGCTGAGGTAGCGATTCCTGTGTCTGAGATTGATGCTGCCACGACCGAGCAAGAATTGCGCAATGCGCGCGAGGACGTGGAAGCCGCGAAAAACGATCATGAGCGGGATATCGCTAACCGCCGTGCCTCCCTGGCCCAGGCAAAGCTGGACGCGGTTCGCCGCGCCGCGATGCATTAGAGCAGATTTTGTAGCAGCAGGCGCTAACGTCGGCCACGGTCAGATCATTAGCGCCTGCCGTCTATTCGCCAAATGAAAGAAGCTGCTGTGATAGGGAGCCCCCTCCGGCAGAGCTTCTGTCCAGCGATTGGGCTCTTTGGGAGAACCCTCTGCGACAATGCTGGCTTACCGGCGTCGCGGGAGCTAAGGACCGCGCAACAACGCTGCAGCATCCAGCGGAATATCGCGGACAACAATATCATCCCCATCGAGTTTTGGCGCTCGCACGCCATTCACCCATATTTCCAGGACGCTCGCGTTTCCGGTCGTCAGCAGCATTCCATGGTGATCTGGCACCGCGATGGTCTCGCCCGGTTTCAAGAGACGCGAGACAAAGATCTCGCCACTGGCCTCGCGGATTTCAATCCAACTGGGTGACCCGTTTGCCTTAAGCACAATTCCCTGACCGCCGATTGTTTGCGGCGGACCATCTCTGTCAGATGCGCTAGACGATGGCGGAACTGCGGCATAGGCCTGAGTCCGGTGATGAACGAGGGGCTCCTCAAGCTGGGCAGCCTGGGGCGAATGTTCGGACCGAACCATGGACCGGACCGCGGGTACGCCGCCGTTCAGTGGTCCTAGATCTTCTCTTAATTGCAGTTTCGGCAGGTAGGCTGCCAGATGCGACGCGCTCGGCAACACGTCAGTGTTTGCGAGACGTTCGGCGCCGGCTCTCTCTGCTCCCTCTTCCGCCGACTGTTTTTGATCGAATGGCACCGGCGGTTTGTAGATCGAGGCCCAAATTTCCGCGGCAGGTGTCTCCGGGCGAGGGCGAGGGAACGGGCCCTCGGGCAGCGGCTGCTTGCTTGCCTCCGCCGGCTGCGGTTGAGCCCTGGCAAGGAAGTCTGCGACATAGTCTGTTGGTAGTTGTTCCAGTCCGACCGGAGCGAGCGGTCCCAGGACGACTGTCTCGGGCGGTGAGTGAGCTTCAGCCGTGTCGGGTGCCGGAGGGCTCTTTGAAGTTGGGGGCGTCTCCAACTCAGCCACCGGACTCAGGTTAGCCGGCTCCCGTTCCTTCACTGTGTCAAAATACCAGAAGGCGTAGCCAGCGACCGCCGCGATCATGGCGACACCCAAAAAGCCACTCCCTCGCACCTTCTGCTCGCGGCCGACATCGGAGAAGCGGTGAACCGCGACTTTCGGAAGGTCCGGCTCCTCTAAAGGCAAAACATCTAGCAAGCGCCGATTGGCTTCCCGCGGATCGAGACCGACCCGAATAGCGTAGGAGTGCACGTAGCCGCTGACATATGGCCTAGCAGGAAGAGCCGAAAAATCTTCTCGTTCCAATGCAGCCAAATAGGACCGCTGGATCCGCAATGCTTCAGCAAGCTCATCCAGAGAGTATCCGCGGGCTGTCCGTCCTTCGGCCAACCATTTGCCCAACAAGGATGGTCCTGGGTGCTGTCTGGCATTGAAAAGTGGGTGATTGTTGTCCATGCCCACTGCGTCTACCTGCAGATTCGATTGGCTGGAAGACAATGAATTGAATCCCTGACGTTGCGACAGGCCACTAACATTCCGCGAGCTTGAGCACCCGTTCTTTCACCCCTCGCTTGTAGCCCGCTGCCAGGCACAGATCAATTGGAACCACTTGGCCATTGCCGGACGCAACCGCGCAATGTTGATAACTTGAAAACCTTAGCTCCGGCTTAATCTCGCCGATAATGCTCCAATGGCTTGCTCACGCAAGTCGGCCAGAATCGCCGCAACTGGTTGTTCTTCGCGCACCATGCCGACACTTTGGCCCGCCATCAGCGAGCCGTTTTCGACATCGCCGTCGATGACCGCACGGCGCAGCGCCCCCGCCCAGAAATGCTCAATCTTGAGTTGCGCTTCTTTCGTGTCGAGCTTTCTTGCCCTTACCTCTGCAATGGTCTCTTGCTGGAATGCGAGGAACCGAGCCGTGGCCTTGTTCTGTAAAGCCCGCACGGGGATCACGGGGAAACCCGGATCGACTTGCACACTGGCTTGTGCCTCGCGCGCTTCCCCCTTGATGAAGGCTGCTTTGAAGGCCGGGTGGGCAATCGATTCTTCAGCGCAGACGAACCGGGTTCCGAGCTGACATCCGCACGCGCCCATCTCGAGAAAAGCCAGCACCGCCTCCCCTCGGCCGATGCCCCCCGCGACGAACACTGGCACATCGCGGATAACCGGCAGAATTTCCTGTGCCAACACACTGGTCGAAACCGGGCCGATGTGGCCGCCCGCTTCAGCCCCTTCAATAACAAGGGCGTCTGCACCGTCCCGTACAAGCTTTCGCGCGATGATGAGCGCGGGCGCAAAACAGATCAGTTTGGCGCCACCATCTTTCACTTGGCGGATGGCGCTGCGGGGCGGCAGCCCTCCGGCCAACACAACATGACCAACCGCTTCCTCGACGCAGACGTTGATCAGCTCGTTGAGCATTGGGTGCATGGTGATAAGATTGACCCCGAAGGGCGCGTCGGTCCGGGCTTTGGTCGCCCGAATCTCCTCCCGCAATCGGTCCGGCTCCATGGCCCCGCAAGCAAGAACGCCAAACCCGCCCGCATTGCTGATGGCCGCGACGAGATTGCGCTCCGACACCCAGGTCATCGCCCCACCCATCACCGCATAGCGCGTGCCGAGAAACTCGGCGCCGCGAGCCGACAAGCGATCGAACGCCGCCTCAGCCTCCGCGCGCGTTTGAGATGTCACGAAATCCTCTCCTCTTAGGCGGCATCTAGGTCGTAGGCCGTATGTAGAGCCCGAAGCGCCAGTTCTGCGTATTCCTCTGCGATCAGGACGCTCACCTTGATCTCCGAGGTAGAGATAACCTGGATATTGATTCCCCGTTGCGCCAGCGTAGAGAACATCTTTTGGGCGACGCCCGCATGGCTCCGCATGCCCACACCGATGATCGAGACCTTTACCACGCCCGGGTCGCTGATGACCTCCGCAAAACCGATCTCCTCACGCTTGCTGTTCAGCACTGCGTCCACCCGGGTGAGATCGGCCTTGCCGACGGTGAATGTCATGTCCGTCGTCTCCCCATCGGCAGAGACGTTCTGGACGATCATATCCACGTTGATGCCCGCTTCCGCCAGGGGCCCGAAAATCGCCGCAGCCACCCCGGGCCGGTCCGATACCTGGCGCAAGGTCACCTTTGCCTCGTCCCGGTTATAGGCGATGCCGCTCACGACTTCCTGTTCCATAATCTCATCCTCATCGACGACGAGCGTTCCCGGCCCATCCACAAAACTCGACAACACTTGCACCCGCACCCGGTAGTTCATCGCGAGCTCGACCGATCGGGTCTGCAGCACTTTCGCCCCGAGGGACGCCATCTCCAGCATTTCCTCATAGGTGATCCGGTCCAGCTTCCGAGCCTTGGTGACGATGCGGGGATCGCAGGTATAGACGCCATCGACATCCGTGAAGATATCGCACCGATCTGCCTCGAGTGCCGCCGCAAGCGCCACTGCTGATGTGTCAGAGCCTCCACGCCCCAGTGTGGTGATGCTGCCGGTGTCGGTAACGCCCTGAAAACCGGCCATGACCGGCACAATGCCTTTTTCCATGCGGTGAAGTAGATTGACGCTATCGATCTCCTGAATGCGGGCGCGGCCATGGCTGCCTTCCGTGCGAACCGGAACCTGCCAGCCCAAGAACGAGCGGGAGGGCACGCCCATCTGCTGCAGGACAATCGCCATTAGGCCGCATGTCACCTGTTCGCCCGCGGCAACGACCGTGTCGTATTCGCGCGCGTCATGCAGCGGAGAAGCCTCCTGAACCAGCCCAACCAGCCTGTTGGTCTCCCCCGCCATGGCAGAGACCACCACCGCGACCTGGTCGCCTCTGTCATAGGCATGTTTGACGCGCACCGCAGCATTGCGGATCCGGTCGAGATCGGCGACGGAGGTTCCGCCGAATTTCTGTACAATACGGGCCACGGCTTGCGGGGTCCTTCATGGAAGACGACATTCATGGCAAGAAACCGCGGAGCATAGTCAGCGCTCTACGCCATCTCAAGGAAGCAACGATGCCGGAAGCACAGAAAGTCAAGGGTGCCGCAACATCCAGCAGCGATCCGCGCGAACTGGCCCAGTTTGCGCGTCATGGACGGGAATGGTGGGATCCCGAAGGGCCATTTGCGCAGCTTCACCGGCTTAATCCTGCACGGCTCGATTATATCCGGCAGCAGGCCGTTCGGCATTTCCGGCCGCGTAACAGCGATCACCCGCTTCAGGAACTGTGCGCCCTGGACATCGGCTGCGGCGGCGGGTTGGTAGCGGAGCCGCTCGCGCGAATGGGCGCCGATGTGCTGGGGATTGATCTCGTGCCGGAAAGCATAGCCGCGGCACGCGCGCACGCAGAAGGGCATGGCCTCGACGTTGAATACCGCCTGGCCAGCGCGCAACAAATCACGGCGGAACACCGGATATTTGACCTCGTCACCTGCCTGGAGGTGGTCGAGCATGTGGTACATCCGGCGGCGTTTCTAGAAAACGTATGCTCCCTCGTGCGGCCAGGCGGCTTGCTGGTCATGTCCACGCTCAATCGGAATGCCGCTTCTCTGGCGCTTGGAAAGATCGCTGCTGAATACGTGCTTGGCTGGGTGCCGCGCGGCACGCATGACTGGCGGAAATTCCTCCGGCCCTCGGAACTGGCGGCAGGGCTACGGCGGCAGGGCCTGAAGACCACGGACGTGACGGGCCTCAACCTGCACCCCCTGCATGGCTGGCAAACAGGCGGGCCCGTCGTTATCAACTACTTTCTCACCGCCGAGCGGCCTGCGGACGGTTAGCGGCCGGAAATCCCCCCAGCAATACCGCGCGGCGGGTCAGCGCAAGGTATAAAGAACCGCGATACCGCCCAGCCAGCAGGCAATCACCGCAATGCTGTCGATTCCAAACGGCCCCACCGCCCGGTCCCGCCGCTCGATCAGACCGGCCACGTACAGCAAGATGACGACAATGCCCAGCACAGCCGCCATCACGGAAAAAGAACCAACCTCGTTCAACACCGGCCCGTCGCGGTAGGCAATATCAATGGCGCCAATCAGGCCGATATTGATGATGTTGGTGCCGAAAATATCCGATAGCGCGAGCAGATAACGCCGCAAGCGCACCGCCGCAAGCACCGTGCTGATTTCCGGCAGCGAGGTGGAGACCCCCACGAACAGGGCACCGACAAAGCTTGAACCCAGGCCTGTCTGCTCGGCCAAAG
>Ga0102940_1001186_pt1 | contig 16968 bp, 15 predicted proteins | sample SalPonR2_C_D1_MG_FD_78215 | JGI IMG/M metagenome (GOLD analysis project Ga0102940, IMG submission 78215) | Salt pond soil microbial communities from South San Francisco under conditions of wetland restoration - Salt Pond MetaG R2_C_D1_MG | ecosystem: Environmental > Aquatic > Marine > Intertidal... | reverse complement strand
ATCGGCTATCATATGTGCCTCACCAAACTGCATCCAGCCCATATCATTATCGCCCAACCCATGTAATAGATATACCACAGGGTATTTACGGTTTGATTTTTCATAATCAAAAGGCAGGTAAACCGTGTATTTTACTTCTTGATTGAGAATTTCACTATCAATGACTAAGCTCTCGAGAACAGAACCACGTGTGTACTGGCCAAAAGAAATGATGGCCGAAAAAATCATTAAGCTTAAAGTTAAGCTAATCTGTTTGAGCATTTTTTTTGAAATCTTCATACGAATCATTTTTTATCTCATGTAAAATATCTTAAGATCTATTGACTCAAAAATAGCTTGTTTTTTGAAAACTTCTTAATTTAGTCGTACTAACTTTTAACTTTTTATGATGGGAAAGAAATTCACTTTTGGAATAATTGGAGCTGGAATGATAGCTGAAAAGCATATTTCAGGGCTGCAAAAAACAGGATTGGCAGAGATTAAATGGATTGCCAGAAAAGACGATTCTAAACTCGTTGAAATTCAGAAAAAGTATGGAATCCCATACGGTACAACTGACTACGAGGAAATGTTAAACGATGATAATGTTGATGCCATTGTGATTACAAGTCCGCCGAGCTTGCATTACGAGCATTTTAAAAAATGCGTTGACGCCGGGAAACATATTCTGCTTGAAAAACCCGCAGCTATTAAGCGTGAACATATCGACGAGATGGTGAAGATTTCTGAAGCACATCCCGAATTGATTATTAGTGATTGTTCGGCCCGGCATGCAAGGCTTCAGCCTAAATTTAAAATGGTAAAGGATATCATTGATTCGGGCAAACTGGGTGAGATATACTTTATTCATCACAATGCTGTAGCCCGTCAGGCTCGCCCGGGTATTGAATATCATCCCACTGCAAAATGGTTTCTGAACAAAGAAATTGCAGGTGGTGGAATATTATTCGATTGGGGTGTTTACGATTTATCTTTTCACCTTGGGTTGCTAAACGATTGGCCTGAAGTGGAAAATGCTGAACTCCTTTTCATGAAAAACGGACTGGATAAGGTTGATTCCGGCGCAGCCGTTTTTGATGTGGAAGAGCACTTTGCTGCCCATTTAAAACTTAGCGGAGGTATACGTTATTATTGGGAGCGGGCTTCAAATGCGAACATGGAGGCAGTTAACGAAACCCGTATTTACGGTACTTGTGGCGGTATTAAATTATCTTTTTGCAGTTGGGATGAACCCAAAATTGAAATTTTTGATGTTGAAGATGAAGGTAAAGGAAAAGCAAGGAAAGAAGTCGTGACGGTTGACATGGAAGGACAGGATGATAATGATGCGCTTGCTGCTCACTTTGTCAGGGTTTTAAATGGCGAAGAGCAAATCTTAATGCCTTTACGTCTGGCTCGTAAACATTTGGATGTGATTTATCGTTTATATTCATAAAAGAATATGAGAAAACTGGTTCAACGACAAATCTTACCAATAACCCTTGATGAGGCTTGGGCGTTTTTTGCAACACCTAAAAACCTGAATGAGGTTACGCCGGATGATATGACCTTTGAATTTACATCGGAACTGCCTGAGAAAATGTACGAAGGCATGTTTATTTCATACCGGATCCGGCCTTTTTTGAATATCCCGATGAATTGGATAACCGAAATTACGCATATTAAAGAAAAAGACTTTTTCGTTGATGAACAGCGTGTTGGTCCTTACAAGATATGGCATCACGAGCATCATTTTGAGGCGGTCGAAAACGGTGTTTTAATGACCGATATTTTGCACTATGACATTGGGATGTCTTTTCTGGGGTGGATTGCAGGAGTGTTATTTGTCCATCGTAAAGTGAAAAATATTTTTGAATTTCGGCATAAAGAATTGAAGCGTATTTTTGAGTAAAAGTTTAGTATAGTTTTAAGAAAATGCACAGTTGATTGTGCATTTTTATGGGATGAGTGCACAATTGGTTGTGCAAAATTACTAAATGAAATCACAGGTATAATAGCACTAAAATTGCAATTGATGCAATGCACACCATGCTATTGATTCGTGTTGTTTTTATAATGTCGCTGTGTGTAATTTCCCGCACATGAGAACCAATAAATGGTTTTTCTACCATTTCACCATGATACTTATTAGTGCCGCCAAATCTGCAGTTGAGAATGCCAGCAAGGGCTGCTTCTGGATAACCGGCATTTGGGCTGCTGTGTTTTCTGCCATATTTGAATATAAATGTAAACCCGCGCCAGCTAAATGTTATTAATGTCATTAAAACTGCGGTAAAGCGTGCCGGGATAAAGTTGGCAATATCATCAAAACGGGCCGCGAAACGCCCATATTTGTCATATCGCTGGTTTTTGTAGCCAATCATCGAGTCGAGCGTGTTGACCATTTTGTAAGTTAGCATAAGCGGAAAACCGCCGATGGCAGAGTAAAAAAGCGGGGCTACAACCCCGTCGCTAAGATTTTCAGCAAGGGTTTCAAGTACCGCTGTCCGTATTTGGTTTTTATCGAGCTTGCTGGTTTCGCGGCCAACAATAAACGATAGTTGTTGGCGGGCTGCTTCTAATCCTTCTTTTTGTAGTCGACGTTCTACTTTCATGGCTTCGGTTATCAGGCTGCGATTGGCCAAGCCATAAAAAACGAACAGGGTAGAAATAATATAGAAGGCTACCGGATATGACTTCGAAACTTGTTGTAGTGCAAAAAAGAAAGCCCAGGTTATGGTTATCAGAATAATGGAGCTTATCATTCCCTTTAAAAATAGGCTTTTACCATGATTAAACCATGATTCGGTTTTTGCTATGGCAAAACCAAATGCACGTATGGGGTGGGGCAGCCATCGTGGGTCGCCCAGCAGACTGTCGAGTATAAAAGCTGCAACAAGCGGGTATATGATGTATTCGTTATCCATGGGTTTTAATGCTGTTTTAATTTGAACCACGTTTTCAAGGCAGCAATAAGGGCTTGATTGTTTTGCTGACTTTGTACCGAAAGCCTGAAATGTTGTTTGGTTAACCCTTTAAAATTAGAAGCATCACGAATAAGGATACCGTAATTTTCGATTAGAAAGGATTTCAGCCCTGCAGCTGTTCCGATGTTTGTTTTTACAAGAAAAAAATTGCACGATGATGGGGATACGGTCAATTCGGGCAACTTAGCAAGCTCTTCCTGGAACTGGACCGATTCCTCTACAATTTTTTCAGTATCGGGTTTTAGTTTTTCGTAGTTATTCATGATAAAAGTGCCGGCTTCAATGGCCAGTGTGTTCATGTTCCACGGCATCATGTGTTGTTTTGTCCGCTGTATGTTTTGCTTGTCTGAAACGAGGTAGCCAATTCTGAGCCCGGGTACTGAAAATGATTTGGTGAGCGAACGAACGATGATGAGGTTCGCATGCTTTGTTGTAAGCGGGATAGCAGTTTCAAAATTCTGGCATAAGTCAGCGTAAGCTTCGTCAACGATAAACAGTGTTTGGGGGTGCAGTTGGCAAAGTGCATCAATTTCATTTGTTAAGGTTGTTTTTCCATCCGGGTTGTTGGGGTTGCCCAGCCAAACGAGCTGGTTGTTTTGTAGTGATACCTCATACAGTTCGGTGTCTTGTTCAATATGATGGTCAAATTGTTTGCAAGCGTCTTCGTATTCACTGAATGAAGGGGTGCGTATAAACGACTTCTTTTCACCGAATGTTTGGGCTATAAGGTAAAAAGCCTCGGTTGAACCGTTGCAGGCCAGCAAATTTTCTTTCTCGATGTGGTGGTATTTGGCAATGGCTCCTAAAAAAATATTGGCTTCGGGGTCGGGGTAGTTGTGCAGTGTATTCAGTTTTGTTTTCAGAAACCCAGCCAACTCTTCAGCCACTGTGCCATTCGTTATGTTGGTGCTGAAATCGGCTACAATTTTTTGAGCGTAAGCGTATTGGTCGTTCCCGTGTCCGTTTAACATTATTGATATATTATTTCCAAATCACTATTTCCTCGTACATGCTCAGCCAGTTTATCAAACTGCTCTTCTTTAAATACTTCGTAGTTGAATGCTGTAATTGTTTTGTTATGGGCTTTCAACAGCTCGTTAACTACAAGCTGGTTGTCGAAGATACCATGAATATAGGTTCCCCAGGTTTTGTTGTTCAGGTAATACCCGTCATCGCCTTTGTTTTGAATGGTACATAAAGGTGATTCGCGTTCAAAAGTGGTTTCGCCCATATGTATCTCGTAACCTTTGCAAAGTTCGGGATTATCGCGAAAAGTGAAGGTGCACTGTTCGGTTGTTTTCTCACCTTTCAGGGTTGTATGTATGGGCAAAATCCCCAAACCTGAAATGCCGGCAATGTTGCCTTCAATGCCTTCGGGGTCGTTTACCGAAATCCCCATCATTTGATAGCCACCACAAATTCCATAAACTGCTTTTTCAGATTTATGAGCTTTGATAATGGCTTTTGCCAGCCCCGTTTCGCGCAGGTGCATTAAATCGGAAATGGTATTCTTTGAGCCGGGGATAATGACCACATCAGCTTTTTCAACTTCAGAAGGATTCGCCGTGTAAAACAGGTGTACACCCTGTTGTTGTTCGAGGTTGTTGAAATCGGTAAAGTTGCTCATGTGCTTTAGTAATACAACGGCTATGTTCACCATACTGCTTTGGGCATGTTTTTGTTTGATGTCGATGACCACCGAATCCTCATCTTCAATGTATATGTTGCGGTAATATGGAACAACAGCTACTACAGGAATGCCCGTAATGGTTTCGAGCATTTTTCGGCCATCTTCAAAAAGGCGGATGTCGCCCCTGAACTTGTTAATGATAATACCTTTCACGAGTTTGCGCTCATCGGGTGGCAGTAGCTCCAGCGTACCGTACACGCTGCCAAATACGCCGCCCCGGTCGATATCGGCTATGAGGTACACATCGGCTTGCACGGCTTTGGCAATGCGCATGTTCACAATGTCGCGGTCGTGCAGGTTGAGTTCCGAGATGCTGCCTGCACCTTCAATTACAATGGGGTTGTATTTTTCGGCCAAACGCCGATAGGCTTTCATGGCTTCGGCAAACAGGGTTTCGCGGTCGGTGTGGTTAAAATAATCGAGTGCCGACTGGTTGCCAATGGGCTTGCCGTTTAATACAACCTGCGATTTCATGTCACCGGTTGGTTTGAGCAAGATGGGGTTCATGTCGGCGCTGCACGGAATGCCGCATGCTTCAGCTTGTACCGCTTGTGCTCTTCCCAACTCCAGCCCGTCGGGTGAGGCGTAACTGTTAAGCGACATGTTTTGTGCCTTAAACGGGGCAGGAGCATATCCGTCTTGCTTAAAAATTCGGCAAAAGGCAGCATTGATAACCGATTTTCCCACGTCGGATCCTGTGCCGACAAACATGATGGGGTTTAGTTTTTTAGTTCCCGATGAAAAATCGGGAGAGGCTGAAAAGCGTCCATTATTGGTTATTTCTGATTTAGTCATTGGTAGAAATTGTCATTAGTGAAGAATCGGTTTTATATATGTGTAGTTTTGTAAAATGATGTATTATGATAGAGAATAATTTCCTAAGTTTCTGTATTTGTTTAGTTGATCAAAGATACGTTTTTAAAAACACTGACATAAAAATACTTTAAATACCAGTGTTAATAACTGCTTTTATATTTATTTAATCTGTTGACAATAAGATGTTTCGTGTTTTGTGATGTCCTTGTTTATGTTGCAGGTATTTAAAATATAACAACATGTCATTGTCTCATATCTAAAATCTCACGTTCTATTGGTATTATGAGTCCCTATTTTTCGTATTTTAGTCGAAATTCAAATTTTAATGAATACGAATTATCATGTTTGATTATACATCATTTACGAAATTATCATACGGTTTATATATTATTACTACCGAGTACGATGGAGAGAAAGTAGGTTATGCCGGCAATACCGGGTTTCAGGTGACAGCTGAGCCTGAAACGATTGCAGTGAGTTGTAATAAGGATAATTATACGTCGGAATTTATCCGGAAGAGCAAAAAGTTCTCTATGTCGGTACTGCAAAAAGATTTGGATGTGGCGATGGTAGGTGATTTTGGTTTTAAATCGGGTCGCGATACGGATAAGTTTAAGCATTACGATTATAAGATGGGGGAACTGGAAATTCCTATCGTGGTTGAAAATTGTGTTGCTGCTTTTGAGTGTAAGGTTGTAAACGAGGTTGACTGCGGGACCCATATTTTGTTTATTGGTGAAGTGGTTTCAGCTGAAAAGCTCAAAGATGAAGAGCCTTTGACTTATGCCTATTATCACGAGCATTACAAAATGCGTTCGCCCAAAAATGCACCTACTTATATTCCACCCGAAAAACTAGAAGACGACAGCAAGGATAAGACAGAAGAGAAAGTGGAAGAAAAGGTGGAAGGCTCAGAACAAAGTACTGAAGGACCATCAGATTATGTTTGTATTATTTGTGGTTACACATATGACCCCGAAGTAGGAGAGCCTTCGATGGACATCCCGCCAGGAACACCATTTGAAGATTTGCCTGAAGATTTTTTATGCCCCATTTGTAGTGCTTCAAAAGAATATTTTAAAGAAGTGTGAGGAAATAGAGCCTTAAATTTTAGATATTAGACATGAGACAAAAATATAGAAGATGCCACAACCAATATTACAAGATGGTTGTGGTATCTTCTTAGTTATTAATAGTTATAACATTTTATTTCGAAATGTGCTTGCGGATGGTCACATGCCGGGCATTTATTTGGTGCCACGGTTCCTTCATGCAGAAATCCACAGTTGCGGCATTTCCAAACTACTTTGTCTTCGCGCTTAAAAACCATACCAGCTTCCAGGTTTTCGTATAATTTACGGAAACGGTCCTCGTGGGCTTTTTCTACTTTTGCAATTTGCTTAAAAGCATTGGCTATAAGCTTGAAGCCTTCTTCTTCGGCTACTCTTGCAAATTCGGGATATAATTCTGACCACTCTTCGTTTTCTCCATCGGCTGAAGCTTTCAGGTTTTCTAGTGTGTCGCCGATTATTCCTGCCGGATAAGCAGCCGTGATTTCAACCATGCCTCCTTCTAAAAACTTGAAGAAGCGTTTGGCATGTTGTGTTTCGTTAAAGGCTGTTTCTTCAAAAATACCGGCTATTTGCTCTAATCCTTCTTTCTTTGCCTGTTTTGCAAAGTAACTATACCGTTGATGAGCCTGCGATTCACCGGCAAAGGCTTTCAGTAAATTTTGTTCGGTTTTTGTTCCTTTTAAACTAGTCATGATTTTATTTTTATTTAAGAGTTGCTAATATAAGAAATTAAAGTTATTCAAAGATGTCAATAGAAAAGAGCGGGCTAATTTTGATCAGTTCCAGATTGTTTGTTTTCTTCCTTTTTCAATCCCAGTGTTTCTTTCATCCCGGCAAATATCGAACGCCAGCAATAGCCAACAATAGAACGCCGTTTGTTACGATAATTTTTGTATTTAACGGGAAGTACAAAGTTTCCGCGTTTGGGGTTATCGGATTTCAGTGCGATGGTATTGATGAGAAAACTTACAAATTTGCCTTCTTTCTTAACTCCGTTCCTTGTGTTTAATACCGATATTTTTAAGTCGTTATATTTAAACCGCATGGTGCCAATGGCCGAATCGCCGTTGGCTTCAAACGAAGTAGTGAGTTTACGGTTTATCCCATCTTTTATAGAGAGGTTCATGCCGGGTTCGGTAATGGGGTTTAAAGTTTGGAGAGGCATCTCAAAACATGTGGCATTGAAAGTAAAATCATTACTTAACGACCGGTTGTCGAAGTTGATATCGATTTCAGTCCTTCCTTCCTTCATTAAGGATCCTTCAATTTGAAGCGGCATTAAATGGTTTTGTTTTAACTGTTTATCTATGTTTGTAATGTTCGTAACCTTTGCATCGATATCGGTTATTTCAATGTAGCTTTTTTGTTTGGCACCGGGCATGAGCTCGGTATATTCAAAAGTAGGCACGTGAATATCAAGCTGTTTTATATTTATTTTTTGTTCGAGGTCGCGCAATGCTTCCTGGGGCATTGGTGGTGCCTGGTCGGGGTGTAGCGGATACGTTTTATCGCGATGAATGGAAGCATATTCAATATCAAATTCAGCCAATGAGATATCAATAATATTTTCATCAAAATACTTTTGTATGTCAATGCTATTAAGGCTGATGTTTGCATTTTTTATTTTATTCTAATCAGATTCGTATTGTTTCATTTTCATAAACTCCTTTTCGCTGTACGCGGGTAATAATGAAAAATTGCTTATTAGTGTTTTCCCTTTGTTGTTTATTGAAAATTTTTCGATGGAATAATGATAAAAACCGTTGGATGTTTTTCCTTTAAAATTATTTACGGTTAGCTGTGTATTGTCAGAGTTGAGCAATTTGCCAGCATTTTGCAGTGTTGAATCAACAGCAAACCCCGAAAGTTGTAAGTCGATGTTTTTGAGATGTGGAAATTTTGAATTCTTTAAATCAAGGCTTGTATTGAGGATTTCAGCATTATTAAGTTTTACGGAGTGAACTAGAGGCGATATTTTTTCATATAAATTTAAATGGTAAGGTGAAAAACTACCTGACTTTTCTATTCTTTTATCATCAATGGTAAGAGATGCGCTTTTAGTTGTTAATTTTCGGGCATCAATTTTTTGAGTTTCAATGGCGTGAATTAGATTAACGCCACTAAGGTTTAACTTGGGTATTAACAAGTTGATGTATTGTTTTTTGAGTTTTGAGTTTTTTTGTGGTGTTAACCTGATGTTTTGAATATCAATTTTCTCGTTTAAATGGTTATAACCGATTTCTCCAATGTTTACCATATGGATACTGTCTGGAATAACAAACCGGCTGTTGTTTAATCTGAAACCGAAATCTTGATACGAAGTGGAAAAATTGCCATTGACGTGAGTTATTCTCAAATTATCGACCACGATGTTGGCATCGGTTTCAAGTATGGTTTCGGGGATATGATTGTTGTATTTTTCGAGCTTTAGTTTGCCATTGGTAATATCAATTTTCTTTGAACTTAACGAGTGCAGTCCTTCAAGAATGAGTTCTGGCTTTATTTTTTTGTTGTTTTTTTTGTTGTTGCCGGTATTCTGAATTAGTAAGCGGATGTCGGGATTATCAATTTGTACATTACCAACAGGCAATCTCCCATGGTTAAATAGGTTGAGGATGTCAGCATTGGAAATGTTGACCGAGGGAATATTAGCAAATACAGAGAGAGGCATGTCATCAAATTTATCAGATAAAATATCGGGGTATAATTTGCTGTTTTTGATATATATGCGTTTGTCTCTGGTGTTGATTCCTATTTCTTTGGCATCAATATGGTGGACTTCATCGGCAAACGTAAACGATTGGTCTTTAAGTAAGAGCGTAATGTGATCGGAAAAGAAAAGTTTGTCTTGTTCTAAATGTGAATAAGCATCGATTTCGAAATTGTACATTTTAATTGAAAATTGATTGGATAATTCCAGTTCCGCTTCATTTTCGCGATAATGTGTGAAATTCAAAATTCCGTTTTTGAGGTTTAGGTTGCCAATTCGTATAACGTTCATATAGTCGGCAATAAGCGGATAAACATCTTCCCTGAAATCGAAATTGCTGAGAGAGCGGGTTTTTTTTTGTGTGTTGACCCCATATTTTTTGAAGTTAATCACCGGATTGAATGCTGTAAAATTATCAATGTTAAGGTTTTTGTAGAAGAATGCCTCGTGGAGTTTGGCCCCGCTTAGTTCTATTTTTGGAAAAACAAGGTTTAATTGCTGTTCATGGTTGTTGATTCTTTCTCCAATTGTTGCATTTTCAATTACAGGTTTTATAGTTAGGTTGTAGGCGCTGGCTTTTTGTCCCAGGCTCGACACTCTGAGCGAATCGGAGAACAGCATGTGAGAATCGTCGGCGAGCTGAAGTTCAATGTCACTGAAGAGCAGATTGAAATGTTCGGCAAAAAATATTTTATCGGTTTCGTAAAATGTTGAACTGTCAACCGATAATTCTTGCAATTCAAAATGGTATTCTGTAGAGAAAAACCCCGATTCTTCAGTCTCTGTCAGGTAATTATATTGAATTGTCCCGTTTGAAATAATCGTGTTGTCAACATAAATACCTTTCAGGTAATCGCGTGTTTTTTCAAGTATGATGCTTTTATCTCTTGTTTGTTGTTTTTTTATAAACCGAGGTTCGAAACCAATCGTTGTATGTGGCTTGTTTAATTCAAGCTTTTCCATTTCAATTTTTTGTTCGTGATAAAATGCACGAAAATCAATTTCAGAAAAAGCGGATTGTTCACTAATAACTTTTACGGTGGTATTGGTTTGTGTTTTTAATGAATCGTTAACGGGCGCGAAAGAAATTTGGCCTGATGTAATTGAATGATAGGCAGAATTTGCATTCAAATTTTTAATAACCAGCCTGTGAATGTTGTCAATGTGATTCAGGGTGAATTTATCTGCTTTTAGATCAATGTTTTGCGCAGATAAAATACGGTCGTGATTATTGTACGAGGATGAATCAGCCAGAAAATTATGAAATGTTAGGTTCAGTCCTTCTACAATTTGTGCCGGCTTATTGGAATTAGGCGGTATCAGATTTACCTTCGAGTCTGAAAATGAAAACCGGCCAACCGACACCCATTTCATGCTGTTTTCGATGAACGGGTAGAAGTTGATTTCGTTGATGGGTGTTCCTTGTGAAATTTGGTCGCCGAATTTTATCGCGATATGGGTATTTTCAAAATCCATTGATTCGATATGCAGCGTGTCGTTAATGTTGAGATAACTAATGCCCGGAACATTCATTTTAATGCGGGGCATGGAAACGGTAAAACGATTTTTTTTAATATCATCGGTTTGAGGCAATGGCATTAATTTCACGTTTTGAGCATTGACAATATTCGTTAATAGCGATAAATCGATGCGTTCAATCTTGATGGAGTGTATGCTGTCGGGCAGTTTTTTATGTAGGTTTTCAACTACCAGTTTCAAATCTGATATGTCAAACGGGTAGGGCGTTTCAGTATATTTTATACCACCAATTTTAAAATGTGTTGCCTCAAGGTTTATGGTAGGTTGAATATCGCCCATAGCAAACAGTGTGTCGATATTCATATTGGCACCACTGAAACGCAAGGTGTCGAAAAATACTTCTGAAAAGAAAGGGATGCCAATGGTGTCACCTTTCACTATGTTATTGTCTGACAGTTGCTTCATGCTTACCTTTTCTCCGGTGGTTAATCGTAAATCAGGCTTTATTGTGGTGAGTTTTTTTGCGCGGAACTGGCGTTTGGTCAGTATTGAAAGAAAATCGATATCGTTAATTTCAAGCGATTCGGTATAAAAGTGATAGCTCTCGGTACTATCGGTAGTTATGTTCTCGAGGGTTGGTTCAAATTCAATGTCACTTATAAATAAACGCTTGTTTAAGAGCTCAACTTTCAGCTTATTAAAATGCAGACGATATTGTTTGTCGGTATGCAAATATATATACTCCGACAGGTTGTTGCGTATAATTTTTTCGGCGTTATAAAATATATAACCTGCCGTGCCTGCTATAAGTACAAGCATTGTTATCGCTACAATGAGCGGCCATTTTATTCTTTTTTTATGTTTGGTTTTGTTCATGCTAATCTGCCCACCAAAATAGTAAAAATGCTTTCAGTTGTAAAATTAAATCGACATTGAATTTAAAATAAATATCACGATAAGGCATTTCATAAAGTCCCACTAAGCTACTAAGTTCATAAAGCATAAAACTTTGTGTTCTTTGTTTCTTTGTGGGCAAATAATTCATCAACTTATTCAAAGTACCTATTTTTCTTATATTTTTGTAGCTTCAAAAGTGTTAATTATGTCAGAAAATGATTTTGAGCATATTGCCTATTCAAAAGATGTTATTGAATTTGTAACGGTGGCAAACGAGTATTGTGCTTTTATTGAAAACCATGCTTCTTTGAAGCGCGGTGAGTTTGTTGAAAAAGTACAAAAAATACTACCGTTATTATATCTCAAAGCTTCGATGTTACCCGAAGTTGAAGATGATAATGTTGAAACACCGGCCAAGTTTGTAACCGAAGTTGATTACAGCTTTTTGTTGCAGAAAATAAGCGAAAAAATGGCCAGGTTTGATAGTTATCAGGAGGTTTTTGATGCCGATATGCAGTTTAGTGAAGGCGCTGTTGAAGCTAGTATTGCCGAAGATATTTGTGATATTTACCAGGATTTAAAGGATTTTTTAATGACTTATCGTATTGGTACCACCGAAATTATGACCGATGCAATATGGGAATGTCAGAAAAATTTCAAGGAATATTGGGGACAGCGTTTGGTGAACAGCTTACGGGCTATTCATTATGTAATTTATTCCGATGATGATATCGATGAAGATGAACCTGAAGTTTTTTCATCTCCCGGCGATGAAGTTACCCCTCATAAAGAGGACAGTTGGGTTAACAAGCATTTTAATAACTATTCAGAAGACTAACTATAAATGACCTACAAAGAGTCAATTACAAAAGAAGAACTACAAGAACTTCCTCAGGAAAAGTTTGAAGGGGAGGTTGTTGTAATAACCAATAAAAGTGATGCCAAAAAGGCTGTAACTTATTTGTCGCAGTTCCCTTTTTTAGGCTTCGATACCGAAACAAAACCTGCATTTAAAAAAGGACAGATTAACAGAGTTGCCTTATTGCAGTTATCTACTGATGATACAGCTTTTTTATTCAGATTGAAAGATTTTGAAATGCCTGATTCCCTGTTGAAACTATTGTCGAATCGCGACATTGTAAAGGCCGGAGCTGCTATTCGCGACGATATAAAAGCGTTGCAGGAAAAGCGATATTTTAAAGACGGTGGTTTTTTTGAACTTCAGGATGAAGCCGTAAATATTGGACTGAAAAATTTCAGCTTAAAGAAAATGGCCGGCATTGTGCTTGGAATTAAGATTTCGAAAGCACAACAATTGTCAAACTGGGAGGCCGATGAGTTAACCGAGGCACAACAGCGTTATGCCGCTACCGATGCCTGGATATCGTATAAAATTTACGAGCATTTCATGAATCATCGCGATGCAAAAGTTGTATCATAAAATTATTACATGGTAAATTATTCACAAATCATACTAAAGTCGGGGAAAGACCAATCGCTCAAACGTTTTCACCCCTGGGTTTTTTCAGGTGCCATTAAGGAAGTACATGGCGTTGTTAATGAGGGCGATGTGGTTGAAGTGTTGTCTAACAAACATGAATTGCTCGGGATTGGCCACTACCAAATAGGTTCAATTGCTGTTCGCATTTTTTCCTTTACCGATGCTGAAATCGATGAGTCGTTTTGGTTTAAAAAACTGGATGTCGCGGTTGCGCTTCGAAAGAAATTATTACAACCCGGAAGTTCTAAAACGAATGTTTATCGCCTCGTTCATGGCGAAGGTGACGGCATGCCCGGTTTGATTATCGATTTTTATAACGGAACAGCCATAACACAAATGCATTCGATTGGGATGTACCGTATTCGTGAACAATTGGCACAATGCCTGAAAAATGTGTTGGGTGATGAGCTTAAAGCAGTTTACGATAAAAGCTCGAAAACCATTCCTTATAAATCGGATGTAAATGCCGAAGATGGTTTCATTCTTGGCAATTCGGAGCCTGAGGTGGTTTCGGAGAACGGTAACCTCTTTCATGTTGATTGGAAGGAGGGACAGAAAACAGGTTTCTTTATCGACCAGCGTGAAAACAGGCGTTTGTTGCAGGAATATGCCAAAGACCGCGATGTGCTGAACATGTTTTGTTACACCGGTGGCTTCTCGTTTTATGCCATGCGTGGCGGGGCAAACATGGTACATTCGGTTGATTCATCAGAAAAGGCCATTGAACTGACTCGCAAAAATGTTGAGCTGAACTTCACAGATGATCAACGGCACGAGGCCTATGAAGAAGACGCTTTCGTGTTTATGAAAGACATCAAAGACCGCTATGATTTAATTATTCTTGACCCCCCGGCTTTTGCCAAGCATCAGCGTTCATTAGGGCAAGCGCTGAAAGGATATAAGCGTATCAATACCCGGGCATTTGAACAAATACGCCCGGGCGGAATTGTTTTTACATTTAGCTGTTCGCAAGTTGTTTCGAAAGATAAATTCAGGGAAGCGGTTTTCTCGGCAGCAGCCATTTCAGGGCGGAATGTTCGTATTCTACATCAGTTAACACAACCGGTTGACCATCCTGTGAATATTTATCACCCCGAGGGCGAATATCTTAAAGGGTTGGTTCTTTATGTAGAGTGAAGTACCTCACGGTATAATTCCTTTATCGTTTCTTCCTCATTTTCCCATGAAAGCTCATTGCTTGCTGTTTTACAATTCTCTTTCCATTCCATTAGCTTTTGGGGTGAAGCCAACATCATATTTATGCCTGAAGCAATGTTCTCAGGAGTTACTTCGTTGATTAAACTTCCTACATTGTAGGTGTTTACAATATTTTTAATTTCAGGGAGTGAAGAAGCCAAAACCGGAACCCCGGCATGAATATAATTGAATAATTTGTTGGGTAATGCCAGACGGTAATTAAGTCCCATATCCTTTTCTATCGATAATCCGATAGTAGCATATGGTGTAACTTTGGCCAGCTCTTCTGGAGAAATCCTTCCGGTAAAAATAATTTTATTTGTCAGATTTTCATTTTGTGCAATTTGTTGGCATTCTTCATACTTGTCGCCATCACCAGCGATAACAAGCCGCACGTTTTCAATATGCTTCATGGCCATGATAGCCTCTTCAACCCCCCGGCCGAGATTGATGGCGCCCTGGTAAATAATAAACGGGACATCAGCAGCGAAAGGTAAATTAGGGTTTTCAATATTATTTTGGCTGTTCGTTTTTTTGGGGAGATTACGCACAAGCTTGAAATTATTGCCGTATTTCTCGTTGTATATTTTTGCAATCCCCGGGCTTACAGTGTAGCAATACTTGAGTTTTGGTACGATGAGTTTCTCTATTCTTTCCCATATTTTTTGAATCCTGCGGCGATTTATCAGCTCGGGCACTTCCGTAAAGTATTCATGACTGTCGTAAACAATGGGTTTTCGTTTAAGTTTGCTTACGATAAAGCAGGCTGGTAAAGTATCGAGGTCGTTGGCAACAATTACATCGTAACGATGAAATAGCAGGTAGAATAGCAGCCGGATATTGTAGTTTGCATAGAACAAAAATCCTTTGTTGAACCATAACTTGAACCGTTTTGATGCAATGCCCTCACAGCGGAATGGCAGGCTCTTTGGTAACTCTCGGCCGGCCATGGTAACTTTGAAACCCAGGGTTAGGAGTGTTTGTGCAATTTTTTGAACACGGATGTCTGTGGCCAGGTCATTGGTGACGGCTAAAATTAATTTAGGTGGCTTACTATTTATTGTATTGTTGTGTTTTTGCATTTGAACAGCTTATTACTAACAAAACTAACGGATTTTTTCGATATTTGGAGATTGATTATAACAGAGAAGCGAAGTCTGCTTTTTGATTTTAACTGAAAAGAATGATACGTTTACTTGAAAATTACGATTTAAATTCATATAATACGTTTAGGATAAGCGCTAAAGCTGATCAGTTTTTTGAATTCACCGAACCCGAAGAGCTGATGTTTTTTTTACAGGAAGAAGGCTTGTCTGAAAATTATTTTATTCTTGGGGGCGGTAGTAACCTTTTACTGAAAAATGATTTCCATGGTCTGATAATTTACCCTAATATCCCCGGTGTAGGCGAGATTGGTGAAGACCGGAACCATATTTTTATAGAAGCCGGAGCTGGTGTTGAATGGGATGAACTGGTTCGTTTATCCGTTGTTTATGAGCTTGGAGGGCTTGAAAATTTGTCGCTCATCCCGGGTAATGTTGGCGCTGCACCTGTGCAAAATGTCGGGGCATACGGGGTGGAAGCAAAAGAGCATATCCACCTGGTGCGTGCGGTAGATTTGCAAACCAGTCAAAAAGTTGAATTTACGAATGAAGAGTGCCGCTTTGGATATCGCGATTCTATTTTTAAAAATGAACTGAAAGATAAAGTGGTTATAACCTCGGTTGTTTTTAAACTCGATAAGTTCCCTGAATTTAAACTTGAATATGGCACTTTAAAAGCTGAAGTGGAAAAGAAAGGTGAAACTACACTGCAAAAAATCCGGGAGGCAGTAATCAGTATCCGGGAGGCAAAGTTGCCCGACCCTGAGAAGATTGGAAATGGAGGGAGCTTCTTTAAAAACCCGGTTGTTGACAATGATATTGCCCAAAAAATAAAAGGTGATTATGAAACGATACCTGTTTATCCCTCGGGGGTTGAGGGCAAAACAAAACTGGCTGCCGGATGGTTGATTGAACAGTGTGGGTGGAAAGGCTATTGTGAAGGGAATGTAGGGGTGCATAACGAACAGGCTTTGGTACTGGTTAATTATGGTGGCGCCAGGGGTGATGAAGTGGTTTCACTGGCAGAGAAAATTCAGCAATCGGTTCATCACAAATTTGGAATTGAATTGATGCCCGAGGTGAATATTGTCGGATAACACGGAAGCAAATGATGTTGGATTTTTGATATTGTTGGCGTAAAATTCGGAATTATATTCCAGATAATGGCGTAAAATTCGGAATTTAATTCCAAATAATGGCGTAAAATTCGGAATTTATGCTTATGTTTATGTCATTGTTTTGAGTTTTATAAATAATTTAATTGTGAAGAACCGTAAAATAAAAGCCTATATAAAAGAACGTAGTACTTCAAAAACAGGAAAGATTCTTGTTTTTACAGGAGCACGGCAGACCGGCAAAACAACTTTGTCGCGGCATTTATTCCCCGATTTTAAATATCTTTCTATAGATGACCCGGTTTTGCGTGGACGCTATAAACAATTAAGTGCTAAACAATGGTTTTATCAATTCCCTAAAGCTATTTTAGATGAAGTTCAGAAAGAACCAGTTTTGATTGAGAGTATAAAATCGGTTTTT
>Ga0102940_1001184_pt1 | contig 16981 bp, 13 predicted proteins | sample SalPonR2_C_D1_MG_FD_78215 | JGI IMG/M metagenome (GOLD analysis project Ga0102940, IMG submission 78215) | Salt pond soil microbial communities from South San Francisco under conditions of wetland restoration - Salt Pond MetaG R2_C_D1_MG | ecosystem: Environmental > Aquatic > Marine > Intertidal... | reverse complement strand
GGAACCGCCAGATTCATGGCCGGAAGGATGGCTGGCGCTGCGCGCCAGCGAGCTCGGCCCTGCGGGCCTCGGTTCGAACCGCATTGTTGATTTGTCGGAGGTTCGCATCCTTCCGGGCGCATCAACGAAAAAGGCCCCGCGATGTGCGGGGCCTTTTTCGTTGATATGGCGCGCCCGGAAGGATTCGAACCTCCGACCGCCTGGTTCGTAGCCAGGTACTCTATCCAGCTGAGCTACGGGCGCGTTGCAAGCCGTGCATTATCTCAATATTTGCAGGCTTGTCAACCAATCGACGGCGAAATCGAGGGTCTCATTAGGTTCAGTCCGGAGCACTGGCGAGGAGGTCTCAGGTTGCGTAGCCGCGGCGATTTGAGACCGAGCGCTCCGCAGGCGTGCTGAGACGCACGTCGAGGACGCGTGACCGATCAAAGCGGCGTGGATGCGCGGGCTGAGGCCTCCGCAGCATCCAAGCGAGGGTGGATGAGGCGCCGGTAGAGAGGCGGCAGCAGCGCGATCGGGAGCATCGCCGAGTAGCCCAGCGGGAGCTGCGGAGCGTCGGGCCAGCTGCGGAGCTGGGTGTAGGGACGGCTCGGGTAGGCGTGGTGGTCGGAGTGGCGCTGGAGCTGGAGCAGCAGGCCGTTGCTCAGCCAGAAATCGGAGTTCCAGGAGTGCTGCGGGGTCGGGCGCTCGTAGCGGCCGTTGCCCAGCGGCTTGCGCTCCAGGCCGTAGTGCTCGATGAAGTTGATGACTTCCAGTACGGCGGCGGCGACCAGGCCCTGGATGAAGAAGCCCAGCACGCCGATCCAGCCGGCGACGAACCAGGCCGCGACGGCCAAGCCGGCGACGACGGCGGTCCAGCCGAGCATTTCGTGCTTCCACCACGGCAGTCCCAAGCGGTCCAGGCGCTCGGACTCGAGCCGCCAGCCGTTGACGGTGTTCTTGACCAGCGCCCGCGGGACGAAGGTGTATGGCGTCTGGCCTCGCTTGGCCGACGACGGATCGTGCTCGGTGGCGACCCAGACATGGTGGCCACGGACGTGTTCGATCTTGAAGCTGGCGTAGTTAACGCTCGACAACAGCAGGCCGCCGACGGTGCGGTCGAGCTTCGACTTCCGGTGGATCAGTTCGTGGCCGACGTTGATTGCCATCACTCCGCCCACGTAGCCCAACGAGGCCACCCAGAGCGCAGCGGCCCACAGCGGCATCTGCGGCAGCAGCCAGAGCGAAGCGAAAATCGTCGCCAGGTGCACCGGCAGGCACAGCCACGGGATGAGGCGGCGGTTCACCCAGGTGTCCTGCGCCTCGACGGGCGGGGCCCGGTCACGGCCGATCAGCCAGTCGCTCAGCGGCAGCACGCCGTACAGCCAGACCAGCGGCAAGGCGGTCCAGAGCCAGCTGCCGGTGGCCTGCACCAGCCCCCACGACAACGGCATCAGCGCCGGAACGGTGAAGATCAGCCAGTAGCCCAGCGGCCGCAGGCGGGACTTCCGGCCAGTGGCCTCGGGCGTCAGCGTCGCTTCCATGTCGGACCCCTTGCGGTCGGTTCGGTCGCCAGTATAGGCATGAACTGGCCGGCCGGTCAATTCCTTCACGCCGGAACAGAACCGGTCACGACTACGCTCGGCTGAGCCGCCGGCGACGCAGGGGTAATTGCGATCTATTCCCATTTGCGAACCGTTATCGTTATAATAATGCTTCGCAAAGTCAAAAAACCCAACCCCGCACCAAGGAGTCCGATCATGCTCGAGGTTCAACGCCCCCTGGCCGCACTCGCGCTCGCGGCCGCGTTCGTCAGCCCGGCCGCCTTCGCCGCCTGCGAACTGGAGATTGCTGCCGGTGACAACCTGGCCTTCGACAAGGACGTGATGGAAGTCGATGCAAGCTGTGAGTCGGTCACCGTCACGCTAACCCACACCGGCGTGCTGCCCAAGGAAGCGATGGGCCACAACTGGGTACTCAGCGCGACCGACGAGTTCGAGGCCATCGGCATGGCGGGCATGTCGGCCGGCATCGAGGGCGACTACCTGCCGCCGGACGATGACCGGGTGATCGCCGCGACCGACGTCATCGGCGGCGGCGACACGACCAGTGTGACGTTCTCGGTCGCCGATCTCGATCCGGAAGGTTCCTATACCTTCTTCTGCTCGTTCCCGGGTCACTGGGGCGTCATGAACGGCGAGTTCCGCCTGAACTGACGGTCGCGCCGTGGTTCGCTGGCGCTGCACCGCCCTGCTGTTCGCCGCCCTTCACCTGGGCGGCTGCAGCCCCTCGGCGAACGAGGCCTCGATGGTGCTCGGGCCGTTCGGGCCACTGGCGCCGGGCGGCAGCGCGCTGACCCTTGCGGTCGACCCCGAGGCCGGCTGGCTCGGACCTGCTTTGACCGACCACCCGGATCAGAATCCGCTCGGCCGCACGCTGTTCTATCGCGACTGGCTCGCCACGCAGCGCGGCGGCGCGCCACTGGCCGGTCCCGGCTACGACGCCAAGAGTTGTGCCGGCTGCCACATCGAAATGGCACGCGACGCTGACCGCGCCGCGCGCATCACGCCCCCACTGATCGCCCGCCCGGTGCATCCCGATGACCGCGACCGGCTGGGCCCGCAGATCCATCGCTTCAGAACCGATGACACGGCGCCGTCGCTCAACGTGAGCTGGTCGGACCACCCGTTCACGTATCCCGAGGGGATCCGCGTGCCGCTACGTGCGCCCGACGCCGAGGCCGTCTACGCCGACGGCACGCGGATTCCGGTCACGCTGCGCGCCGCCCCGCTGCTGTTCGGCTGGGGGCTGCTGGAGCGCATCGATCCGGCCATGCTGGCGTACTTCGACGATCCCGCAGATCACAACGGCGACGGAATCAGCGGGCGCAAGACATGGATCGAGCAGGCCGATGGCCGCAACGCCGTCGGCGTGCTGGGCTGGAAGAACGCGCACAGCGACCTGACCGAACAGGTCCGGACCGCTCTGGCGCACGACATGGGCATCACCAGCGCATCCGACTGCGCGACCGGCGAATGCACGGCCGAGATCAGCGAGGCCGAACTGAAGGCGCTCAGCGACTTCGTCAGCGGAATCGGCGTTCCACAACTGCGGCCAGGCGCGCCGCGCCGCGGTCAGGACCTGTTCGGCATGACCGGCTGCGCCCAGTGCCACGTGCCGGTGTTGCAGACGCTGCCGGACGAACGACCGGAGCTGGACCGCCAGTGGATCTGGGCCTACACCGACCTGATGCTGCACGACATGGGCCCGGCGCTGGCCGACGACGGACCGTCGCCGAAGGCGCGGGAATGGCGGACCGCGCCGCTCTGGGGCGTCGGCCTGGCCGAGCGCGCCCTGCCCAACCGCGGATTCCTGCACGACGGCCGCGCAGCCACGCTCGAAGAAGCCGTACTCTGGCACGGCGGCGAGGCCGAGCCTGCGCGCGACGCCTTCGCCGGGTTGCCGCCCGCCGACCGCGAAGCGCTGCTGGACTTCGTTCGTTCTCTTTAGAGCGGCCGCTCAGTGATCGGCGTCGGTCGGCGGCACCGCCAGAACGTCCCGGTTCGAACGCCTGAGAATCTCCTCGGCGACGCTGCCGATCAGGAAGCGCGCCAGCCCGCCGCCGCCGCGCGTTCCGACCATGATCAGATCGGCCTCGAGCTCATCCGCGGCGTTCAGGATGCCCTGCGCCGGCGACGAAGAAACCGCGCGGATCTCGAGTTCGGCGCTGCCGGCCTCCAGGCCCTCGAAAAAGGCCCGCAGCTCCGTGCGCGCGGTCTCGGTCGGTCCGTCGGGCTGATGTCGGTCCTCGTCCGTGCGGCCCCACTCCGGAGGCGGCTCGAAGAGGTGCAGCAGCGTAGCGTGGGCGTGCCACCCGGCGCGCAACCGTGCCGTCCGCACAAGAGAGCGCCCGGAGCTCGCCGACAGGTCGGTCGTCAGCAGCAAGTGGCGGTAGCCGCCGACCGGCGCCGCGTTGGCCATCAGCACCGGGCAGTCCACGGAATGGATCGTCCGCTCCGCCGTGGTGCCGATGAAAACGTCGCGCAGGACCTGGCGGCGATGCGGACCGATGATCAGCAGGTCGGGCTGCAGCGCCCGCACCGAATCGACGATGCCGACGAACGGATCGGCCAGCACCACCCGCACGTCGCAGGCCACGCCGTCGCGGTCACGCAGCGTGGCCGCCTGCTCGCGCAGCAGTTCGTCGGCCGCCGCCTGCTCGCGTTCGGCGATTCGCGTCGGTTGATCATCGTCGACGACGTGAACGAGGACCAGGCCGGCGTCGAACTCGCGCGCCAGCAGCGTCGCCCGACGCATCGCCCGGTCGGATCGCTCCGACAGGTCGGTGGCCACCATGATCGTCTGCAGTCCCATGTCCGCGCCCTCGTTCGGCCTTCGAAGCGGTATCGCCCAGTCTACGCCAGGCGGGCGGCGGCCCGACACCGTTCCCCGACGCGGGCCCATAGGAAATCCGGATCGCGCAATCGCGGTACCGGCGATCCCGAACGATCGATCACAAGGTATACGATGACAGATACGGCGCATTGAGGCGCTACTGGAGCGTCCGTCTGATGGAAGTCATTCTGCAGTCGACATTCGGCGAAGTGGCCGTGCTGCTGGTGCTGGCCGCCGTGGTCGGCTTCATCGGCGTGCTGCTGCGCCAGCCGTTGATCGTCGGCTTCATCGCCGTGGGCCTGCTGGCCGGCCCGTCGGGCTTCGACGTGGTCCGCTCCAACGACCAGATCGAACTGCTGGCCAAGCTCGGGATCGCGATCCTGCTGTTCCTGGTCGGGATCAAGCTCGACGTCAAGCTGATCCGCTCGCTCGGGGCGGTGGCGCTGATGACCGGGCTCGGCCAGGTCGCGTTCACCTCGATCTTCGGCTACCTGATCGGCCTGGCGCTGGGGCTGGGTCACGTCACCAGCATCTACGTGGCCATCGCACTGACGTTCTCCTCGACCATCATCATCGTCAAGCTGCTGTCGGACAAGCGCGAGATCGACGCGCTGCACGGCCAGATCGCGCTCGGCTTCCTGATCGTCCAGGATCTGGTGGTGGTGCTGGCGATGATCGTGCTGTCGGCCATCGGCATCGGCGCCGGCAGCGGCGGCCAGGGTGCGGTGGGGCCGATCCTGACCGTGGCCGCGGCCGGGCTCGGCATGGTCGCGCTGGTCGTGCTGTGGGTGCGGTTCCTCGCCGACCCGATCACCGAACGGCTCGCCCGAGCGCCCGAACTGCTGGTGATCTTCGCCATCGCGCAGGCCGCGATCTTCGCGGCGATCGGCGATCTCGTCGGCCTGGGCAAAGAAGTCGGCGGTCTGCTGGCCGGCATCTCGCTGGCCTCGACGCCGTACCGGGAAGTCATCGCCGCCCGGCTCGCGCCGCTGCGCGACTTCCTGCTGCTGTTCTTCTTCATCGCGCTGGGGGCCACGCTGGATCTGTCGCTGCTCGGCCAGGCCGTCGGCCCGGCGATCGTGTTCTCGCTGTTCGTGCTGATCGGCAACCCGCTGATCGTGCTGGCCATCATGGGCGCGATGGGCTACCGCAAGCGCACCGGCTTCCTGGCCGGCCTGACCGTCGCCCAGATCAGCGAGTTCTCGTTGATCTTCATCGCCATGGGCGTCGCGCTCGGCCACGTGCAGGACGAAGCGCTGGGCCTGGTCACGCTGGTCGGCCTGGTGACCATTGCCATCTCGACCTACATGATCACCTACTCGCATTCCCTGTACGCGATCTTCGCGCCGGTGCTCGGCATCTTCGAGCGGGCCGACACCCCGCGCGAACCCGTCGATGGCGAAGCAGGCGAGCGCGAGCGCCCCGAGGTGCTGGTGTTCGGGCTGGGCCGGTTCGGTACCGCGATCGGCCTGAAGCTCCGCGATCGAGGATTTCGCGTCCTCGGCATCGACTTCAACCCGCTTGCCGTCCGCCGCTGGCGCAAGCTGGGACTGGACGCCGTCTACGGCGATGCAACCGACCCGGAATTCCTGCCCACCCTGCCGCTGACCGGCGCCGGCTGGCTGGTCTGCACGGTACCGATCCATCCCGGGGGCCTGAGCCACGAGGACGCGCGCAAGACCCTGATCCAGCTGTCGCGGGAGTCCGGATTCCGGGGTCGCATCGCGGTCACCTCGCACACGCGCGACGATACCCTGAACCTGCAGGCCGCCGGGGCGCAGGTCGTTCTCGAACCGTTCCAGGACGCGGCCGAGCGCGCCGTCGAATTGCTGACCGGCGCACCGGGCGCGCCGCGGGCGGAGTTTCCGGCGATCGACACCGAGGGGAAACGAATCGACTGAACCGGCGCCGACCACGCAACGCATCACGCCGCCGGCCCGACGCAGATCGAGGTTGCCAGGATGAGCGAAGACCCACCACAGACCGACCCCCGTCCCGGGCACGCCCTGTCCATCGAGCAGGCACTCGATGCCGTCGATTCCACGGCCGAGGGCCTGACCACCGAAGAGGCCTCACGCCGGCTGGCGTCGCACGGCGCCAACCGCCTGCCCGAGCCACCGAGGCCGGGGCCGATTCGGCGCTTTCTCGCCCAGTTCGACAATCTGCTGATCTACGTACTGCTCGGCGCCGCGGTGATGACCGCCCTGCTCGGCCACTGGATCGACACCGCGGTGATCGGCGCGGTGGTGCTGGTCAACGCCACCATCGGCTTCTTTCAGGAGGGCAAGGCCGAACGGGCGCTGGCCGCGATCCGCGACATGCTTGCGCCGCGTGCCGTGGTGCTCCGCGACGGCCGCCGCCAGACCATTTCTGCCGGCGCGATCGTACCCGGCGATATCGTCGTACTGGAGCCGGGCGACCGGGTCCCGGCCGACCTCCGGCTGTTCACCGCACGCGGCCTGCGCATCGAGGAAGCGGTGCTGACCGGCGAGTCGCTGGCCGTCGACAAGGGCATCGATCCGGTCGCCGCCCACGCCGCGCTCGGCGATCGCAGCAACTCGGCGTTCAGCGGCACACTGGTCACGGCCGGCCAGGGTCGGGGAGTGGTCCTGGCCACGGGCGTCGATACCCAGATCGGCCGGATCAGCACGCTGGTGGGCGCGGTCGATGCGGTCGTCACCCCGCTGACGCGGCAGATGGGCCAGTTCGCCCGCTGGCTGACCGGCTTCGTGCTGGTGCTCGCCGCGCTGATCCTCGGTCTCGGCGTCTGGCTGGGCAGCCACACCTTTTCCGACCTGTTCATGGCCGTGGTCGGCCTTTCGGTGGCCGCGATTCCGGAAGGTCTTCCAGCGATCCTGACGGTCACGCTGGCGATCGGCGTGCAGCGAATGGCCGGGCGCCATGCCATCGTGCGGCGCCTGCCGGCCATCGAAGCGCTGGGTGCGGTCTCGGTGATCTGTTCCGACAAGACCGGCACGCTGACCCGCAACGAGATGACCGTGGCCCGGGTCGTGACGGGCCGGGCCACGATCGGCGTCACCGGGACCGGCTATGCACCGCACGGCGGCTTCAAGCTCGACGGGCGGGAGTTCGATCCAGCCGACGACCCGGCACTCTGCAACCTGCTGCACGCCGCTCTGCTGTGCAGCGAAGCCGAAGTAATCGAAACCGACGGTGAGGTCCACGTCAACGGCGACCCGATGGAGGGCGCGCTGGTCACCGCCGCCTGGAAAGCCGGTTTCGAGCCCTCGGAGACGCGGGCTCGCCACCCGCAGAACGACGCCATCCCGTTCGATGCCGCACATCGATTCATGGCCACGCTGCGCCATGACCACGACGGCCTTCGCAGGATCTATGTCAAGGGCGCGCCGGAGCGCATCCTCGAGATGACGCGCCACCAGCGTGATCCATCCGGGCAGCACGAACCCCTGGACAGCGACGGCTGGCACGAACGGGCCGAACAGCTGGCCCGCAGTGGACACCGGGTGCTGGCGATCGCGACGCGCCGCGGCGAGCCCGGCCAGCAGGAGCTGACCTTTGCCGACGTGGAAGGCGGACTCGTGCTGGAGGGACTGATCGGGCTGATCGACCCGCCCCGCGACGAGGCGGTCGCCGCCGTCGCCGACTGCCAGCGCGCCGGCATCACCGTGAAGATGATCACCGGCGACCACGCCGGCACCGCCGCGGCTATCGCCGCCCAGCTGGGGCTGGACAACCCAGACCGGGTGCTGACCGGCGCCGCGCTTGACGAACTCTCCGACCGCGCACTGCGCGAAGCGGTGGCGAACGTCAACGTATTCGCCCGCACCAGTCCGCAGCACAAGCTGCGCCTGGTCGAGGCGCTGCAGGACCGCGGCGAATCCGTCGCGATGACCGGCGACGGCGTCAACGACGCGCCGGCCCTGAAACGCGCCGACATCGGCGTGGCCATGGGCCGCACCGGCACCGAGGCGGCCAAGGAGGCCGCCGAAATTGTCCTGGCCGACGACAACTTCGCTACCCTTGCCGCGGCGATCCACGCCGGACGCACGGTCTACGACAACCTGAAAAAGGCGGTGCTGTTCCTGCTGCCGGTCAACGGCGGCGAGTCGCTGACCGTGCTGGCCGCGCTGATGCTGGGCGTGACCTTTCCGATCACGCCGGTGCAGATCCTGTGGGTGAACATGGTCAGCTCGGTGCTGCTGGCCATGACGTTGGCCTTCGAGCCGGCTGAACCCGGCATCATGGAGCGCCGGCCGCGGCGCGGCGACGAACCGCTGCTGACCCGCTTCCTGTTCTGGCGGATTGCATTCGTCTCGTCACTGTTCGCCGGCGGCATCTTCGCCGTGTTCCTCTGGGCGCGCAGCCAGGGCGTGGGTGTGGACGTCGCCCGGACCATGGCCGTCAACGCGCTGGTCGTCATGGAAATCTTCTACCTGTTCGCAGTGCGCTTCCTGCACCAGCCCTCGCTGACGCTGCGCGGGGTCCTCGGCACCGGGGCCGTGCTGATCGCCATCATCGCCGTCATGCTGCTGCAGTTGCTGTTCACCTACGCCCCGTTCATGGCCACGTTCTTCGGCACCGCCCCGCTGACCCTCGACCAGGGCGCCGTGGTGATCAGCTGCGGCGTGGCCATCCTGGTGATCCTGGAGCTGGAGAAACGCATCATGCGAGGGCTGCGGACGGCCTGATCCCGACGGCGCGCCGGATCGAACCCCCGGCGGCGCGGACTCAGCCCTCGGCCGGCACCGCCAGGTAGTCCTCCAGCGGTCGGCGCAGGCTGTAGGGCGCGGCCTCGGCCCGGCCGATGCGCAGCATCAGCAGCGGGTGCTCGGCATCGAGGCCCAGCCAGCGAGCGAACTCGGTGCGCAACTCAGGCACTTCGATCGGCGGGTTGATGTAGGCGTGCTTCAGGTCCAGCGCGGCCGTCGTCAGCGTCAGCCGCTGGACGACCCGACCGGTTTCCACCCAGCCGGGCAGTTCATCGCGTTCGGCCACCAGCACGGCAATCGCAGACGACGAGCGGATGTGTTCGGCATCACGCCGGTTCTGGGAATCGGCCTTGAGGAACAGGCCGGAAACCGCCCGGCCCAGCCACTGCGGCAACGCGGGCTGGCCCATGACCACGCCCGACAACCCGTCGGCACGTTCGACGGCGATCGACGGATTGAAACGGATCCACTCGGTCAGTTCCCGCTTGAATCCGGCATCGCCCAATTGGACGACGTTGCCGCGCTCGACGAAGTCCACCACGCCGTCGATCCACTCGGCGTCCTCGAGCAACAGGGTGCGCACGCCGACGCCGCGGCCGGCGGCCGACAGCGACTCGCGCTCGGCATCGGTCAGGGACGTGCCGTCGTAGCCGCTTCGGGTGCACTGGCGAAGAGCAATGGCCCGGTAGCGCTCCAGCTCGCCCGGCCCGTCGCTGCGGCGGAAGGTCAGCCGGATTTCCGGCGTATCGCCGCACACGTCGATCTCGGTGTCGAATCCGTTGACCCCGGCCGCGATGCGGATATTCTCGGCCATGCAGCCCAGGCTCTTGAACAGGTGCGCGTCGTTCGGGTCCACGACCGGGCAGCGCCGATCGTCATCGGGCTGGATCAGGATCGCCGGCACTTCGGGGTCGATGCGGACGCGCCAGGGTTGGGTGTTGTGGCTCGAGGCCGCCAGGGCCCCGGCCCGGATCCAGGTCCGGAAATCCGGTTCGGCCTCGGGAGCCGGCTCGGGAAGTTCGCGCTGCGCGCCGGCTGCGGCTGCATGATCGCTACGACTGGACATCGCATGCTCCGATTCGAGCCTGCCGCCACCGTACCAGCCGCATCGGCAGGCCCGCAAGGCCGCATATCGGCGAGACGCCCGGCTAGCGCAGCGCGTCGACCAGCGCCAGGCGCAGCGGATGCAGCCCACACGTCGGGCCGTGCAGGCCGGCAGGCGCCAGACCATTTCCACGCGACATCGCCAAAAGCAGGTTTCCGAACGCATCGACGCCCGCGCCGTTCGGCCGAGCATGACGCGCCAGCTCGCCGGCTTCGCGCACGAAGATCGTGCGGCCGTCGTTGACGGTCTCGAGCACCGAGAGTCGATCCAGGGTTTCCGGATCGACGGCGGTCGGGTCGGCCGAAAGCACGACCAGGTCGGCCTGCTTACCGACCTCGATCGAACCCTTGGTGTCTTCCTCGAAATGCTGATAGGCCGGCCAGATGGTCATGGCCTTCAGCGCGGTCATGACGTCGACCCGGTGATGCGGGCCGAGGATGTCGCCAGAGCGCGAGCGGCGCGTCACCGTGGCATCGAGAATGCGCATCGAGTCCGGAAAGGCCACCGGCGCGTCGTGATGACTCGAGAACTTCATGCCCCGCTCCAGCACCCACCCGGTCGGCGAGATGTTCTCGGCGTTGATCGGGCCGACGGTGCGATCACGGTGCCAGTCGCCCCAGTAGAACGTGTGCATCGGGAACAACGAAGGGAACACCCCGAGCCGCTGGTAGTCGGCGACCTGGTCCTGGCGGAGAAACTGGCCATGGATCAGCACTGGACGTCGGTCGGCCGCGCCGTGCGTCTCGGTGGCCCTTTCCAGCGCGGCGATCAGCAGGTCCGAGGCGCCCTCGCCGTTCGAGTGCGTCAGGATCTGCACATCGTTGGCGAAGGCCCAGTCGATCGCGTCGAAGACCTGGTCGTCGGTAACGGCCGCGTAGCCCTTGTAGCCAGCCCGCAGATGCTCCGGTGGGTTGTAGTACGGCCGGTCACGAAGGGCGGTGAAGCCCTGCGGCGAGCCGTCGATGGTCAGCTTGGCGCCGCCGACGCGGAGGCCGTCGACATACTCGCGCGATTGATTGGCGGCGATGAAGTCGCGGTCGACCAGGATGTCGGGATAGACGACAACGTCGATGTCGAGACCTTCTTCGGCCGCGACCGCACGCATGATCTCGGTCTGGCCCGGCGACGAACGGCCTTCCTGCGCCGTGGTGTAGCCATAGCTGGCAATCAAGTCGGTACCGGCCTGGAAGATCGCCGGGGCCGAGGCCGGATCCAGCGTGCGGACCAGGTTCAACAGCCCGCCGAAGAAGGCTGCTTCCTCCAGCACCCCGGTCGGCACGTTCCCTTCTCCACGCCGGATCACGCCGCCGGGAATCTCCTCGGTGTCGGCGTTGTAGCCCATCACCTCCAGGCCCCTCGAATTGACGACGCCGATGTGGCCGGACTGGTGGATGACCAGCACCGGCAGTTCGGTCGAGACCGCGTCGAGTTCATTGCGGGTCGGGTGGCGCTGTTCGGCCAGCTGGGCATCGTCGTAGCCGAAGCCGAGAATGAACCCGGCGGCCTCGATCCGGTTCGGATAGGCCTCGGCCCATTCGCCCAGCACTCGCTGAAGATTCAGAACCGAGTTCACCTCGCCGTCCGGTGCCGGCAGCATGTTGGCCGAGAGCGCCTGCACGCCGATCATGTAGACGTGACCGTGCGCGTCGACGAAGCCCGGGACCATCGCACGGTCGCCGAGGTCCACCTGCTCGGTGCCGGGTCCGGTCAGCCCGTCCGGCGGCGCGCCGGTGCCGACGCCGACGATCTCGCCGTCGCGCACCGCGACGTAATCGGCGCGTGGCAGCTCGTCGTACATGGTCAGGATGGTGCCGTTCCAGATCCGGTCGGCCGGCTGTGCGCTGATCGCGCCAATGGAAGCCATGGAGAACACCAGGCTGGAGAGGAGCAAGCAGCAGATTTTGAACATGATCCCGATCCTCTGGCTAAACTTTTTGAAACGTCAGGTTCCGTGTATACCCCAGCAACCGACGGACTTCAATTTCAGGAAAGGAACGGCCGAGCCGACGATGCATTCGGGCATGATGAATCCGAAGCCGACCGCCGCCGTCAAGGAGACTCCATGTCCCCCGATCTCGTCTTCCAGATCACCAACCCGCTGGCCCTGATCGGTTGGGTCCTGTTGCTGTTCGCCCCGCTGATCCCGAAGTGGTCCGACCGGATCGCCGGCTACGCGATCCCCGCCCTGCTGGCGCTGATCTACGCGATCATGCTCGTCACTCACGCCGGCGACGGCGAAGGTGGGTTCGGCAGCCTGGCCGAAGTCATGAGCCTTTTCACCGTGCCGGGTCTCGTGATGGCCGGCTGGCTCCACTACCTGGCGTTCGACTTGTTCATCGGCGCTTGGGAAGTCCGCACCGCTCGCCGCGAAGGCATCGCGCACTGGATGGTGATCCCGTGTCTCGCGCTGACCTTGTTCGCCGGTCCGATCGGGCTGCTGCTGTTCCTCGCGATCCGATCAATCCGGAAGCGGACATCGCCGGACCCAGCACCGGCCCGAGGTGTCCCCAAATGAAAACGCCCCGCACGAGGCGGGGCGTCGGGTGCTGCTTTACGCGGTCTCGATCAGATCGAGACGACGTTGGAAGCCTGCGGACCCTTGGCGCCGTCGGTCACGTCGAACGTGACCTTCTGACCTTCGGCCAGGCTCTTGAAGCCCGAACCGGTCAGCGCACTGAAGTGCACGAACACGTCCTTGCCGCCATTGTCCTGCGCGATGAAGCCGAAACCCTTCGCGTCATTGAACCACTTCACCGTTCCAGTTGCATTACTCATTGATCAGTACTCTTTTTGATAGTCATGTAAACCGGGCGGCCTGCCCGGGTGCTGCTGCCCGCTCCGATAAGGGTCGGGGTCTTCAGGAGGGTGAAATTGAAGGGTAGTCTCGGCACCATCCTGCCGCGGGCCGGGGAGACGCGAGCGATCGCGGTGCCGGTCGGGCGGGAGGTGGCTGAAGGAACGCTAGAAAATCAACCACTGCTGTCTTGCAGCTGAGAGCACTATACGCGCTATTCGGGATCAGCGGGAAAATACTTTCATTGCGACCACCAGGTCCGCGGCTGGGTCCGGCGTTGGCCAGGTCAGTGACCGTAGCTGACCACCCGGGCCAGCGCCCAGGAATCGTCCTCGCGTTTCCAGATATGCAGGAAATCGAAAGTTCCGCAATCGTCCTCCCCGTCGACCTCGTGACAGAAGCGGTGGCGGCCTTCGTGGATTGCCCCGTAGCCTGCGATCGGCACCACCCGGTCCTCCACCAGCGTGCGCTCCAGCCCCAGTTCGCGGGCGCACAGTTCCCGCGTCTTTTCCAGCGTCCGCGCCTTGCCGTCGAGCCCGCCGATATCGTGGAAGAACTCCAGGTCCTCGGCGTAGATCGACGCCATGGTGTCGATATCGCAGCGGTTGAAGGCATCGAACATCCGGGCGTCGGCGGCGCGAATCTCACCGACAAGGTCCACCTGGGCGGCAACAGGTGCCGCGAGGAGTAGCAGAGCGACGAGGACAAGCGATCTGAGTGGCATGCGAAAAGCTCGGGTCGCGAGGAAGGATTGAAATCAGGAGGAAGGCTCGAGCCCATAGTCTATTTGAAACCGCTGGAAAAAGCCGCCACCGTCCCCCGAAACTCCCTGAATCGCAATTCCCCCGCCCTGAACTCCCTGAACCGGGCAGCCACCCAACAGCGCTCGACAACATCCCGCAAACTCGACCTGATCCTCATCCTTTATCCTGATGGGGATTCGAACTGCGGGCGCGCCATGATCGCCTCTGCCGAAGACAGCGAGCCGGAAGCCCCTGCCCTGCGGCGCTCGATCGGCTTCTGGCTACTGGTGCTCTACGGCATGGGCACCATGGTTGGGGCCGGGTTCTTCGCGTTGTCCGGCGAGGTTGCCGGCGAGGCCGGCATGCAGGCGCCGCTGGCCTTCGGCCTGGCCGGGCTGCTCGCACTGTTCAGCGCCCTTGCATTCGCCGAACTCTCGTCCCGGATTCCCCACGCCGGAGGGTCGGCACGCTACCTGGAAACGGCATTCAACCAGCGCTGGCTTTCCGCCGCCGCCGGCTGGATGATCATCACCACCGGCATCGTCTCGGCGGCAACGCTCGCCGTCGCCACGATCCGGTTCCTGGGCGATTTCATCGATGTCCCGCACGACCTCACCATCGTTGCGGTGACCCTGTCGCTGGGCGCAATCGCGGCCTGGGGGGTCAAGCAAGCGGTCGGGCTGGTGGTCGGTATCTGCATCGTCCAGATCGCGACACTTGCCTATGTAACCGTTGCGGCGCTCGGCGCGCCCGATGCACCTGTGCGAGAAGTTTCGGCGTTGATGCCATCCCTGGACACGGCGACCTGGATCGGCATCCTGGGCGCGGCGTTTCTTGCCTTCTACGCATTCATCGGCTTCGAGGACATGGTGAACATGGCCGAAGAAGTCCACGACGTGCGACGCAGCATGCCGCGCGCACTGGTGCTCAGTCTGTTGCTGACCACCGCCCTCTACATCGTGGTCAGTGCCGCCCTGGTTCTATCGATTCCCACGGCCGAACTCGCTGCGGCCGGTACCCCGCTGGCCGAGGCGGTGCGTCACCACGGCGACCTGGCGGTCGGCGCCATCGGCGTGGTCAGCATCCTGTCAGCCGTCAACAGCGCGCTGGTCCAGATCGTGATGGCTGCGCGGGTGGGCTACGGCATGGCCAACCGGGGTTACGCGCCGGGCTTCCTGGCGACCATCGGGCGACGCAGCCGGACCCCGTGGGTCGGGACCGTACTGGCCACGCTGTTGGTGGTCGTGCTGGCCGTGTCGTTCGACCTGACCACGCTGGCCAACGCCACGAGCGGCGTCCTGCTGGCGGTATTCGCCACCGTCAACTTCGGCCTCTGGTGGATGAAGGGCGTCGACGGGGATCGCCTGCCGGAAGGCCAATTCTCGCTGCCGAGATTCGTGCCATTGCTCGGCGCGCTGGTTTCGGCAGCGGCGCTGATCGTCAAGCTGGTTCAGGTGTTCTAGTGGTTCTACCGGCCGGTGCATCGCGTTTGATGACAGCGCGAGGTGACTGCGCATAGGTTTTTCTGGGTGATGGGTGTCTGCGTTGCCTGGTCGAGACGGGCCCGCCCTCGGCGAGCTGCAGGCCGTTGGAGCGAAACCGAAGACGCGTCCGGCATGCCACCGATTGCCTTGTTCATGGCATGGCCGGCCGACATCTGCCCGAACTGTATTCGGGCCCGACGCAATCGCGCGCCCGGGTGGCGTTACCCGCGCGGCGTGAGTTTCAGAAGCCGCCCCTGGCTATCACCGCGCTCGTCTTCGAGTACCCATACGCTGCCGTCCGGCGCTTCGGCGATGCTGCGGATCCGCGCGCCCATGTCGTAGCGCTCGAGCTCGGAGGCGTCGTCGCCGTCGAAGCGGATTCGTACGATCGCTCGCGACGACAATCCAGCCGCGAAGGCATCGCCCTGCCAGCCCTCGAACCGGTCGCCGCCGTAGAAAATCATGTCGCCCGGTGAGATGACCGGCGTCCAGGTAATCACCGGTGCGGTGAACTCCGGCCGGGTATCGTGATCGGGCATTTCGCGACCGTCGTAGTGATCGCCGTTGGAGACGATCGGGTACCCGTAGTTCTCGCCGCGGATGATGCGGTTCAACTCGTCGCCGCCGGCCGGACCCATCTCGATGACCCAGAGCTGGCCGTCGGCGTCGAACGCCATGCCCAGCGGATTGCGGTGGCCGAGCGTCCAGACCTGGTCGTACGGACCGACGCCGTCGACCAATGGCTCCTCGTCGCGGTAGTCGACGAACGGATTGTCTTCGGGAACCGAACCGTCCTCGTGGAGGCGCAGGATCTTGCCCATGTTGCTCTGCATGTCCTGGGCCGGCGTGAACTTCTGTCGGTCGCCCGATGAGATCCACAGGTACCCCTCGTCGTCGAACGCGAGGCGATGACCGTAATGGCCGTCGTCGAGCACCTTCGGATACTGGCGCCAGATGACCTCGGTATCCGTCAGCCGACCGCCGCGATCGCCGAGTTCGAGCACCCCACGCAGCACGGCCGCGCCGCGCGTGTCGCCCACGCCGGTCTCGGCGTAGCTCAGGTAGATCATGCCGTTATCGGCATAGTCCGGATGCAGGATCACGTCACCCAGGCCGCCCTGGCCGCCGTAGTCGACGTCCGGCAGGCCCTGGATCGGCCGCGACTTGGTGCCGTCCTGCGCCACCACGAATAGATTGCCCTTCTTCTCGGTGACCAGCATCCGGCCGTCGGGCAGGAAGGTCAGCGTCCAGGGTTCGTCGAAGGAGGTGATCGGTTCGATAGAGAACGGATGATCGTCCTGAGCATGCACGGTAGCGGCGAGCAGGACAGCGAATAGCGCGAAGATTGCGAATCGTTGATTCATGGCGGGCTTTTCGATCTTTGAAGTGTCGACGACCGTACCGCATCGTCGTTGGCGAATCGGCATGATCGAATCGGGCTCGGTTCGAACCGGGGTTCAAATCCGGAGTCGCCCTCTCCGCTGGACACGAAAAACCCTGCGTTCGCGGGGCGTCTGGATCGGCGGGTGGGATGGCTGAAGCTGCGCTTCAGCGAGCTCGCCTGCGGCTCGGTTCGAACCGGGGGCTCAAATCCGAGACACCCTCTCCGCCAGATACGAAAAACCCCGCTTTCGCGGGGCGTTTCGTATCTGGCGGAGAGGGTGGGATTCGAACCCACGAAGGGCTTTCACCCTTGCTGGTTTTCAAGACCAGTGCATTCAACCGCTCTGCCACCTCTCCGTGAACTCTAATTGTGACCCAACTGGCGGCCCTTTGCGGGCCGCGAGAGG
>Ga0102940_1001177_pt1 | contig 17053 bp, 13 predicted proteins | sample SalPonR2_C_D1_MG_FD_78215 | JGI IMG/M metagenome (GOLD analysis project Ga0102940, IMG submission 78215) | Salt pond soil microbial communities from South San Francisco under conditions of wetland restoration - Salt Pond MetaG R2_C_D1_MG | ecosystem: Environmental > Aquatic > Marine > Intertidal... | reverse complement strand
GGGGAATGCCGGAAACCAGGTCCCGCCCCTTGTCTTCCATCTCCAGCTCCTCATCCATGGGGTAGGCCGAGGCTATGGTGGTCTTGATGTTTTCTGCGGTCCCTTCGCCGATGAGCATATTGTACTTGCGCTTGACGTGCTGCATGATGGCTTCGTCCATCTTGTCTCCGCCGACCCGAACGGACTTGCTGTACACAATCCCGGCCAGGGAGATGACCGCCACCTCGGTGGTCCCGCCGCCGATGTCCACGACCATGTTCGAAGTCGGCTCTGTGATGGGCAGATCCGCACCGATGGCCGCGGCCATGGGTTCCTCGATAAGAAATACCTCCCGGGCTCCGGCGGACTGGGCCGATTCCTTGACCGCCCGCTTTTCCACCTGGGTGATCCCGGTGGGCACACAGATCACGATGCGGGGCCGAACCAGCCTGCGCCGATTATGCACCTTGGAGATAAAATGGCGAAGCATGGCCTCGGTGACCTCGAAATCGGCGATAACACCGTCCTTCATGGGCCGGATAGCCACGATATTACCCGGCGTTCTGCCGAGCATGCGCTTGGCCTCGGTGCCCACGGCAAGCACCTTTTTTCCTCCCCGGTTGTCCCGCTTCACCGCGACCACGGACGGTTCGCGCAATACGATCCCTTTGCCCTTGACATAGACACAGGTGTTGGCCGTGCCCAGGTCAATGGCCAGATCCGTTGAAAAAATTCCCAATACCTTATCCAAAATTCTGGACATATTTCCTCTCTTGCAGCATCTTGCGCACCATCTTGAAAGCGATCGTTTTTGCCCTGTCCGGGCGGGGATGCACCGCATCCCGAAACGTCAGCCGAGTATCGACAACCTCCCCGAAGCACCTGTCTTCAGGGTCGAGGCATTCCTTTGAAAAAAATCCTTTTGGGTTTACCAGAAGACCCCCACCCAGGCAACAGCCGCTTTACGCCCTGGACCGACTTGACAACCACCTGTAATCAATCGATTTACCATCCAATGCACAGATACTACGCTCTCTCCACCTACCTGCGCGGGCGATTCGGTGTCCGGGTCCAGAAAGTACCGCTGGATGCCGGTTTCACCTGCCCCAACCGCGACGGCACCCTGTCCCGGTCCGGCTGTGTTTTCTGCAATCCGGAGGGATCCGGTTCCGGCATGTCGAAGCAGAAACTCTCCCTTTCCCAACAGTATGCGTTCTGGACGGAAAAGTTCGCCCGAAAACGCAACGCCAAACTCTTTCTGGCCTACCTCCAGTCCTATTCCAACACCTACGCCCCCATGCCCAGGTTCAGGGAGGTCATCTCCGAACTCAGCGGCCTTGAACATCTGGCCGGACTCTGCCTCGGCACCCGGCCGGACTGCCTGGAGCCGGAAAAACTGGCCTGTCTGGCGGACCAGGCAGTACCGGAAATCTGGCTTGAACTCGGCCTGCAGTCCTCCAGTGACGCGACCCTGCAGCGCATCAACCGCGGCCATGACGCGGCCTGCTTCGCCCGGGCAGTCGAGGCGGCCCACCGCCTGGGTCTCAAGGTCTGCGCCCATGTCATGGCCGGCCTTCCCGGCGAAGGACAAAAGGAATTTCTCGACACGATCGACTTTGTCAGCAACCTGCCCGTAGCCGGGATCAAGCTGCACAACCTCTATGTCTGCAGGGGCACGGTTCTGGCGTCCTGGTGGCGTCAGGGGAACGTCCACCTGCTCGAGCGTGCCGAGTATATCGACCTGGTTCTCGCGGCCCTGCCCCGGCTGCGCCCGGATATGGTCATCCACCGGTTGAACGCGGACCCGGCTCCAGGGGAACTTCTCGCCCCGCAGTGGGCCGGACACAAGGGAGATGTGCTCAGGGCCATGGCCGCGGCCATAGAGGACGCAGATATCTGGCAGGGGCAGAGCACGACCCCGCACATTCCCGCCTGGTACGACCCGGCAGGGGAGCACCCCGGGGTCATGGCATGATGCGCATCACCTTGGCCCGGGTCGGATCAAGGTACTTCCCGGCCACCCGGCGGAGCTCTTCGGGCCCGAGGGTTCCTGCCGCAGCAATAAGCTTTTCACGAAAATCCCGGTCCAGTCCCCGAACCAGCATGGCCGCCCCTTCACGACTTCTGCTCCCCAGACTCTGGTGCTCCCGGTAATAATTTCCCCGAAGCAGGTTCCTGGCCCGCTCCACCTGTTCTCCGGGGAGCGGGTCTCTGCGCAACTCCGCCACGGCATCCCGAAACCCCTTCTCGGCCCGCTCCATCTTATCCGGAGAGGTGCCGATATAAAGTCCGAAAAACCCTGTTTTCGGGGCCTGCCACATCAGGGCGGTCACGGAGTAGGCCAGCCCCTGTTTTTCCCGCAGATTGTGAAACAGAACACCGCCCTGACCGGAAAGCACGGTCTTGAGCAGGGTCAGGGAAGGAGTGTCCGCATGCCCCATTCCAGGGATGGGAAAAAGGAGCAGAACATGTCCCTGGCTCCGATCCTCCATGTGCAGATCAAGTTCCGGCACATCGGTCCACCCCGGAGCGGAGAGCTCCACGGGCGAATCCCCCCTGCCGGCCACTTCCCGGGCAAAACCCAGAATCCGTTCCCGGTCGAACTGTCCGCACACGGAAACCACCACCGGCCTGTCTTTCTGCCGATCCCAAAACATCCGCACGTCCTCGCGGGTCAGCGTGCGCACCCCGTCCTCCCGCCCGAGATGATAATATCCGTACGCATTTTCAGGGTACAGAAAAGGAAACACGTTGCGAAACAAAAGCCCCATAGGTTGATCTTCGGTTTCCCGTATGTCGGCCACCTGCGTTTCCACGACCCGATCGAACTCTCCGGCGGAAAACGTCGGAGCGGTGATCATCCCCCTGATCAGGCCGTACATGTCTTCTTCATACCGGGAAGGAAATTTGGCGCTGACAAAAAACCGGTCCCTGCCGGCCCCGGCCTGAACATGGGCTACCCGATCGGCCAGAAACTCCTGAATGCCGGCAAAGGTCATGTCCTGGTGTCCCCTGGTCAGCAGCCGGCCCGCCATGGCCGGGACCCCCTGACGATCCGGTGCCGACAGATGGTCCCCGCCGGCCCAGGCCACGGTCAGGGCCGTATAGGGCAGGGTCGGATCGGGTTGCAGGACCACGGTTGCCCCGTGCCCGAGATCAATAACCTCCGGCTCCCCGACAGAATCCGGCCCGGTTTCCTCCCCGGCATCCCGAACGGCTTTCCACTTTGAGGCAACGACTCTCTGCAGGTCTTCGGCCTCCAGGGTGCTGGATTCCGGGGTCAGCACGGAAACGCTGAGCCGGGACGGTCTGAAATAACGGTCCACAGCCTCCTGCAGTTCGGCCATATCCACATGCCGCAGGGCATAAATATACTCCTGTTCGGCCTGGAGCCTGCCTTCGAAAAACTGAAAATGGCCCAGTTTGGAGGCCAGCCCGGACAGGGTCTCTTTGGCCTGAAACAACCCGTCCTCAAGTCCGAGTTTGGCCCGCCTCAATTCCTTTTCCGTGAAGTCCGAGGCCTTGAGAGCGGCAAGATCTTTGATCAGAGCATCCCAGAACTGCGCGAGATTCTGTTCCTCCAGAGTCGCGCTCAAATAGAGCATGCCCGATTTTTCCAGGAGCAGGGGACTCACGGAAATGTCGTCCACAAGACGCAGATCATATTTGAACCGCTTGTACAGCCGGGATGTCCGGTCCCCTCCGAGCAGATGGGCCAGCACCTCGAGAGATGTCCCGTCCGGTGCCCGGAATCCGGGCACCGGCAGGGCCGCGCTCAGATAAACCTTGTTCCACGCCCCTTTTTCCACCCGGACACTTCCCTTGCGCCCGGCAACTTCCAGGTCCGCATCGGGAATCACGGACCCGGTGTTGGGAAGCTCACCGAACAGTTCCCGGGCCCGGGTCAGACAGGTTTCCGGGTCCACATCCCCGCAGACCACGAGCAGCATGGACTGCGGCTGGTACCGATCCCGTATGTAATCCAGGATGTCCGTCCGGGAAAACCCGGAGACGGTCTCCTTAAATCCGATGATGGGGCGGCCATAGGCGGAGTCCGGCCAGACCTGGTCCTGCAGGGACTGGAACAGCCGTTGCCCCTGGCTGTCTCTGCCCCGTTTCAGTTCCTCCAGAACGACCTTCTTCTCCTGCTCGAGCTCCTTTGGGTCGATCCGGGCACGGAAAATCATGTCCTTGAACACCTCCAGACCGAGCTCCTGGTGCTCTGCGGGAAGGTCGATGGAATACACCGTGTAGTCGAAACTCGTAGCGGCATTGATATAGCCGCCCACTCCTTCGATTTCCCCGGCGATCTCTCCAGGCCCCCGTTTTTCAGTTCCCTTGAAAACCATGTGCTCGAGCAGGTGGCTGATTCCGGCCTGCTCCGGAGTTTCGAACCTGGCCCCGGTATGCACGTACAGCCGGCTGGAAACCAGGGGAAAACGGGTATCGGGCTGGACCAGCACTGTCAGCCCGTTGGACAGCGTCTCGATCCGCGTGCCCTTGGCCGCGCCGGCATCAACTCCGGACAACATCATAAAGATCACTCCTATTATCACCGTTATTCTGGTCAGTTTCATTTTTCCTCCTGCATCAAAAAAACTCGGCCGGAACCTCAATCCGCGCAGGAAGAACGCTTCCCACCCTTCACAAAAAAAAGCAAACCGACTACGCCGTGAAGCGGAGCGTTCCAACGTCTCCCAGCCGAGCTGGAAATCGCTCTGGAGGACTCTCCCCTGCTCAAAAACCGCTCGACCGATACGCACTAAAAAACCGGACGGCCGGTCTCCCGTGCCGCCCGGTCGGATGCGGTGCTCACTCCCCCTGTCCCCTGGAGGAAGATCCGCCGCCTTCGCCGGAAGAACCGGACCGCTTACGCGGCCTGCGTCGTTTGGGTGGTCCCTCCCGCCCGGCTTCCGGCCGCCCGCCTCCCTGGCCCCTGGGAGCGGAAGGCCTGGATTTGCGGGGGGCCGATTTACGCTCCCGAGAACCGGCACCACCGGATTCTCCCTGTGCAGGTGATACGGGTGCAGCCAGGGGAACGGCATGGAACCGCTCCTGGTAGTAATCGTCCAGCAACATGGCCAGCAGTCTGAGCCCCTCCTCTGAAGAAGCCAGGTCACCGGCCAGGGGAACGAACCGTTCCAGCCGCTCGGTCTTGAGCTTGTCCCGGGAGCGCAGCCCCGCCTCCAGCAGAACCTGGACCCGCTGCCCGACCACGGCCGCGATCTCCCCCTCGTCAGGCAGCTCCCGCTCCACCAGGGGAATGGAGAACCGGGCGGCAATCTTGGTCAGGTCGATCTCCTCCATTCCGGAGACCAGAGAGATGGCCGTACCGGTGGCCCCGGCCCGACCGGTCCTTCCGGACCTGTGCACATACGCCTCCTCGTCCTGGGGGGGCTCGTACTGGAACACATGGGAAAGATCGGAAATATCAATACCCCGGGCCGCCACATCCGTGGAGACCAGAAACCTCAGCTCCCCCTTGCGGACCCGGTCCAGAACCTGTTCCCTGGCCTTCTGGGAGATATCCGAGCTGAGCTCGTCCGCATCGAACCCGAATCGTTTCAGGACCACGGTCACGAAATGGACATTGCTTTTGGTGTTGCAGAAAATGATGGCCGACTGGGGATTTTCCATCTCCAGCAGACGAACCAGGCACCGGTCCTTCTTCATGGCCGGAACCTTGTACATGTAGTGGGTGATGTCCGAGACGTGCACCTTGTCCCGACTCAGGCTGAGCATCTCCGGCTCGTGCAGGAATTCTCCGGCCAGCCGCATTACATACGGGGGAAAAGTGGCCGAAAACATATATCCGTTCCGCTTCTTCGGCAGATACTGGCGAAGCTGACACATGTCCGGATAAAATCCCATGGACAGCATCCGGTCCGCCTCATCAAAGACCAGAACGCGCAACCTGTCCAGATTCAGGGTCCCCTTGAGCAGGTGATCAAGGATACGTCCCGGCGTGCCGATGACCAGCTGGACTCCGGCCCGAAAGGCCTCCACCTGCGGTCCGTACCCGACCCCGCCGTACACTGCCACGCTCTTCAGATCGCTGTCTCCGGCCAGGGTCTCGGCATCCCTGGTCACCTGCTGGGCCAGCTCCCGGGTGGGCACCAGCACCAGAGCCTGACACCCCGGCCTGCTCAGATCGAGACGCTCCAGAAGCGGAAGCAGAAAGGCACCGGTCTTGCCGCTTCCTGTCCTGGACTGAATCATCACATCACGACGGGCCAGAACATAGGGAATGGCCATGGCCTGAACCTGCGAAAGTTCTTCCCATCCGCACCGGGCCATGGCCCGGGCGATGGAATCCGGTACTGTTTCCGGAGTCAGAGACGGGATGGCATTGCCCGGCTCCACGAAATTGTCACCCTTGTCACGGCTCCAGGCCGGAGCGGCAACGTGTGCTTGCGTTTCCTTTTCAGTCATACACTTTCCCGGATGGTACAGAACCCATGCCCCGAGGGGCATGGACTCTGATGTTTTTTGGAATTGAAACAAATTTGGAGCTGTTCATATCAAAATTTTGTCAACTCAACAGCCTGAAATCCAGAATAAAATACTGATACTTTCTCAAATTTTCTGCCTGCCCGGCCCATCATTCGAGGAGCTCGGCCAGCACCGCATTGCTGAGCAGCATGCCGCTCCTGGTCAGGGACCAGCCCGTTGCGGTCCGGCGCAGCATGTTCTTCTTCTCGAACTCCCCGAGAATCTCCTCTCTTCCCTGTTCGAAGCCGTGCCCGGACAGGGCGTGAAAGGCTTCGGCGTTCAGGCCGCGGGAGGTGCGTAACGAGAGGATGACCGCCTCGTTGATCCGATCCCGCCGGGAGAGGATCTCGACATTGCGGGCTGCAGGCTCCTGGCCCGCGGTACGGGTATACACCCCGAGGTCTTCGGGATTTCGCCATCTCTTCCCGTTCAGGCAGGAGACCGCCCCGGGGCCGATGCCCAGATAAGGACGACCGGTCCAGTATCCGCTGTTGTGCACGCTTTCCCGGCCCGGAATGCAAAAATTGGAGATTTCATACTGGAAATATCCGCTTTGCTCAAGAAAGTCTCCCCCGACCAGAAACATCTCCTCCTGCACCGCATCTTCCGGCAGGACGACCGCTCCTGCCTGCTCCGCTTTGGCCAGACGGGTTCCCGGGTCCACGGACAGCCCGTAGCAGGACAGATGCTCCGGAGCGAGCTCCACGGCCCGGGCCAGATTATCAAGCCAGGCGGCAACAGACTGCCCGGGCAGTCCCCAGATCAGATCCAGCCCGATGTTTTTAAACCCGCAGGCCCTGGCCAGTTCAAGGGAGCGACCGGCCTGCGCCGCTGTATGCAGCCGTCCGAGCCGGACGAGTTCGCCATCGTCAAAACTCTGAACCCCGAGACTGAGGCGGTTCACTCCGGCCCGGAGCAGATCCCGAAAAAACGACGCCGAATCCGCGGATTCCGGATTGCCCTCGACCGTCCACTCCGAGACCTCCCCGAAATCGAACCGGGTATCCAGGAATTCCCGAAAACGCATAAAAGCCGCTCCCGGAAGCAGGGACGGGGTTCCGCCTCCCACGTACACCGTTTCAACGCGCGGCCGGTCCAACCGTTCGCCCCAGACGCGCAGTTCCCGACAGGCCGCATCGACATACGCCCCGGCCGCCTCCTCGCTCCAGGGACCGGAATGAAATGAACAGTATCCGCACTTCCTGCGACAGAACGGGACATGCACGTACAGCAGCAGGGGCTCGGCAGCATCCACGTTCCACGCCTCGGCCGGATTATTTTTCCGTGCGCAATCCATCCCGGTACCGCTCGAACTCGCTGTAGATGCACCCACAGTACTGCTGTCGGTAGATTCCCCATTCCCTGGAAACATCAATCCCCTCTTTCCACCCGGAACGAAAATCCCGGTACAGAAACTCCGGACGGCCCTGCCCGGCCAGATCCCGGCCCAGGGCCCGGATCTGGTCATGTTTCTGGAACTTGCTGTACAGGAGAGTCGTGGAGAACGCGTCGAAACGCCCTCTTTTGGCAATGGCTCTGGTTCGCTCCAACCGCATGGAATAGCACAGAAAACAACGGTTGTTCTCTCGAAAGGCCACGGCCCGCAGATACTCTCCGGGATCGTGATCCTCATCCTTGAAAATGACCTTGATCCCGAGCCGCTCAGCCACGTCCCGCACTCCGTCCCCGCGGCGCAGATACTCCTGCAGGGGATGGATATTGGGATTGAAATAAAACCCGACCACCTCTACTCCCTCGGCCTGCAGTTCCCGGACCGGGGCGATGGCACACGGGCCGCAGCAGATATGGAGCAGAACCCGGGTCATTGGGCAACCGAAGGAAGGATGTGGACCTCCACGTTGAACTCCTCCTGAAACTGGGCGATCTTGCCCCGCTTCCGATTCAGGAGATAGTAGGCCAGCTCCGGGTCGGCCCGGAATTCCAGCGGATCGGGACAGTTCTTGCGCCTGAGTTCCCTGTACAGCTCCCTGATGGCCTGCAGAGAGCGCCATTCCAGATTACGCTGTGTTCCGGCCCCGTTGCAGCAGGGGCAGAGTTCCGTGGTCAGCGACAGAGCCGAGGTGCCGAGACGCTGACGAACCAGCTCCAGCAGACCGAACTTGGAAATGCGGCCCATGTCGGTCCTGGCCTTGTCGCTCTTCAGGGCGGCCCGAAGGGTTTTTTCCACCTCACGGACATGCTTGTGGTCCTTCATCTCAATAAAATCGATGACCACCTGACCGCCGATATCACGCAACCGAAGCTGGTTGGGGATCTCCTCGGCCGCTTCCAGATTGGTCCTGAAGGCCATCTCCCGAAAATTCTTTTCCCCGCCGATCCGGCCGGAGTTGATATCCACGGCCATCAGGGCCTCGGCCTGATCGAACACCAGCTGCCCCCCGCTGGGGAGACTGACTTCCCGGCTGAAGATCTGTTCCAGCTGAACTTCAAGGTTGAAGCGCTCAAACAGGGTCTTTTCCGACTCCGTATGCACCTTGACCAGTTTTTTTCGGCGCGGATACACCAGAGAGACAAACTCTTTGACCTGCCTGGCGGTCTCGTCATGGTCGACCCAGCACTCAATGATGTCCTGGGTCAGGTAGTCCCGCACCGCCCGGAAGGCGAGGTCCTTCTCCTCATGGATCAGGCTCGGTGTCTTGCTCTGCACCCCTTTCTTGCGCACATCCTTCCAGAGCCGCTTCAGAAACTGGAGGTCCCGGGACAGGCTGGTCTTGCTCTGCCCCTCGCTCACGGTGCGCACGATAACGCCGAGCCCCTCGTCCAGGTTGAGTTCCTCAACGGTCTGCTTGAGCCTGCTCCGCTCGTCTTCACTTTCGATCTTGCGGGAAATGCCGAGCTGTTCCCGACCCGGCGTAAGCACGAAATACCTGCCGGGCAGAGAGAGATAGGTGGTCAGAAAGGCGCCTTTGGTACCGGTGGGGTCCTTGACCACCTGGACAAGAACCTCCTGCCCCGGCCTGAGCACTTCCTGAAGGGGGGGATACTTGGACCCCTTTCTGGATTTGGGGCTGGAGAGATAATACTCGGGGTGGACCTCATCCACCTGAAGAAAACCATTTTTTTCCGCGCCATAGGTAATAAACGCGGCCTGCAGGGCCTGATCGATGTTATGGATCTTCCCCTTGTAGATATTGCCTTTAGTCTTGCTCTGATGGAGCATTTCCACATAATATTCCTGGATACGCCCGTCATGGGCGATGATCACCTCGACCTGCTCCTCGGGCAGGACAGAAATGAACATTTTCCGTTTCGCCTTGCTTACTGCTGCTGCCATACTTTCCTCGAATAATGATGAAAAATTTATTCTTCGAGACCTGAGGAGGCTCAAAGAAAGGAAAAGCCTTGAGGCTTCTTGCGAAGCCCGAAAGTTGTGCGTTCCCGCCCTTGTATCGCAAACACGGTTGCAGAGGGGAACCTGAAGATAAAACCGGCACACAGAGGAACCGGATTCGTCACGGCATCTGTCAAAGAACGGCTGGAAGCTGTCCACGTCCTGAAATGAATTGGGAAGCCCATGCGCACCTGTTTTATGGCACGGCGGACGAAAAAACAGCTTCGTTCAAAAAATTTGTACCACCGCCCGAAGAACGGTGCGGTGCCGGGTGCGGTCTCTTTTCTTGACAGAAGATATCCCCGCGGATACCTCCGCCAAACCTACGAGGAGGAACAGATCATGATACACCCTGGAACCGTGGTAATGTTAGTCAGCCCCAAGGGCAAGCGTTACTTTAAGACATATGTCCCCGGAGACACCCTGAACACCCACGACGGCACCCTGCCCATGGACGAAGCCGTCCGGGTCGGGTTCGGCGGCCGGGTTGAAACCCATCTGGGACGCAGCTACACTATTCTGCGCCCCACGCTGTACGACCTGGTCAAATCCATCAAACGCAAGACCCAGATCATGTACCCCAAGGAGATCGGCTACATCGCCCTCAAGCTGGGCATCGGCCCGGGATGCAGGGTGGTTGAAGCGGGCTGCGGCTCGGGCGGGCTGACCACCTCCCTGGCCTGGTTCGTGGGCGACACCGGCAAGGTGTACACCTATGAACGACGGGAGGAGTTCTTCACTCTGTGCCGGGAAAACCTGGACAAGGTCGGCCTGCTGCACCGGGTGGAACAGCGCAACCACGACATCGCCGAAGGATTTTTGCAGACCGATGCCGACGCCCTGTTTCTGGATGTGCGCACCCCGTGGGATTACCTGGACCAGGCCGCTGCGGCCCTGACTCCGGGATCTCCCATCGGATTCCTGTTGCCCACAACCAACCAGGTCCAGGATCTGCTGGCGGCCATGGAGGGAGGCCCCTTCGGCCAGTGCGAAGTCCTGGAGATCCTGGTCCGGAAATACAAGGCGTCCGCAGAGCGATTCCGCCCCGACGACCGCATGGTCGCCCACACCGGGTTCCTGGTCTTTGCCCGTCTTCTTGACAAGCACAAACTCCAAAAAAGGGACATCGAGCCCGAACAGCTTCCCCTTCCCGAAAACGATCCGGCGGATCCGTCCCCGGAAACAGATCCGCTCCCGGGCGTCGCGGCATCCGCCCCCGAAGCTACCGGAGCCGACCACCCCGGCGAACCGTAAGATTCCCGCATCCCGCATGTCCCGCTTCATCCCGAAGCGGGACATGCGGCTCTCTTTTGCATCCCTGCCACCTTTCTTCTGGGCCGCCCCTTTGCTCCCTGCCTCAAGCCGATCCCCCTCTCTGCTTACAATAGTGTATTCCTCATTAAAACCAGCGATATATGACAAAAGTCTTGCCTTTTTTTCTCGAATTGATTAATGATATTCGTTTATGATGAAAGGGATTCTCACTTCTGAAACCGTTCCATTTTCTCCGGAACACAAACGACGACCACGATGACCAAAGGGGGAGCGGCACATGACCCGCAAGGACCGCACTGAAGGAATATACAGCCGGCGCGAAGTACTCGACGCCGGAGAACGTCAAAAATATTATCAGATCCAGCTCAAGGAACTTCTGACCTACGCCTACCGATACTCGGAGGACGTCAAGAAACGTTTCGACCGGGCCCAGTTTTCCGTGGACAAGTTCAGGGAGGTCTCCGACCTGAAGCACATCCCGATCCTGAAGAAAAAGGAACTCATCTTTCTGCAGTCCATGGGCCCCCGGCTCGGCGGTCTGTTGACCAAGGACCTCGGCGAGTTGCGGCGCATCTTTCTCTCTCCCGGTCCCATCTTTGATCCGGAAGACCGCGGCGACGACTACTGGGGATGGACCGAAAGCTTCTACGCCACCGGGTTTCGTCCCGGCGACGTGATCCAGAACACCTTCAACTACCACCTCACTCCGGCCGGGCTGATGTTCGAGGAACCTCTGAGGCTTTTGAACTGTTCCGTTGTTCCGGCCGGCCCGGGCAACACCAACAACCAGCTGGACATCATGCAGAAGCTGCGGGTCACCGGATATGTGGGCACCCCGAGCTACCTGATGCATCTGGCTCAAAAAGGTGAAGAAAAAGGGCTCAACCTGCGCAAGGACCTCTACCTGGAGATCGCCTTCGTGACCGGGGAAAAATTCTCGGAAAAACTGCGCTCCACCCTGGAAAAAAAATTCGACCTGATCATGCGTCAGGGGTACGGCACCGCGGATGTGGGCTGCATCGGCTACGAATGCTTTCACAAAACCGGACTGCATGTAGCCAACCGGGCCTTTGTGGAGATCTGTCACCCGGACACCGGGATCCCTCTGAAGGACGGTGAAGTCGGCGAGATCGTTGTCACGGCTTTCAACAAAACCTATCCCCTGATCCGCCTGGCCACCGGAGATCTGTCCTACATCGACCGCGCTCCCTGTCCCTGCGGCCGGACCTCCCCCCGACTGGGCAACATCGTCGGCCGGGTGGACACCACGGCCCGTATCAAAGGCATGTTCGTATACCCGCACCAGGTGGAACAGGTCCTGTCCGCTTTCGAAGAGGTCAAGAGATGGCAGATCGAGGTCACCAACCCCGGCGGCATCGACGAGATGACCCTGCACATCGAGGCCTCCAGCTTCAGACGCGAGGACGAACTGCTGCACACCTTCCGGGAAAAGATCAAAATCCGGCCCCAGCTCAAAGTCCTGGCTCCCGGAACCCTGCCTCCGCAAATCCGACCGATCGAGGATAAAAGGAATTGGGACTGATCAGCAAGCTCATGCTCCTTTGCCTGGCCCTGGCCGCCCTGGCCGGCTGCGCAAAAACCATCCACCCGACGGAAGAGTCTCTGCCTCTTCCGCCGGGTGGCCTTGTTTCAGACACCGGACGCCCCCTCGCCCCGGAGGAATTCCTTGCTGCGGCCCGGGACGCGGACTTCATTCTCGTGGGCGAGGGACACACCAACGCCTGCGACCACAACACCCAGAACGTTATCCTCAAAATGCTCGTCCGGGCCGGAGTGCGGCCGGCAATCGGACTGGAAATGGTCGCAGTGGACCGGCAGCCCGTTCTGGATCGATTCCACCGCAGGGAGATCCCTCCCGACACCCTGGCCAAGGCCCTGAACTGGGAGGACTCCTGGGGCTACCCGTACGACCTGTACGCCCCTCTGTTTACAACAGCCTTTGCCCACGACCTGCCGGTCATCGCCCTCAATCTGGACAGAGAGCTGGTGGACCGTTTCGGCAGGCAGGGACGGGCCGGCCTGACCGCCCGGGAACAGGAACTGCTTCCGGAGCGGATCATTCCGCCCAGCGAGGAACAACGCACCGCTCTCGAGGCCCAGTTCGCCATGCACGCAGCCATACTCGGCAACGAAGACCGGGCCGATGAGGCCCGAAAACGGTTCTTCGCCGTTCAGTCCCTCTGGGACTCCCAGATGGCTGCCCGAGCCCTGACCACCCGACGGAAACACGACGGTCCGGTGGTCATCCTTGCCGGGGCCGGACATGTTGAGCACGGTTGGGGTATCGAATACCGGCTGCACATCCTCGCTCCGGAAAAACGCTGTGTCCGGGTGGTCCCGATCCGGGATCGGGAGGATCCGCCAGACATGAGCGGCACCGCGAATTCTCCGACCAGCGGGCTCGAGTTCGGATTTTACTGCCCGTCCAGACACCGAAGCAGGCTCGGCCTGGACCTGGCCTGGGACGAGGGGGTCTCCCGGGTGACGGACGTACGAGCCGGGTCCAGGGCCGAACAGTCCGGATTTCAGCCCGGAGACATCCTGAAACGAGTGAACGGGAAGGAAATAAAGAGCCCCATGGACCTGCACACGGCCGGCATGCAGGCCTTCCGGAAGAAGGAGGCGCTGATATTCGTGGTGGAGAGAGATGGAACAGAAAAAGAACTCGCGGTGAGACTGGAACAGAAAAAAAGCGAGACCCCGTAAAGGTCTCACAACATCTCCTGCCTGCAGCAACGCAGCCGGGCTACTGCTGAAACAATCAAGGAGTCTTGCAATGCCGGAACTTCCCGAGGTGGAAACCATTGCCGGAGGACTGGCCTCTGTGGCCTGCGGTCGGACCATTATGGAAGCGGTCGTGCGCACACCCGGGATCGTCCCCGGCACCCAGGAAGCCCTCTCCCGGCGTGTTGCCGGACGGACAGTTCTCGGCGTCAGGCGCCGGGCCAAGCTGCTGATCATGGATCTGGCCGGAGACCTGCACCTGGTCTTCCATCTGAAGATGACCGGGCGGGTCTGGGTGACGCACCCGGCGGTGGATCCAAACAAACATGTTCATGTCGTTTTTCTGCTGGACAACGGCGACCGGATTTTTTTCGAGGACCAACGCAAATTCGGATACTGCCGGCTTTTTTCCGGTTCGGAAATCGAGGCGTGGCCTTTTTATGCAGGTCTTGGGCCCGAGCCCCTGAAAATCGCCCCGCAGGAGTTCGCGGCCCTGTTCTCCGGCCGGACAGCCAGGATCAAGAGCCTGCTCCTGGACCAGGGCGTCCTTGCCGGAATTGGCAACATCTATGCCGACGAGTCGTTGTTTCGGACATCGATACATCCCCGGACCAGGGCATCCGAGATACCGGTTCCCCGACTCATGGAACTGCACCGCAACCTGCAGGCTGTGCTCCGAGAGGCCATCGATGCCGGAGGCAGCTCCTTTCGCGACTACCGGGATGCCTACGGACAACCCGGCCAGTTTCAGGAGCGGTTTTCCGTGTACGGGCGTAAGAACCAGCCCTGCGAGCGATGCGGCACATCTCTGGACACCGAAAAGGTGGCCGGCAGGACCTCGACCTTCTGCCGCATCTGCCAGCCGCCCCCCGAGCGGTAGGAGGGTCCCGGATTTTTCGTTTTTTTCGCAGGAATATTCCTCAATTCCGGACGGAAACGAAAAACCGGAAACCATTTACCCTTTTTTCGCTTCCTTGAGCAGAAACCTGGCTGTGCTCGAATCATAAATTCTGGTGGCATCCTCGTCTTTGCCGCCGAGTTCCGCTGCCCGGCGGATGATGTCCATATCCAGCCACCCGTGCCGCTCCCATGTTTCCGGACGGTCCTGATTCCAGAGCCTGAACTCGATCTCACGATCGTCGTTTTCCCGAACATAGACCCGAACCCGTTTGTTGCTCGGGACGGGATAATAATACACGCCGCGTTTGTCTTCCATGATGTTCTCCTTGGGTATTGCGGGAAGGGGCTCCCGAACGGTTCGATCCGTTGCTGAGGCAGGTTCCAAACCCCGGGGGAAAAGTCAATACGGGAATTGCGCTCCGGCCTCTTGCCCTGAACACGGTTCACCTATAAAACGCCGCGGATAATGAAAACCTGGACCGAACACATTCCTTTCCTGCAATCCCGTGAGTGCGGCACCCTGCTCTCCACAGTAACGAGTCTGCGACGGGAGACAACCGTATACCCACCGGAATCGGACCAGTTCCGGGCTCTTGAGCTGACCACGTTTGCAGCAACCCGAGTGGTCATTCTCGGACAGGACCCGTATCACGGCCCGGGCCAGGCCCACGGGCTGGCCTTTTCCGTACCGGATGGGATCAAGCCCCCGCCCTCCCTGGGCAACATTCTCAAGGAGGTCCGCCGGGACCTGGCCCTGCCCGCGGACACTGTCCTGCCCACAGACCTCTCCCCCTGGGCCCGACAGGGAGTGCTGCTTCTGAACACGGTTCTCACCGTGGAGCACGGCCGGGCCGGCTCGCACCGGGCCCTCGGCTGGCAGAAGCTGACCGGGGCCATCGTGGAGGCACTGAACCGGCACCGGACCGGTCTGGTCTTCCTCCTCTGGGGGGGCGACGCCGGGAAGGCTGCCGCTGCCATTGACACCCGGCACCATGCCGTACTCAGCGCCCCCCACCCTTCTCCGTTATCCGCATACCGCGGGTTTCATGGCTGCGGCCACTTCTCCAGAGCCAATGCCGCTCTTGAGAAATTTGGAAAATCACCCATTTCCTGGGCCCCCCGGACATGACCAGTCCAGATCTCCGGATCTACGGGGAGCACACCACAGGAGCTTTCATTTCATGGACATCCCGAGCATTGATGACGACTACGTCACCTTGAACCGGCCGATCTCTCTCTTCGCCGGATTGTTCCCCTCCCTGGTCTTTTATACCAGGGCTCTGACCCAGGTCGTCCAGGGCGGCCTGCAGGCCCGGGCCGGACGATACAGCCACGCCAGGTGGACCCGAAACAGCTACAACGTGTTCAGGGCCATGGAGTCGGTGGGGGCGGAAATCCGGGTGGAAAACCTGACCGCATTCAGAACGCAGGAAACGCCATGCGTGATCGTGGCCAACCACATGAGCTCCCTGGAGACCTTTTTGCTCCCGTACCTGCTGCTTCCCCATCACAGAATCTCCTTCGTGCTCAAAAAAAGCCTGACCGAATACCCGTTATTCAACCACGTAGCCAGATTCATGCGCCCCATCGTGGTCTCCAGAACCAATCCGCGGGAGGACTTCCGGGCTGTCATGGACCAGGGCCAGGCCCTGCTGGCCGAAAACATTTCCGTCATCGTCTTTCCCCAGACCACCCGGACGACTCACCTCGACCCTGCCGCATTCAACTCCATCGGAATCAAGCTGGCTAAAAAAGCCAGGGTCCCGGTCCTGCCCCTGGCCCTGCGAACCGATGCCTGGGGCAACGGAAAACTGCTCAAGGACTTCGGCAGAATCGATCCGCGCCGACCGGTCCGATTCTCCTTCGGCACCCCGTTGATGGTTTCCGGCAACGGCAGGGACGAACATAAAGCGGTCATCGATTCCATCCGGTCAAAGCTCGCATCCTGGGGCATCCGGGACTAAGGCGGGAGGACAATCCCTTGCCTCCTGAACAGATATCCTGCATCTCACCCGGCATGCGCAAAAAACTTTATATCGCCTATACCGGAGGAACCATCGGCATGGTGCCCGGATTGCACGGATACGAACCGGCCCCGGGGTTTCTCAAGGCCCGCATGGACCGGATTCCCGAACTGCGGGATCCGAGGATGCCCGAGTACCACATCCACGAATACGCGCCCCTGCTGGATTCCTCGGACATGACCCCGGCCGCCTGGATGACCATTGCCCGGGACATCGCCGCTCGCTACCATGACTACGACGGATTTATCGTCATCCACGGCACGGACACCATGGCCTACACCGCTTC
>Ga0102940_1001176_pt1 | contig 17053 bp, 12 predicted proteins | sample SalPonR2_C_D1_MG_FD_78215 | JGI IMG/M metagenome (GOLD analysis project Ga0102940, IMG submission 78215) | Salt pond soil microbial communities from South San Francisco under conditions of wetland restoration - Salt Pond MetaG R2_C_D1_MG | ecosystem: Environmental > Aquatic > Marine > Intertidal... | reverse complement strand
TTTACGGGCGATATCTTTGACCCCTTCCAGGAATCCCGGCTCCGGGACCTGCATCTCCTGGTGATTGGGATGTCCGAAAGGGGTCATGATAATGGCAGCGGTGTCTGATCCGTGCTCTGCCATGAGCTGTTCCAGCTGGTCCAGGCGGTTGTACTGAAACTCGAACACATCTTCATAGAATTTGCCCGGTATCCCGCCTTTCATCTCCACGCACCAGTCATGCCAGCCGTGATATCCGCACCGCATCACCTTGATTCTGCCTGTGTGGGCCCGGGCGATACGGATACTGGCGGTGGTGGCATCTGATCCGGTTTTCAGAAAAACACTCATCTCTGCCGATGGTACCAGCGCATGTATCTTTTCTGCCAGCCGGTTCTGAAACTGCTGGGTCAGGGTAAAGCAGAACCCTTTGCCCCTGACCTGGTCATACACGGCCCGGTCCACCTCCTCTTCCCGGTATCCTAAGATGATGGGCCCGTATCCACACAGAAAATCCACAAATTCATTGCCGTCCACATCCGTGAGACGGCAGCCTTTGCCCGACTCCAGAAAAATGGGGTATTCTTCGTTGATGAAATCCGTGGGCTTTCTGGCCCCCAGAACTCCCCCCGGCACCAGGGTGCAGGCCTGTTCGAACAGTTCAAGGCTTTTGCTGATATTCAGCCTGGGTGTTTCTTTCATAACATTGCTCCTGTGATGATGTCATTTTTGTCAAAAGGAAAGCCCTACTTGTCCGGCGTAAACAGGGATTCGATCTCCTCTTTCTGGTGGATCTTCGCCCCCCTGCCCAGAAATATCTTCAAGAAAATATCCGGGTCGATGCAGCCCTCCGGTGCCACCACCCCCCTGGCTGTGACATGGCCCTCATCCATCATCAGGGCGGCAATGGATGCAGGCAGACCCGTGCCCGGTGCCATGCGGCCCACCATGTCCGCAGTGTAGGTGACACGATGGTCCCCCCGCCTGCCCTTGACAATCACCTTCAGGCCCGAGGACTGGGGGCCATTGTCACGGTTTTCCGGAATAGTCTCCCACAGCTTGAGGGCCAGATCATACGGGGTGACCTTGACCCCGTTGATGTCAACTGGTTGCGTGCTCAGCAGGCCGGTGGCTTTCTGTTCAGCGATCAGTTCATCCACCCACAGGGGGATAAGGGCCCCTTTGATGATGACATTTTTAACTTTCTTGATGTATTTGGGAAGGGTCAGCGGCTGGGGATGGCCCACATACCTGACATGGCAGACACCCAGCGGTTCCAGAAACTTTTCCGCCACCGGCTCGGTGCCCCCTTCCACATGCACCAGCTCACCACCGATGTACTGGGGGATTTTCCCCAGGGTCATGTGCAGGGAGTGATCCCAGGCAGCCCCGGCCAGTTCGGCAATGCTCACCACCCAGTACAGATAGATCTCATCCACCGCATCCAGGCGGTCTGCATACCACTTCACCAGTACATTGTTGGTGCCCGGATCCGATCCCATGCCGGTGAGTACAGTGATGCCAGCCTCTTTGGCCAATGAATCGATTTCGGATTCAAACAGAATCTGGGTGCCTTCATAATCATCACAGATATCGATATAATTTTTTTTCGCTGCCACCGCCGCCTTTGCCACAGGCACAGCGGTTTTGTAAAAAGGGCCGGCGGTGTTGATCACCACATCGGTATTTTTGAATGCCCTGACCATAGCGTCATGGTCGTTGACATCCATTTTCTTCAGGCTGGTTTTGTCACTTTCCCGCAACTTTTTTGACAAACGATCCGGATCCGGGTACAGGTCTGCCAGGATCACTTGATTCACCTTGTCTTGTTTCACAAGATCCCGGGCAACCCCCTGCCCCATTCCGCCGACACCACCGATAATCAATGCACGCATGCAGTTTCCTCCTGTATAAGTGTGAGATCAGGCCAGGCCAGGCTTTCTGTTGAGAGGGGCAAACCCGGCCTGCTGACGTATGGAATTTTCACCTTGATATATTAACAAGCAGGCCTGACCTGATCTGTACATCACCCCGCCTGCAACCTTGTGGGTTTATATTTTCACTACCAGGGCCGCACCGGTATCGCCGGCGGCACAGCCGGTGAACAGCAGATACCCCCCGCCCCTGGCAGCCAGTTCCTCAACCCCTTCAATGATCAGCCGCCCGGCTGTTGGCGCCTGGGGATGTCCGTACACCAGAGATGACCCATAGTTGTTCATGGCGGAAAGTTTGATTCCCATCTGGTCTGCCAGAAAAATATCATTGGCCGCAAACGGGTTGTGGGTCTTGATAACCGCCACATCTTCTATATTTATGTCCGCCTTTTCCAGGGCCATCCGGGCCGCCGGCACCACGGCCATGGCCATGAACCCTTTTTTGGCCCGGGCATATCCATAGGACACCACTTGTGCATCCAGGTCCGGATTATGGCTCATTCGGGCCGCCTGTTCCTTTGTGGTCACGATCAACCCGCAGCTGCCGTCCGCCGGATGGGTCTGGGACCCGAAAGTGTGGGTTCCGTCCGGCAGTACCGGCCGCAATCCGGCCAGGCCTTCCGCTGTGGTGGGCATGATCCCTTCATCTGCTTCCACGGTAACGGTTTTCTTTTTGGATACCTGCAATGTCACCGGAAACAGGTACTGTTTCTGGAATGCCCGGTCATGGGCCAGGGCATCCTGGTACTGGGCATACCGCATCAAAGCCACCGCGTCGCACTGTTCTCTGGTGATGCCGGCTTCTTTGGCCACATTTTCAGCGGTTTTTATCATGGCATTTTTGGCCCAGGGGTCATGGTTGAACTGGTCCATGACCCAGTTTTCACTGACCACCTGGCCGCCGGGACCGTTGGGATTGGGCCAGACCGTGTGGGGTCCGTTGGAGCACCGGTCGGTCATCAGGGTGAAAACACAGGCATAACAACCGGTTTCGATCCCCATGGCCGCCTGGAACACGGCAGTGGTGGAGGTGGAGCAGGCCTGGGACAGCCAGGCACCGGAGATGGTGTCCGCCCCCAGCAATGCCGAAGCCCAGGGGCCCCCGTAAAAGATTTGGGGCTGCCCCACCGTGGCCCCCAGGATCAAATAGTCAAAATTGTCCGGGCCGATATCCCGGGATGCCAGCCAGGCCCGAGCTGTAGCCGCCCCCAGCTTGATGGCGTGGTCATTGGCAAAACTGCCCTGCCATCGGGCAAACGGTGAGGAATAATAACCTTGGTAAGGAATGTACGCTTGGGTCAACATAATGAATTATCCTGAAAAATCTGCATTGAAAATAACATACCATCAACGGTTGTACCGGCCCAGTATTGCCTCCAGTACCGCCCCGCCGACCGCCCTGGCTTTTTCTGAAATGGTGTCGTGAACCACTCCGGTACCCCGGGGATCAATATCCCCGATCTTACATCCTGCCGGCACCCGGGTACTGTTGCGGATCAGGCCGCGGATCATACCGTCGATTTTTGCGGTCACCGGCATCTTGTCCACATGTCCCAGGACCTGGTCTTTTGTCACCAGATCTCCGATGGTGTTGCTGGATTCAAATACCCCGGCACAAGGTGCACGCAGCACCCGGTCCCTGGACACCCCGCAGATGGTGCCGGGAATACCGGTATCTGCCTGGGCCGATCCCCGGGAGATGATCCGGCCCAGGTTGTGGCCCCGGTTGGTTTCGATGACAAAATGCACGTCCGTACCCGCGGAAAACCCCGGCCCCAACCCGATGACCAGGGGGGCCTCGGCCATATCCGTACCCAGATTTTTTTTGGCAATAATGGCATCGATCACCACATGGGGCTGAAGTGCCGGAACCACGACCCATTCCGGATCCACCAGCACCGGGACTTCTCCGGCCTGCCATATCCGGGGAATTTTGGAAGACCTATCTGCCTTTCGGGCGGTGATGCCTTCCACCGTGACGGCACCGTCATACACGGCCTCACAGAAACTCACACACCGCCGCACCGCCATGGGCATATCCGTTTCCAGCATCACCAGATGCCGAAAATTGGCCCTGAACAGCCGGCAGGCAATCCCGGTAGCCATCTCCCCGGCCCCCTTGATCACGATGACCAGATCTTTGAGAAACGGTAGATGGCCGCCCTCATTTACCTGTGCGGCATCGGTCATATTGTTTTCAATGGCATCCATATTATGTTCATCTCTTTCTTATTTGAAAGGCCATCTTGTCAACCTTTTCTTTAATGAATGATTGTTACCTCCGCCAAGGAGACAGCTCTCCAGGAGCAGTCTCTATCCGGACCCAAAGCCTTCTCATGAAACCACATCCTGTTCAGCTGTTTGATACCCGCCCCCTTGGGGTGTCTTATGACCGGCCCGAGATTGGCATCTGACGGTCCTGTCATAAGACACCCCAAGGGGGCTGTGTCAATATATGTGACGCTGCATCTCCATGTGATTTCCCTGTATCCGGCCCGAGATCCCTGGGGCTCTGACAATCCTGATACAGAACACAGCCGATGGCTCCGACAGTTCAATCAGATTGACAGCGTCCAGTGTCGGGCGGGTCTTGTGGGTCGAATCCCATTCTGACGCGGTTGTTACAGGGTGTTGGGCATGCGAAGCGTCAAGAACGGCAAACTGTTTGAGGACATACCTGCCCGCAGTTTTTGCCGTTTAGTGCAACATGCCCTACACCCTGTCAACCGGGGAAGACGGGTGAGACACACAAGACCCGCCCGACACGGGTCCCTCACAGGAAGGCCGGATCTGCAGTAAAGCCGGCCAGTCATTTTCCCGCCTGCCGCTTTCCCCGGATAGCCGCCACAATCTTGTCCGGTGTCAACGGAAAACTGTCCATATACACCCCAATGGCATTGGAAACCGCCCCGGCATAGGCCTGGGCCGCGGACATGGCAATGGACATCCCGGCTTCTTTGGCACCGTACGGTCCCATGGGGTTCTCGGGATATACAGATTCCACAATGATATCGGTAATCTCCGGCATGTCACAGGCCAGGGGCACCTTGTACTCCAGCATGGTGGGGTTCAGGCACCGGCCCTCGCGCCAGTCATGGTATTCGGTGAGCATCCCCCCCTGCCCGCCCATGGCCACGGATCCTTCAAACTGCCCTTCCAGCACCAGGGGATTCAACGCCTTTCCCACATCCTGGCAGGCCACGGCATTGAGCACGGTTACCCGGCCAGTGTCCGGGTCCACCTTCACCTCGATGATGGTGGTACCAAAGGAAAACGCTTCGCACATCTGGCCGTAAGGGTTGGACACCCATTCCCGCTTCATGTCCACCTTGGGCCAGTACCCGCCTTCGGCATTCACCGAAGTGAAATTGAGCAAAGCCACGCGCACGGTCTTTTTGATGGACACGGATTTTTCCGGATCATCGGTCACATAGATCATCCGGTTTTTGGCGGTCAGTTTGTCGGGGTCGGTCTTCAAAATTTTGGCTGCCACTGCGAACAATTTTTTGCGGCAGTTGGATGCAGCCACTTTCACCGCCTGCCCCCCCACAAACGTGGACACCTGGGAATAGGACCCGGGATCCGACGAGGTGGTTTCCGTATCCGCCGACACCAGGTGGATGTCCTCGGGCAGCAGCCCCAGTTCTTCGGCCGCGATCTGCACCAGCATGTTTTCATTGCCCTGGCCGTTGTCCACCACCCCGGACATCACCGTGGCTTCCCCGTCCTCATTGAACTTGATAAAAGACTGGGACCCGCCCCGGATTCCCATGGGAAACCCGGTCTGAACCGAGTTGGTCCCGATGCCGATGCCGTGGAACGGCGGCAGTTTGGCAAACTTTTCCGACCAGCCGGCTGCGGCTGTCGCCTTTTTGATGGTCTCATCCATGGCGCAGGACCATACCTGGGACCCGGTACTGGTAAATTCCCCCGGCTGCCGGGAATTTCTCAGGCGCATCTCCCTGGGGTCGATCCCCAGGTGTTCGGCGATCATGTCCAGCTGGGTGTCCAAGCCGCAGGCAAACCCCCGGCCGTGAACCCGGATCATCCCCCGGATGGGCTTGTTGGTGTAGACCCGGTACCCGTTGTACCGCACCGATCCCATGCGGTAGGCCTGCTCCATGGACAGAAACGGCACAGAGGTGGCAATGGGGCCGGTGGAGGAGTAGGCCCCGCCATCCATATAGCAGGTGGTTTCTCTGGCCAAAACCCTGCCCTCCCTGTCCACCCCGGTCTTGTGGGTGGTGATCATGGCATGGCCCTGGCGGGTGGCAATGGTGTTCTCCTCCCGGGTGAACACGATTTTTACCGGATGCCCGGTCTTTTTGGCCAACAACGCACAAATGTAGTCGGCCGGGCAGATCTCGGACCGGCCCCCGAACGCCCCGCCGATGGTGATCTTTTTCACCTTGACCTTGTGCAGCGGGATCTTGAAGGCATTGGACAAGGGCTTGGATTTCATGTGGGGTCCGCCGTTGGGCATCCAGATTTCCAGGCAGTCGTCATAATCAAACCGGGCCGCCACCGCATAGGGCTCACCATGGAAATAGGATTCCTCTGGCGCGGTAAAGGTATCTTCCCGGATATAGTGGGCCTTGGCAAAATTCTCCTCCACCGACCCGGTATCAATGTTCACATGGATATTGATATTGTTGGGAAACGCCGCGTGGATGGGCTCTGTATCCGTGGTCATGGCGGTCATCGGGTCGAACACCGCGGGCAGCTCCTCATATTCCACATGGATGAGATCCAGGGCTTTCAGGGCGGTTTCCTCGTCCACCGCTGCCACACCGGCCACCTCATCTCCGATGTACCGCACCTTTTCGGTCTGGATGAACTGCTGGTCCCGGGTGTAGGCAAACACCCCCCATTTGACCCCTTCGGTATCCGCGCCAGTAACCACGGCCTTAACGCCCTGCAGGGCCAGGGCCCTGGAAGTGTCTATATTCAATATTCTTGCATGGGCATAAGGACTGCGCAGAATTTTGCCCACCAGCATGCCCGGCAGCTTGAGGTCGGCCGTATACCGGGCTTTTCCCATGACCTTGGCCCGGGAATCCATCCGGGGCATCCGTGTTCCTATCAGGCTATAATCAGTCATGGTCCCCTCCTGTGTCTTTGGTATGACAGTCCGGACACCCGGATGCCGGCCGGGCTGCATGTTCCACAGCATCCACGATCTTGGCATACCCGGTGCACCGGCAGATGTTCCCGGACAGGGCCTTGCGCACTGCTTTCCGATCCGGGTGCGGCTGCTCTTTCAGCAGGGCCGTGGCCGACATGAGCATACCCGGGGTGCAGAACCCGCACTGCACCGCCCCATGGTCGATAAAGGACTGCTGCAGGGGGGACAGCGTGTCTTCGTCTGCCAGGCCCTCCACCGTGGTCACGGCAGATCCGTCCGCTTCCAGGGCCAGGGTCAGGCAGGCCCGGACCGGGTGTCCGTCCAGGAGCACGGTGCACGAGCCGCACACCCCTTCTCCGCAGCCTTCCTTGGATCCGGTCAGATCCAGGTAATCCCGCACCACCTCCAGCAGGGTGTCATTGGGTTTCACGGCAAGGATGTGTGTCTGTTCATTTATAGTCAGTGTGATGTCTATTGTCTGCATGGCTACCTCGCTTTCCGGGTGAATACCCGGGCTGCCGCCTGTGTCAGGGCCCGGACCACCATCTTTTCTACCATGGCCTGGCGATAGGCCAGTTCCGCCCCGGCATTGTGGGCTGCAAACGCGGCTGCCGCGTTCATGGCATCTTTAGCGGCTTTTTCCAGGGCGGCAGTATCATCGAACGCAACCCCGGCCAGAGACCGGGACACCTGGGCCAGGAACAGCGGTGACCGTCCCATGGCCCCCACCACGATACGGGCCGAACCAATGCAACCGGAATCATCCGGATTCGGCACCAGGCGGACACCGGCACACACAATGGGGTAATCGATGGCAGACCGGAATGAGAGCCGCTCATAGGCGGACACCGCCCCCGGCACTAACGGAATGTCGATTTGGGTCAGCAGTTCATCGGGCTGCATGTCAAAGGGATGGATCCCGTCCGTGGTGTAAAACGCATCCAAAGCCTCCCGGCGTTCTCCCCGGATGCTGTTCAGGACCAGGTGCGCATCCAGGGCCGTCAGAGCCGCTGCCCCGTCCGACTGGCAGGTGGAGTTGCACCGGTCTGCCTCATCCCTGGCATAGCAGATCTTGCCCCCGTCCTTGTGGCAGGGCTGCCTGCCGGACCGGTGAAGCAGTGACTGGTTGTAGTGGATGCACCGGTTGTCCTGGAGGATGTTGCCGCCAATGGTGCCCCGGAAATGTTGGATAGAGACCGCGCCGATGCGTTCACAGGCCTGGACCAGGGCCGGGGCCTGCTGTTGAACCTTGTCTGACCGGATCACATCGATGATGGGGGTTTTTGCCCCGATGCACAGCATCCCGGGCGCTTCTTTGATATACGACAGGGTGTCCAGGTGTTTGAGACTCACCAGCACCTCCGGGAGAGCCAGCCTCTGTTTCATGCGCACCAGCAGATCGGTGCCCCCGGCCAGCACCTCTGCCTGGTCCCGGTATTCATCCAACAGCACCAGCACTCCTTGAAGGGTGTCGGGGCTGTGGTAGGTAAATTGTGGTAACCGCACGTGTCTTTCTCCTTTGTTCGCTTTTAGCTCTTAGCTTTTAGCTCTTAGCTCTTAGCTTTTAGCTTTTAGCTGTTAGCTGTTAGCTGTTAGTAACCAGCTGGCAACTGCCTGTGCCGAGGTACTGGGTCATTGTAACAGACCTGGCAGGTACAATACAATCTGGGGGAACAGCATCATCAAAATCACGCTGAGGATATAGGCCGGCAGAAAATAGGCCACCCCCTGAAATACCCGTTCCAGGGGTACATCTTTTGCCATGCCGCCCACCACATAGGTGGTGGCCCCCACCGGCGGGGTCACCGCCCCCAGGGTGGTAACGATGGTGATGGTCACCCCGAACCAGATGGGGTCATACCCCAACTCCATGGCCACCGGAAAAAAGATGGGTATGGTGATAAGCAACAGGGCCAGGGCATCCATCACCGCACCGCCGACAATGTAAATCAAAAAAATAATGGCCATGATTGTGACCTTGGAAAACGGCAGGGCCACCACCCAGTCGGCAATATTAAAGGGAATCCGGGTAATGGCCAGGAATTTTCCAAAAATCATGGCCCCGGTAATGATCACAATGACCATACACGATATTTTCAACGTGTCGAACACGGCATTGTAAAAATCCTCCCATGACAGGCTTTTTTGCACCACACCGATGACCACAGCAAAAAACGCGCCGATGGCGCCGGCTTCCGTGGGGGTGAACAGACCGAAATACAGCCCCAGCATCACCACCATAAACAGCACCAGCATCTCCACGGCTCCGGATAGAGACCGGATCTTTTCTTTGAAACTGGTGGCCTCCCCTGTAGGCCCCCAGGAGGGATAGACCTTACACAACCCCCATACTGTCAGGGTCAACAACAGGGCCAGAAGAACGCCTGCCCCCAGTCCGCCGTAAAACAACTGGGCAATGGACTGCTCCGTGGACAACCCTATGATGATCAGCACCACGGACGGCGGGATCACCACCCCAAGGGTAGAGCCGCAGGCAATAGCCCCGGTGGACAGCATGGGCTCATACTTGTATTTGGTCATCTGGGGCAGGGCCACGGTGGTCATGGTGGCGGCGGTAGCTGCATTTGACCCGCAGATGGCGGCAAATGCGGCACAAGCCATGACCGTGGCCATGGCAATCCCGCCCCTTACATGCCCCACCCAGGTGTAGGCGGCCTTGTACAGTTTTTCATTGACCCCGGAATAAAACGCGATCTGGCCCATGAAAATGAACAAGGGAATCACGGTCAGACCATAACTGGAAAAGGTGTCCCAGATCACCGCCCCCAGCATGTTGAACCCGGCATTCAGGTTGATCACATAGGAAAACCCCACAAACCCCACCAGGCCCATGGCAAACCCCACGGGAATCCCGAACACGAACAGGATGAACAGCAGTGCCGCAATACCGATGATGCCCACCAGGGTAATACTCATGATCGCTCCTTTGGGGGGAACAGGGCTTTTAAGAAATCCGTGACCAGGGCCAGGCACAGCACCAGACACCCGAACGCCACGGCCAGGGTAAAGGGGTAATAGATGATGCGCAGGGTCTCGGACAGCTCCCCCACCCGCATCAAGGTCAGGGCTTTCTGCATCACATGCCAGGCAGCCAGACCGAAAAATACACAGCACACCCCGTGACTGATTACGGACACCAGGCGTTTGAGGGGTTTTGGATATGCGTTCACCAGCACATCCACACTGATGTGGCCATTGGTGAACTGGGTATAGCCCAGGGCAAACGCCGTGACCACGGCCCCGGCATATCCCATCAGCTCAAAGGTGCCGGGGATGGGCACAAAAAACTGGCGGATAAAGATGTTGGCACAGGTCAGCAGGATCATGCCCACCAGAAACACCCCGCCGGTAAGGGTCAACGCCATGTTCACATATTTGTTGATGCGGGACAGCAGCTCCATCGGCAGCCTCCGGACCCATCCAGCCCCGAGCTGGACAGGCATTTAAGGTATTGTTTTTCTTGATTGTTATTCCCATCCTGTTACCACACCACCATACTCCCGGCCCTGTTTTCAGCAGCACAGCACCTGCCCGGCATTACCCGACGTCACCTGCAACAGCCTTTGCCGAATTCTGATCTTTGGCAACCGCATAACAAACACATCGAACTGTCCGGCAGGGAGGCCGCCCCCGGCGGTATCCTGCATCCGGCCTGAGAGCCTTGTGGGCGCTGACAGGCCGGATGCAGGATACCGCCGGGAGCTTCAGCTGTTCAAAGGGGTTGTCAGCGTCCAGTGTCGGGCAGGTCTTGCGGGGTGAATCCCATTCTGCCGTGGTTGTTACAGGGTGTTGGGCATGCAAAGCGTTAAGAACGGCAAACTGTTTGAGGACATACCTGCCCGCAGTTTTTGCCGTTTAGCGCAGCCATGCCCTACACCCTGTCAACCGGGGCAGACGGGTGAGCCCCGCAAGGCCTGCCAGGCAAAGGTATTACCTGCAAGGCCTTTCCGGCAAGGGCTCTGACCCGGATGAAAGGTTTTATATACCATTAACGTGCAACCTGTCTGAACATTTCATGATTTGCTGTAACCCTCAAGGTATGAACTTTACTGAATGAACGCCTTGATGTCGTTGATAATCTCCTCGGCCGGAAACCCCTTGGCCTTGGCCTTTTCAATCCAGTCATCCACCATGAAGGTGATCTTTTCATCCCATTGGGCTTTTTCATCCGCCGGCAGGGTGATCACCTCCACGCCCTGCTCCTCTTTGGACCAGGCCACGGCATCCTTGATCTGCTGGTCCATGTATTCTCCGGTCCAGATGGCCTGTTCTTCTTTGAGGTCCATCATCACCTTTTGCACATCGGCCGGCAGTTTGGCCCAGGCATCCTTGTTCATGATCACGGCAAACGGGTAGATGCCGGCATCCACCATGGTGATGTATTTGCAGTTCTCGGCAAATTTGAAATCCTTCATCACCTCCAGGGAGGAAAACAATCCATTGACCGTGCCTTTCTGCAGCGCTTCCACCGTGGCAGGCATGGGCATGCCCACCGGATTGGCGCCCCAGGCCTTGAGGATGGTGGCAGAGTCACCCGAGGCCCGCAGATCCATGCCTTTCAGGTCCGCCATGTTCCGCACCGGCTGCTTGGACATGATATTGCCCGGTGCATTGGTGAACATGGTGAGCACCACCACATCTTCAAAAGCTTGGGGTTTGTATTTTTCATACAGTTTGAGCAGGGCGATGGAGCCGGACCTGGCATCAGGAATGCCCAGGGGCAGGCTGGTGGCGTTGGTGACAATGAACCTGCCGGGCTGATAGGCCATACAGATATTGCCGATGTGGGCCTGGCCGGCAATCACACCGTCCATCATCTCCTTGGCCCCTAAAAGGGTGCCGCCGGGAAAGGTTTTGACTTCTACTTGCCCATTGGTGCGTTTTTCCACCGCCTCTTTCCACCGTTCCATCTGCACACAGGGAAAGGTGGGGGCCGGCGGGAAATTGGCGTAGTTCAGGGTGATTTTGCCTGCCACGGCAACAGTTGCAAACAGGGAAAGGCAGGTGACGATAACGAAAATTAAGGTTGTGCCAAACAGCATGGTTCGTTTGATCATGATTTCACCTCCAAAAAAATGAAACATTGTGGTCTTCGGGTGACAAAGGAGATGGCAGTTGACCACCCCCGTTTCTCACCCGCACTATTGTCGCTCCTTTATGGCTGCAAGGACACGCTCCGGGGTAATGGGCAGGTCCTTGATGCGCACGCCCACGGCATTGTAAATGGCATTGGCCACGGCCGGTGCCGTGGGCACACACCCGGGTTCTCCTATGCCTTTGGCACCAAAGGGGCCATCCGGATCATGGGTCTCGATGACCGGGGCCGTTATGGGGACAGCATCCTTGGCGGTAAACAATTTGTAATCCCTGAAATTGGGGTTCTTGATCTGCCCGTCTTTTATCATCACCTCCTCGGACAGGGCATAGCCCAGGCCCATGATCACCCCGCCATAGACCTGGCCCTCCAGGAGCATGGGGTTGATGGCCCGGCCCACATCATGGGCTGCCACATAGTTTTTCACCTGGATCTTGCCGGTTTCTTTGTCCACCTGGACCCGCACCCCGTGCACGCCGAATGAGTAAGACACCGACAGGTTGCACTTAAAATCCTTGCCCATATTTTCATTGGGGGGATCATAAAAATAGTCTGCCATGAGCATGGTGCCGCCGGGCGAAAAATGGGCCTTGCGCAGCAGCTTGTCCACGGGCATGGTTTTTTCCGGATCATTTTTCACAAACACGGTGCGGTTTTCCATGACCAGGTCTTCGGGTGTCACATCAAACAATTTGGCCCCGAATGCCAGCAGGGTTTGTTTTACCCGTCTGGCCGCCCCCAGGGCTGCATTGCCCGCCACAAACGTGGACCGGCTGGCATGGGCCCCCACATCCCAGGGACAGACATCGGTGTCGGAATGCTTCACATTGATGTCTTCAGCCAAAAGCCCCAGCTCCTCGGCCACGATCTGGGCAATCATGTTGTCCAGGCCCTGTCCCATATCCGTGCCGCCGGTAAAGATATCTACCTTGCCGAAATCATCCATCTTCAGGATGGCGCCGCATCCGTCGGACTTGTAGATCCGGGCCCCGCCCCCCACATGGATGAGAGACGCATACCCGATGCCCTCCCCGTCCGCCAGGGGCGAATCTGCCGTCAGTTCCTTTTCCACGGCATCGATGCACTGGCCCAGGCCGCAGGAGGTGATTTTGAACCCCTGGGGGGTTTCATCACCGGGTTCATTCTGGTTGATACGCCGGAACATCACCGGGTCGATCCCCGCCTTTTGTGCCAGCATGTCCATACAGGATTCGATGGCAAAGGTGGCCTGGGGGTTGCCGTATCCCCGCATGGCCTGGGCATAGGTGTTGTTGGTGTATACGCATTTGGCATCATACCGCACATTGGGAACCCGGTAAAGGGAGGTAATGGGCATCATCATCACCGTGGGGGTGGTGGCCCCCCAGGAGGTCCGTCCCCCGTTGTCCAGGACCATGCGGATGTCCCGGAAGGTGAGATGGCCTTCTTTGTCGCATCCCTGGCGGATATAGATCACCGTGGGCTGGCGGGTGGAGGTGGCCTCGAACTCCTCTTTTCTGTCAAACAGGATCTTCACGGGTTTTCTGCATTTGTGGGCCAGCAGAATGGCGATATGTTCATAGGCATATGTGTCCAGCTTGGAGCCGAACCCGCCGCCAATGACCGGTTTGATCACCCGGACCCGCTTGCCCTTCAGCCCCATGGCCCCCAGGGTTTCCAGAAAATCCTTCTGGGCCAGAGAAGGGATCTGGGTGTTGGAATAGACAGTCAGGTTGTCCGAGGCATCGAACAGGGCCACCGCCCCGGAGGTGGACAGGCAGCAGTGGGTGACCCAGGTGGTGGTGAACCGGTCTTCCGCCACAAAGGCGGACTCTTTTTCCGCTGCCGCCACATCCCCGTAGTGCAGTTTCCAGGGCAGCTTGAGCACGTTGCCCTTGTGGGCCTCGTGCACCAGGGGGGCATCCTTTTCCATGGCTGCCTCCGGGTCGAACACTGCGGGCAACGGTTCATATTCCACTTCAATGAGGCTGACCGCTTTTTTGGCCACTTCTTCTGACACGGCTGCCACTGCAGCGATCTCATCCCGGAAACAGCACACCTTGTCCGCCTTGAGCGGCGGGTTGTCCTTGTAAAATCCCATGCGCATTTTGGGCGGGATATCCTTTCCCGTGAGCACGGCATGGACCCCGGGCAGGGCACGGGCTTTGGAGATATCCATGGCCGTGATCTTTGCATGGGCATGGCTGCTGTACAGAATCTTGCCGTACAACATGCCCGGCAGTCTGACATCCTGGATATATTCCGCCCTCCCCATGGCCTTCTGGGCCGCGTCCAGTTTGGGGACCCGCTGTCCCACTACGGTATAGTCTTTCATCTGATCACCTCCCCGGCCGTCTGGTCACCCGGCTGCCGGGTGACGGACCCTGGATCATTGAATCCTGCCGCTTTGTCTGTTTTTTTGCCGGCCATCTGTCTTCCGGCCGCTGCCACCGAATCCAGAATCTGGACATAGCCTGTGCACCGGCAGATATTGCCTGCCAGAGCATGTTTGACTGCCTCCTGGTCAGCTTCGGGATCTTTGTCCAGCAGGGCCTTGGCCGACATGATCATGCCGGGGGTGCAGAACCCGCACTGGATACCGCCGTTGTCCACAAACGACTGCTGGATGGGATGGAGGCTGCCCGTATGCACGGCCAGACCCTCGATGGTCTGCACCTGCTTTCCCTGGACATCCGGTGCCAGGTATAAACAGGCGTTGACGGCCAACTGGTCCACAATCACGGTGCAGGCACCGCATTCGCCGTTGCCGCAGCCCTCCTTGGTGCCGATCAGGCCCAGTTCTTCCCTGAGCAAATGCAGCAGGGTCCAGTGGTCCTGGATATCACAGGAAATCTCATCCCCGTTCAAAATAAAGGATATGGTCTTTGTCATGGTCACTCCTCATGGTCACTTGTATGGTTATGCCTGCCGGGCCTTATGGCTGATAATATCCAGGCATCTGAGCCCCATGCGCCGCACCTGGACACGGATCATCTCTTTTCGGTGCCAGGCCTGGCCCCGGACACTGTCTCTGACCTGTGATTCTTCGGCCGCAAGCTTCCCGGCCTCGGTCAGCAGGTCCGATGTCACCGGCTGTCCTTCCAGCAGCTGTTCCGCCTTCTGCGCCCGCAGGGGGGTCGGACCGGCCACCCCCAGACAGATCCGGGCCCGGGTGCAGGTGGAGAGGTCCTCATCCACCACCAGGAGCACGCCGATACCGATCAGTGGCAGCTCCATGGCGGCCCGTCGTCCAAACTTGATATAGGCGCTGCCGGTGCGGGGCACCTGGGCCGGAATTGTAATTTTTGTCAGAATTTCTCCCGGGGTGAGCACGGTTTCATAGGGTTTGACAAACAAATCCTTTACCATGACAGACCGCTCACCATCAGGTCCGACCAACAGGGCCCTGCCGTCCAGGGCAACAAGCGGGATAGCCCCGTCTGCCGAGGGAACCGCATTGATGAGGTTGCCGCCGATGGTGCCCATGTTGCGCACCTGCAGGGACCCGATATTGGAGACCGCATCGTAAATGATGGGATATTCATTGCGGATGAGCAGGGACTGCTCCAGCATGGCATGGGTCACCATGGCCCCGATGGTCAGCTCGCCTGTGGCCCTGTTTTTATCCAGGTCATGCAGGCCCGGTATCTGCTTGAGGTTTATCAGATAATCCGGTGCCATCCATCCGTCCTTGATCTTGACGATCACATCTGTCCCGCCGGCCATGTAACGGGCGGTTTCTTTGTGCTGCCCGAACAGGGCCACCGCTTCTGCCACAGTGGCGGGTGTCAGGTATGTAAATGGTTTCATATAATTTCCTTTCCTTACCCTCTGTTATCAAAAATCCGGCGGGCCTTGCCCGGCACCCGGGGCAGTTCACCGTAAGGCAGCACCTGCACATCACAGGACACCATGATCTTTGACCGTACCGCATGGCGGATTCGGTCCCGGATGCCATCGGCATCCGACGCACCCCCCTGGCTGGCGACCTCCACCTTGATGGCCATGGTTTCCTTCCCATCCCCGGTCCGGGACAGGTGCAGTTGGTATTCACTGCCGGTGCCCGGAATTTCCGAAAGCACCTCGTCAATCTGACCCGGATAGACATTCACCCCCTTGAGGATGATCATGTCGTCGGACCGGCCCATGATACGGTCGTGCAGGAACAGGGGATTGCCGCAGGAACAGGGGGCCGACATTTTCCGGGTCAGGTCCCTTGTCCGGTACCGGATCAAAGGGGCCGCCTCTTTGCACAGGGTGGTCACCACCATCTCTCCCACCTCTCCGTCCGCCACCGGGGTCAGGGTATCCGGATCCAGAATCTCCAGGATATATTTGTCCGCCCAGTAGTGGATACCCTCATGTTTCACGCAGTCCAGGCCCATACCAGGGCCGTAGAGCTCGGTCATGCCGGTGATGTCGAACATGTCCTCCAGGCCCAGCAGGTCCTTGATCCGCTCCCGCATGGCTGCCGAGCTGCGCTCGGAGCCAAAGATGATTTTTTTCAATTTAATTTGGTCTTTCAGCCCGCGTTTGTGTACCTCTTCCGCCATGAGCAGGGCCATGGATGCGGTACAGCAGAAAACCGTGGGGGCCAGATCCTTCAGAAACCGGCACTGCATATCGATGTTGCCCGGCCCTATGGGAATGGCCATGGCCCCCAGCCGCTCGCATCCCAGCTGAAACCCCATGCCCGCTGTCCACACCCCGTATCCCACCGCGATCTGGACACGGTCTGCCGGGGTCAGGCCCGCCATTTCATAACACCTGGCAAACATATCGATCCAGTCGTCGATATCTTTCTGGGTATAGGCCAGAACCTTGCGCCTGCCTGTGGTGCCTGAAGAGGCATGGATCCTTACCACTTCGGTTTCCGGCACCGAGAGCAGCGGCAGGGGATACCCCTCCTTGAGGTGGGTG
>Ga0102940_1001174_pt1 | contig 17067 bp, 12 predicted proteins | sample SalPonR2_C_D1_MG_FD_78215 | JGI IMG/M metagenome (GOLD analysis project Ga0102940, IMG submission 78215) | Salt pond soil microbial communities from South San Francisco under conditions of wetland restoration - Salt Pond MetaG R2_C_D1_MG | ecosystem: Environmental > Aquatic > Marine > Intertidal... | reverse complement strand
ATCTTGATCATTACATCCAATAACTATTTTTCCTCCCTCATTTGTATACTTTATGGCATTGCCTAAAAAATTATTCAACGCCGTAAGAACCAATTCCCTGTCAGCATACACTTCTTTTTCTGTTAGACAATCCAGCTCAATAGAAAGCCCTTTGATACTAGCTGCATGCCTGTAATGCTTTTCCGAATCACTTATTAGATGGCTAACTGAAAATTTCTTAGGTTTTAATTCAATCCTTTCTCGCTGCGCCTGTGCCCAGTCAAGCATATTTCGGGTTAGTCTGGAGGTTTCATCTGACTTTTCGTATATAATATCAGCAAATTCTTTTGCCTGATCAATACGATTTTGATTAAGTTCTTCCTTAAGTAACTGACTATATCCTACTAATACATTAAATGGACTAATAAGATCATGGCTAATAATGGAAAATATTTTGTTTTTTAGGTGCATTGATTTCTGTAACTTCTTATTTAGCCTCCCCTTATCCCTCTGAAGAATAAACAGCCCAAAAATAATAAGCAAAAGAAGTCCAATAATAATAGTCAAGTATATCTGACTCTGTTTTTTCAGATCTAAATCTTCATTAACCTCATTTAATTCCTCAGTAATTCTAAACCGGTTTTCCACTTCTGACAATGTCTGAAGCTGTATCCTGGTAGATAGTGAATCCGAAATATGTGCATATTGCCTCATGTTCTTGTACGCTTCGACCTTATCATTAATAGAATAGAGAAACTCTGCTCGTTCATAATATACCTTTAGCACATCTAATGTTTTGCCGCGTGCTTTCGCAATAGCAAGAACCTCATTATATACATTCAATGCATGATCTGTCATCCCACTGTACATATAGGCCTTACCAATGCCTAATTGAGATGCTACTATTCCCGAAACATTATCACGCTCGATCATATGTGCTAACGCCGCATTAAAACTAATCAATGCTGAATCATATTTTTCAAAATACAAATAGCAATCTCCAAGTCCTATTTGAGAATAGGCAATATAATTTCTATTATTCAGCTTACTATGCAAGTTAATTGACTTTCGATAAAAATAAACTGCTGAATCATAATCTTGTTTCTCTTTAAAAGTCTTTGCAATTTCTAATACTGCCGATGCAGTGGTGATTGAATCATTAAGCTTCTCGCGAATATCAATTGATTTCCTAAAATAGAACAGTGCTGAGTCGTATTGCTGGGTCTTACGATAAATAACGCCCTTGTTTGTACAGCTATATGCAATTCCTGCTGAATCATTTAACTTTAAAAACATACGCATACTTTTATCCGCATATTGCTTGGCCAACGGAATATTCCCGATTTCATAAAAAGCATCGCCCAGATTGTTAAATACATAACCAATCTCAACAGAATCTTTTATCTGAAGGCTGATTTTCATTCCCCTGTTATAATAAGGGATCGCCATATGGTTATCATTTTTGTAATGCTGATAGACTACCCCAAGAAAATTATATAGCTTTGCCAATTGTTCTTTATAATCTCCTGCTTCCGCAATTCTAATTCCTTCCATAGCAAATTGTATGCTCAGGTCGGTATTCTTTTCCCTGTATTGCCAGGTCAGATCGGCAAGAGCCTGTGCAAGTTCCTTTCCTTCATACTGACTTAAACTATCGGGAAAATTATCAGGGAGTAACTGAGCATTTGTCCCAGCCATTAATGCAACGAGTATTACTGTAATTAGAGTATATTTGTAAAAGTAATTCATCAATTTTAATGTATTACTGAAATACCCATTAAAGGATTCAGCGGCAATCCGGCAAAGGGGCTACAGTTTATTCTCAGGAAGCATCTCTACGCAAACATAATGAAAATTTACACTCCACATCCCGATATTTACCTTACTCCCCACATTAACCTGATAATATGTGCACTACTGTACAATATATTATTGGTGTAATAAATAATTTTGTAACAATTTGATTAACGTTATCATATTTTATGATAATATCAAAATATATTGAATTTATTATCCAAATCGTCACTTGTTTAAAATGCTCTTTATGCTAGACATATCAATGGGTTTGGGATATTTAAGTTAGTTTTAATCGGACACTAGTGGAATATGAATTATTTTTACCTTTGATCTATGGAGACAGCGCCCGAAATTATTGCAAGGAAATTTCTCAACCGGACCGACCGGCATATTTTTCTTACCGGGAAGGCCGGAACCGGGAAGACCACTTTTTTGCGAAGCATTGTCAACCTCACCCATAAAAGAGCAGTTATTGCCGCCCCAACAGGTGTTGCAGCCATCAATGCCGGGGGTGTTACCCTCCATTCGCTTTTCCAGCTTCCCTTCGGATCTTACGTCCCTTCCGATGATTACCAGTTCGATGCTGCTCCAGGTGGTGAAATCAATACACCCCGGTCTTTGATGCGCAACCTGCAAATGCACACTACCAAGCGTCGGTTACTCCAGGAAATCGAATTGCTTATCATTGATGAAGTGAGCATGCTGCGGGCAGATATCCTCGATGCCATTGACCGGATTCTTAGGTCTGTTAGAAGAAAAGTTAATTTTCCTTACGGTGGAGTACAAATCCTGTTCATCGGCGACCTGCTGCAACTGCCTCCCGTGGTAAAAGACAATGAATGGGCTATCCTGCAGAGCTTCTACAACAGCATCCACTTTTTTGAGGCGCGCGCGTTGCAGCAATCACCACCGCTGTTTATCGAACTTGAAAAAATCTACCGCCAGTCAGACCCCACATTCATAAACCTGCTGAACCACTTTCGCGATAATTCTGTCGCGCAAGAGGATGTGGAAATTCTGAACAAATATTATAAACCAGGTTTTACACCGGGCGATGGCGAGGGTTACATCCACCTCACTACCCACAACCGCATTGCTGACAATATCAACAGACGTGAACTCGCCAGGCTGCCGGGTGAGACCAAATGTTACCAGGCATCCGTAGAGAAAGAATTCAATGAACACCAGTACCCCATTGATTCGGATCTGGAATTAAAAAAAGGCGCACAAGTGATGTTCATTAAGAACGATTCCTCGGGGGAACGCAGGTTTTTTAACGGAAAGATCGGTGTGGTAAGCGGGCTGGATAACGAAGCCATTGAGGTGACATTTAACGATGGTACAGAGCCTGTTCTGGTAGAAAAATACACATGGTACAATAAAAAATATAAGCTCCAGAAGGAGAACAATGAAATAAAGGAACATGTGGTTGGCTCTTTTACGCAATACCCGCTAAAACTGGCCTGGGCGGTTACCATTCATAAGAGCCAGGGCCTCACCTTCGAAAAGGCTATTATCGATGTGGAAAAAGCATTTGCCCCAGGTCAGATATACGTAGCACTATCCAGACTTGTTTCGCTCGAGGGATTAGTACTTTCATCACCAATACCCAGGGGTGGATTTGGAAGTGACAACCACATCGCATCCTTTGCAAAATCGAAAATCGATGTTCACAGTTGTGATGATATTCTAAAGACAGAAACCCATAGGTTCCTCAGCAATACTTTACTTCAGTATTATGATTTCAGCGACCTTGAAAATGCCATTCTCCACCATCTCAACAGCTACAATAAAGATGAAAAAAGGTCGCTCAAGCAAAGCTACAGACCGAGGATCGTCGCTTTGCTGAAGAAATTCAAATCAGAATATGCCGTTGCGCAAAATTTCCAAAAAGAAATACGAAAGATTACTGCAACAGCCTCCAAAGAATACATATCCACATTGTTCTCCCGCACAAGCGCTGCACGAGACTATTTCGAACCCCGTATCAAAGGGCTATCCCACGAAATTGTAAAAGTGATCGAAGAATTGAATGATGCCGTGGGAGTTAAACAATATATACGGGAGCTTCAGGAACTGGAATCTTTTTTCTACTCGAAAATTACTACCATCAGAAAATCTGTAGCCCTGGTGGAGGCTATACAGCAGAACCAGGACCTGGAGAAACAGGATTATGTAAGTGGCGATGAAAGAATCCAAAGAGAAGCATTAGTCCAGGCTTCTTCCGGAAAAAAGAAAAAGAAGAAGAAAGCTGCTAAAGGCGATAAAAACGGTGGGAAAAAAACAAAGGGAGAATCAGCTAAGCAGAGTTGTGAAATGGCGAAAAAAGGCATGAGCATATCTGAAATTGCAAAAGAAAGACAAATGGCGGTTTCAACCATACAGGGACACCTCACTGAATTCTTGCGATCAGGCGATTTGGAAATCCTTGAACTTTTGGATGAAGAAAAAGTGGGAGAGATCAGGGCCGTGGTAAAAAGGTATTATAAAGATTCTATTAAACCAGTGAAGCATATCCTCGGAGATAACTATTCTTATGGAGAGATAAAAATGGTTATGGCTGCTAAATAATAGCTGACAATTAACTAGTCTCTGCAAGAACCGTAGCGAAGCGGAGCTCGACGAAGTCAAAACGCCAACTACTGCTTTAAGTTGCTATTCATTTTGTGTTTGTAGAAATTCTAATAACTAAGTTATGCTTTTTATATAGTATTTTTAAGAACAGGTTCGAATTTGCCACATGTTTATTATTCTGATATTATAGTTAAACATTTTATATTAATTTAGTGTTGTTTGTTAAAGAATTCAGCGACCCCTGAAAAACGTCCAGTAAATCGGTTATTTATGCATAAAATAAACATGTCAGCATGATTTTTTGGTCATAAATAAAATGATTGAAATGACTGGGAAAACAAAGTAGAAAAAAGAAAGGTTAGGGCATGAGTAGTTCTAATGCCTGGACACAATTACTTGATTAATAATATAATAAATACTAAAAAGTATGAGAAAAGAGAGAAAAAACATATTGGTCCCTGTAGATTTTCAAGAAGCTTCTGTAAATGCAGCAAAATATGCACTAAAAATGGCCAGGAAACTGAATGCAGAGGTTTTTCTCCTTAATATCATTGAAACACCCGGTATAATGAAAAAATTCTTTGAATCGGGAAATCACCTGGTAAAAATTACTCAGCATTCAAAAGAGCAGTTGACCCAGCTGGAAAAAGAGCTGAGTACTATTGATAGTACGCTTACAATTAAAAGCAGAGTTGAACGAGGTAAAAGGTACGAACGCATACTAGCTGTTGCAGAAGATATTAACGCAAGAATGATCATCCTGGGTGAAAATCATGAAGGCGATGAGACCGAGAAGAATCTGGGGTCCACCGTTTATCATGTTACCCTGAAATCCTCAGTCCCGGTTTTAACCATCAAAGGGATACCTGATAAACTGCCTGAATCGATTGTTGTGCCTCTTGATCTGGCCCGGGAAACAAGAAAACAGTTATACAGTGCCCTGGTTTATGGCTTAAACTATGGTGCAAAAATCCACCTTGTTTCATCCCTTATTGCAGGAGTAAAGGTAAAGCAGAGTTTAATTTACAAGAAAATGCGCAATGCAAAAAATACGCTTGAGCAAAATGGCGTGGATTGTGAAATTGAAATACTGGAGAAAAACAACACCCCTTCTTACAAGAGAGTAATGGAATATGCTGACAACATCAATGCGGGTATGATTTTACTGATGACCCATAAAGAAGGTTACAATTACGATAACTACATCGGCGCATTTGCCCATCACCTTATCAACGGTTCTAAAATTCCGGTACTTTCACTCACTGCATCAGCAACGAACTTTAATTTTAAAGAGGTGATCAAAGGAATGGTTGACCCGGTAGGTATTTTCTTTAAATAGCAATTCGGCATGTAACAATCGGATTCCCATATGCTCACAATCATCACAATATTTCTTTTGATCGCTGCTTTTACATTCAGTATGCCCAAAAATATCAGGCATCTGAAGCCATTTCTCTATTCAGCTGTTCACCTGATTGTATTTTTATGGCTGTTGATGCAGATACCTGTTGTTACAGATGACGGTTCAATCTATAATCACCTTTCATGGATACCCGGGCTGGGCATCAACTTTGATTTTCAGCTTGACGGACTCAGCCTTATTTTTGGTTTACTGGTCTCCGGTATTGGAACCCTGATTTTCTTGTTTGCATCCGATTACATGAAGAAATATGATGGGAAAGAACAATTTTACAGTTATCTTTTCTTGTTCAGTGGTGCAATGTTAGGTCTTGTATTTGCCGAAAACCTTATTCTGATGTTCATCTTCTGGGAGTTAACCACTGTACTCTCATTTATGCTCATTAGTTTCTTTCACGAAAAAAGTGCTTCACGGAAAGCCGCTTTTCAATCACTCTTTATCACAGGGTTCGGAGGGCTCAGCATGCTGGGTGGTATTATTCTCCTGGGAACGGTTGTCGACAGTTATTCCATTAATGAGTGGATAGAGCGGGGGTCTGAAATACGAGAAAGCAGACTTTATCTTCCCGGCTTGATTATGATTCTCCTTGGAGCATTAACCAAATCAGCACAGTTCCCGTTTCATTTCTGGCTCCCCGGGGCCATGCAGGCACCCGGACCCGTTAGCGCTTTCCTGCACTCGGCCACCATGGTTAAGGCCGGTTTTTATTTGCTTGCCAGAATTAATCCTGTATTAGGCGGTACAGAAGAGTGGATTTACATTGTCTCCCTGGCAGGCGTAATCACCATGTTATTAGGGTCTTACCGGGCCATTACCCAAAAAGACATCAAAGCTATACTGGCATTTACAACCATTAACGCATTGGGGGTGCTCGTCCTGCTCATGGGAATTGACACATCACTTTCCATCAAAGCAGCACTCCTCTTTATGTTCGTACATGCATTTTATAAAGCAGCACTCTTCATGATAGCCGGGATGATTGAAAAGAAAACCGGAACACGTAATATTTCACTTCTCGGGGGATTGCGAAAGCAAATGCCGGTTACATTCTGGATCACTGTTTTTCTTGCCCTCTCCATGGCGGGATTACCACCCATGCTCGGGTTTCTGGGAAAGGAATTAATCTATGAAGCCAAAATCCAACTGCCAGGAGTTGCCCCCATTGTACTGGTTCTTGGAGTGATCTCTAATATCTTTATGGTTACTGTTTCAGCCCTATTTGTTTACAAGATATTCCTCGGAAGAAAGGGTGATACGCCCAAAACACCAAATGAAAAGAGCCCTCTTCTGCTTGCAGGACCTTTAGTACTCGCAATGGCAAGCCTCTTTTTCGGACTTTACCCGGGATTACTGGGAAAAACAGTCATTGAATCTGCAATGACATCTATTCTTATAGAAACCTACCAGGTAAAACTTAAACTCTGGCACGGATTTAATAATGTGTTTTTCCTCAGTCTCTTTACGATTGTGGCAGGCGCTTCATTATCAATACTCCTTATCAGACGAAAGCAGATACTGGACGCATGGGGCAGGTTTAATGAAAAAATGTTCGTGGTTGACGCATCAGAAGTGTTTGAAAACATTATCAGTGGATTTGTCAGATTTTCAGATAAAAAAACAGCGGTCATGCAACATGGTTACCACAGGATCTATATCCTAACCATCTTTGCTTTTGCAACCATTGTCATCTGGTTCCAGCTTATTTATACCTGGGGTTGGGACCCTATTGTATCTCTGAACCTGCAGCCCTTTTATATCACTGCAGTTGTAGCCATCATCATTGCAGCAACAATATACAGTGCTATATCCAGGTCTCGCATTGCAACCATCGTTGCCCTCGGTGTCATCGGTTACGGGATTTCTCTGATATACCTGCATTATAGCGCCATTGATCTGGCAATCACTCAAATTCTGGTTGAGACATTGATCGTAATAATGTTCGTCATTGTGCTACAAAAACTTCCGAAGTTTGCACGCCTCTCAAGTCGTAAAACAAAATTAAGAGACCTTACTGTAGCACTGATGTTTGGGAGTGTCATGACAGTAGTTGCCATCAAAGCTGTCAATGTGGATTTTAACTACCCGATCAGCAATTACTTCCTTGAAAAGAGTTATATAGAAGCCTTTGGCAGAAATGTGGTCAATGTAATTCTGGTTGATTTTCGTGCGCTGGATACCATGGGAGAAGTCATCGTATTATCCATCGCTGCCATTGGTGCTGCCATGCTATTTACCATTAAAAAACGCAATGCATGAATACAGTAATCCTACAAATAGCGCAACGATTTGTCAGAGGGCTGCTGATCCTGTTTGCTACGGTAGCTTTGCTTCGCGGGCACAATCACCCGGGTGGAGGCTTTATCGGTGGATTGCTGGCAGGCATGTCCATTGTAATGAAAGGTTTTGCTTTTGATATTGCACAGATAAGAGAAAATCTGAAAGTTCCACCCACCGGATTCATCGCAATTGGTCTGTTGACCATATTTGCAAGCTTCATCCCTGCAATACTCGCTGGAGAGGAATTCATGAAAGGACTCTGGCTGGTCATTCCGCTCCCCTTCGATGGCGAAATAAAACTCGGAACTCCCCTTCTTTTTGATATCGGGGTTTTCCATGCAGTTATTGGGGTCACCCTTATGTTTTTTTTCTCACTAAAAAAAGCTGAATAATGGAATTATTACTGGCCATATTAGTAGGAATCCTATATACAGCAGGCGTATACATGCTCCTAAGAAGGAGTATTGTGAAGTTTATTATTGGTATTATTTTCCTGAGCAATGCTACCAATTTACTGGTGTTCCTTTCTGCAGGCCTTACCGCGGGATCACCAGCTTTCCTCACAGGAAAAGAAACCGATATCAGTGGTTACGCTGATCCCCTGCCACAAGCACTGGTGCTTACTGCTGTGGTGATCGGACTGGGAATTGTTGTATACCTGCTGGCTGTGAAATACCGGTTTTTTAGTGAAACAGGATCGGACGACCTTGATCAACTTAAACCTACTGAAAATGAATAGATATGGCCATTGAATTAACGCCCATATTAATCCCCCTGCTTTTTATGATCCTTCACCTGGTTATAAAAAATTACCGCTATATCGGTATCATGGCCATATCGGGGAGCGTATTATTGCTTGTCACCTCCATCCTTATTCTTATACGGGTAATGAAAACCGGAATCATTAGCACTGTTGTGGGTGGCTGGGATGCGCCATTTGGAATATCTATAGTGATTGATCCCCTGAGTGCCCTCTTTTTATTGGTGTCTGCCATTATAGTAACCGCCATTTCAGTATACTCCCTTAAGTTTCCAGAGGGAAAAATCTACCTGCCCAAATTCTATTTTTTCTTCTACACGCTGATATTGGGAGTGAATGGTGCATTTATTACTGGTGACATATTTAACCTATACGTATGGTTCGAAGTGATGCTGTTGTCTTCATTCGTTCTTATCACGCTTGGCTTTAGCAAGGAACAGCTTAAAGGAGGAATTAAGTACATGGCACTTAACCTAATCGGTTCTCTGTTTTTCCTGGCTGGCATAGGCCTTTTCTATGGCAAAACAGGTACCCTGAACATGGCACACCTCGGTGAAATACTTATGAGAGACGATCAGTCGATCCTGGTTAATTCCTCGGCCATGCTGTTTTTCCTGGCATTTGGAATTAAAGCTGCAGTATTCCCACTCTATTTTTGGCTACCAGCATCATATCATACTCCTGATATCACAGTTACCTCTTTGTTCGCAGGCATCCTTACGAAAGTGGGCATTTACGCAATGATTCGCTTTTTTACACTGTTCTTTGTGCAGGATCCGCTTTTCTGGAACGAACAACTTTTTCTCATTGCCGGTTTTACAATGGTTATGGGAGGAATGGCCGCATCAGCACAATATGAAACCAGAAAAATTCTTTCATACCACATTATAAGTCAGATCGGATATATGGTAATGGGGCTCGCCATATTCACCCCTCTGGGGATTGCCGGAGGAATATTTTTCACTCTGCATAATATGGTCGCGAAGACAAATACGTTTCTGGTATCAGGATTGATAAGCCGCATGCAGGGAACATATGAATTAAAACAGGTTGGTGGCCTGTTTAAAAAAAGTCCTGTATTGGCAGTCCTTTTTATGATACCGGCACTGGCGCTGGCTGGCATTCCACCGCTATCCGGCTTTTTTGCAAAGGTGATCCTCATTAAGGCCGGTTTTGAAAATGGAAACTATGTAATCACCATAATTGCAATATTAACCGGACTGCTGACACTCTACTCTATGATAAAAATATGGAATGAAGCATTTTTAAAGCAGCAACCCGAAGAAGCAGTAAAAAGGGAAAAATATACATTACGGTTTGCCGACCTGTTTCCTTCTGTCTTATTGGCTGCAGTGACCGTGATGATGGGTGTATTTGCATCCGACGTATTTGACATTACCATGAAAGCTGCCGAGTACCTGATGAATCCGCAAATATATATTGAAAGTGTAATGGGAAAATAATATGCGTATTTTAAAAAAAATATATTACATCTTATATCTGACAGGGTTTTACCTTGTAAAACTCACTGCTGCTAACCTGTATATTGCATGGGATATCATAACACCCAGGATGCACACAAACCCCGGTATTATTGAAGTTGAGACCGGTTCAAAAAGTGATGTGGGACTGCTCCTTCTCAGCAATCTGGTGTCGATGACCCCTGGTACGCTTAGTATTGATATTGACCCGTCTAAAGAAAAGCTTAAAGTGCATGTCCTTTATATGAACCGCAAAGAGGATACTTTGAAAGAGATTGAAAAGATCAGGGAAATGATAAAAAAAATCATTGATTAGATTATGGAAAACAACTTTCTGGAAATATCAATATATATCGCATTCGGAATACTGATTCTGGCATTTGTTTTTGCCCTCATTCGTCTTTTCAAAGGGCCGGAAAGCAGCGACCGGATTGTAGCGCTTGACCTTATTGCAGCAATCGTCATGGGACTCATACTGCTTTACAGTCTGCTGGTGAAAAGAGAAATATATTTCGACATTGCCATTATAATTGCCATGATTTCGTTTATGGGAACCATAGGTATTTCTATCCATCTAAAAAAGAAAGCATAATGGAAATTATTGTTACCATACTCATACTGCTAGGATCGCTCTTTATGCTGGTTGCTGCTACTGGTGTGTTGCGCTTCAGCGACACTTTAAGCCGCATGCATGCAACCACAAAAGCCCCTTCTTTTGCCATGCTTCTTATCGTAATGGCAGTAACTATTTATTTTTCTATCGCTATTGTAATACTTAAAGCCATTTTAATTATTCTCTTCGTATACCTTACCGCCCCGCTTGCAGCACACTCCATCTCGAAAATAAAAGAGCATAACAGTTCGGAAAAAAACCAAACCTGATTTAAAAAAATCAATATATTCGTTATCAAATTGAATAATTTTCAAAATACGCCCAACAATGAAAAATTTCCTGTTCGCGCTGTTTGCTTTGTTTTTTTTCGGAATCCTGGAAGCACAGACCTATGAAAGATTCCAGGTTATTGATCAATCAACCAATAGTCCTATAGACAGATTAAATTATCAGGCTGAGCAAACTCAGGGAATTACAAACGAAGAAGGATGGATCAACCTTGGCTACGAAATACCTGATACACTTATTCTTTCCCATGTTTCTTACGGTACGTGGATATTACACGGCAAAGAGCTGGAACGGACAATTAAAGACGGGGTTCTTTACAGGGAAAGCCAGACAGTAAACCTCTACCCCGTACAAATCATAGCAATCCACCAAAAACAAACTCAACCGGGAATGATTGACCTGGATTATGAAGAGCACATGACCCATGATGGTGGGGCACTTTTACTGCAAGATCCAACCATAAGTGCAATAAGAAAAAGTGCAGGGTATGGTTTTGATCCGGTGATACGGGGATTCAAATATGATCAGGTAAATATCGTGATGAATGGTAGTCAGGGTGCCACCGCTGCCTGTCCAAACCGGATGGATCCACCCACAAGCCAGATGGCCCCCAATATGATCGATCGGGTAGAGATTCTGAAAGGACCCCATGCGCTGCGATATGGAAATGCCGTTGGAGCGACAATAAATTACATTACTGGTCAGCCGGAATTTCCGGAAAACCGGCATCCCTATGGCAGAATTTCGGGTGGCTATGATGGTAACGGAAATGTACTGAAAAGCGAAGCATTGTTGGGTATGCGCGGCAATAAGGCAGATATCGGTCTGTTCGGATCGTGGTCACAAGGTGATGATTATACCGATGGCAATGGAAATACCGTGCAGGCCGGCTTCTCCCGACTGAGTGTTGGAATAAACGGAGGGTTTAAGATCGGAGATCGTCAGCAATTGAAGGTGTCGGTTTCGAATAATCGGGCGAAAGACGCTGAATTTGCAGCACTTCCAATGGATCTGCGCAGCGATAATACATTGATGATGAATGCCAGGCATGACGTTGTATTCCGCAATCGGGCACTTTCGTCCATTAACACCACGGTATTTGGTTCGCTGGTGGACCATGAGATGGATAATCTTGGCAAAAACCTTGATCCGCGAACTTTAAATGCAGTGACGCTGGCCAGCACATTCAACGCAGGAGCCAGAACCGAAAGCAGTTGGAATTTTGAGCAAACTTCACTCTTTGCAGGCATCGATTTTCGTACTGAAGGTGCGCAAGGCGAAAGAAGCAGGGAGTTCCTGTTGGGTCCCATGGCGGGGAACACCGCAACCGATAATGTATGGCAGGATTCCCGCATCGATAAAACAGGCTTATTCAGCGAGTTCCATTATACCACCGGAACGACACAACTCGTATTCTCTGCTCGTCTCAATATGAATCATGCCCAGGCACTTGATGCAGATAACAAATTCCTCGAGGTAAACGATGCTGTCAACGTTACACAGATAAATCCCGGTTTTAGCATAGGAGGAAAAAAACAAATAGGCAGCGACTTTACAGCCGGACTCTGGATGGGCCGGGTGCAACGAAGTGGCAGCCTGACAGAAAAGTTTATCAACTACTTCCCGGTGGGACTGGATCCCTTCGAAATGGTGGGTAATCCGAAAATTAGACCGGAGATCAATAACCAGGCTGACCTCACTTTTTCACGAAAAACAGATCACTCGCTTATTGAAATTACCGTTTTTGCATCGTACCTTCAGGATTACATATCATCAACCATCGATGCGGAGCTATCTCCAAGGTTACCAATGAGCCCGGGTGTAAGGAGATTTGACAATCTTGATGAGGCCTTTAAAACTGGAGTCGAAATTCACTGGAGACAGAAACTTATTGCAGGATTACAACACAATTTTGCCGCTGCATATACATACGGTGAGAACCTGGATAATAACCAGCCTCTCCCGGAAATCGCCCCTTTCGATTTTAGATACAGGCTCACAGGTTCATATCTGAACAATAAACTCAACCCCGAATTGTCTGTCAGACACGTATTAGCCCAGGACCGGATTGCAGAAGCATATGGAGAAACGGAAACACCCTCCTTTACTCTGGTAAATGCAAAAATATCATACCGGTTTCACAGGATCATGAAATTTGCCATTGGCGCCAACAACTTATTTAATGTAGCCTATTACGAGCACCTGAGTCGCTCAGTAAGAGGAACACCTGACCCGATTTACGCTCCGGGCAGGAATTTATATGTATCTCTGGGCATAGATCTGGATTAACCCTTATAGGAAATCTTTGTGCACGTACTCGACAATACCGCGCTCAATACAGTACATGCCTGCAATATTTCCGAGAGGTTGAAATTTTAACACTGGCCGCGGGCAAATAAGCACAACCTTGTCGATCATATGATTTTCAGCCCCTGTTTGTAACTGTTGTAACAGCTGCAGAATTATTCCCCGTTTCGCCTTAACTGTGAAACGGGATTTCTTACACTGCAGGCATTTGAAACGGACATGCATAATTCTGTTTGTAATTGCGACGGTTACAGGAGTGTCGATTAAAAATTGAATTCGATTGAATACTGTTCGATAAATATATTACCTATCACGAAATAAGGCATCTCAATCCAGGAAAATGATTAGTGATTAGTCTTAAAGCAGAAATATCCCGGATTAATACCCACCCTGAAAGTATCGATGGGTAAGCCGCCGGATGAATAATGATATACTTCTCCCCGCTGTACATGGTCTTTCGCATCAGCAACAAACAAGTGTGTCGACCAGGGATCGACTCCGAGACTGTAAAAGCCGCCGACATATCCTGGCGGGTAATTACTTTCAATAACAACTTCTGCAGTTGCCCCATCATAAACAGCCAACTTATAGACGTGCCGGTTGATGTAAAACAGTGTATCTCCTGTGCCATTAATCTGCAGATCCAAAGGGCGTTCTTCCTCATCAAACCGGATTACCTGTTCTGTCTCCCTTGTTGCTGCATTGATCTTTACCAATCCTGCGGCTTCATGTCCAAATGGATGACCTTCCAGTCCGCCATCGCACAATACCCATATTTTATTAAACCGGTCAATCACCATCGATGCCGGCTGCCTCAATACAGTAATTGAATCTACCAACGCATCAGTTTCACTATTTATCACTAAAATTTTATCATCGAAACTCCAGCTGTTGGTGAAAATGAACTTGTCATGCTGCACCATTTGCTCGGTGGGATGCTGATAATATGCCGATGCATTATTGCGCACATCAATCGAGCCTGAAATAGTGTTTGAAAGGGGATCTATGATCGTAATGGATTTCGCATACAAATCGGTTACATATGCTTTATCCAGACTCAGCATATGCATGTACCGGGGAGAAGTAAGACCTGTTATCTTCCCTGCATAAGCGAACGAGTGTGTATTAAATGCATATATCTTACCACTGTTATTAACCACTACATAACCAATGCTGTCGGAGATGGTCATTGAATGTGCCACATCACCCAGTGGCAAGCCATTTATACTGTAAAAAATATCCTGATGAATTTCACCGGTACTATAATCATAGAATGATAATGATGCATTGTCGTATGTTAAATTGCCTTCATTCAGGATAAAAACGCCGGCACTTGGCAAACGCTTGCTTTCTGTCTCCTGCCATAATAGATCATCCTCCATACATGCAGGAAGTAACGAAAACAATATGATGATATGTAAAACGCTTATTCGCATAACAACTACATTCTGAACATCAATACCAGCATGAAATTCCTGCCGGGCATAGGTCGATACAGCACTGAATGATATGTCTCGTTAAACAAGTTGTATATCCTGAATTGGGCTGAAAGAGTAAATTCCTCCATGGGAAGTTCCTTGCCCATGGAAAGGTCATTCATAAAATACGGATAAAGCCAATCGCGGCGGGTGACATCGTTACTGGAAGTAGTAAACCGCTCGCTGAAAGCATTATACTGCCAACTGAATGTATAACCCCTGTGCTCCAGGTTGAAATACACATTCCCGGAGTGCACCGGAACATATACCAGTTGCTTGCCGTACGATTCATCTCCCCAGATATCCTGGTCGCCGAAATTCAATGAGCGGGTAAAAGTATAGGTGCCCGAAACACTGTATCTGAATGCTCCTTTCTCAACCTTCATGCCACCACTCAGCTCAATCCCTTTTGAAAGCACATTCTTCACATTCCTCGGCTCCCAATATCCTTTATAACTGGGAATCCAGATAATCCAGTTGTCAATATCGGAACGAAAAAAGGTAATTTCACTCTCAATCATCAGCTGGTCCAGGTCCATCCTGTATTCTGTTCCCAGCTCACTGCTAAAACCCTCTTCAGGCATAAGATTGGGATTTCCTCCCGGTTGCCAGTACATATCATTGAGAGAAGGGAGATGGTAATTTCTGGCCACATTCCCCTTTATGTGCCACTTTTGACCCCGAATTACCTTGAAATCGAATCCCGCAAAAGGAACAATCGGCAACAATTTACCATCAACCATATCCTTCCGTAATACAAAATTCAGGTTAAGCCTGTCTGCAAAATTGCGCTGTACTGATACCATCGATAAAAGCTCCTGGCGTTGTCCTTCATATCCAATCACAGCTACAGCATCCTTCGAAGCAACTGAATGAATGTTCATGTCCACCCGGGCTTTGATCGTCAGCTTTTTCCTCAGTTTATACGTATAAGTAATATGATTAAGTAAGCTACGCTGAGTGCTCGTTGAATGAACTGCAGGAACCTCGCCCAGGCCGGTAATGCGATTCACCAGCTGATAGTCCAGGTCTTTTAAAGATATGCCACTAACCGCCTCCAATGTCGAGTTAATTCCATAACTTTTCCATTCCATTACAGCCTTATGATCCAGATTTCCCTGACTATTCAGGTTGGAATGATCTGGTCCCTCATAACTTGTGGCCTTTGGTATGGTCCTGTCGGCATGCTGTCCCCAGTATCTGAATGCAAGGATGTTCTTTGCATTAAATCGATAATAAAACTCCTGCAACAAGCCATACTTTTTGTAATCTGCATAATCATTGGTATCGAGCGGATGTTCAAGTATTTCTTTTTCAGGATTAAAATGGATAATGCCACGGTTTACAAACGTAAAATTATTGCGCGAATAATTATGATAAACACGGGTTTTTGACTGAAACTTCTGGTTCCCCGCACCAATTTGTAAAAACTCGTCAAACGTTCGAAAACTTCCTAATCCCTGAAGGTATTTCACTTGCCACCCTGGTTTCCACTGCACCTTATTACTTAAATTTACCGATCCCCCGAGACCGCCATTCATCTCTGTAATAGACCCCGTTCCATGCTTCAAATAGACATCGTCGATGATATACACCGGTATCAATGAAAAATCGGTCATCCCTGTCATGGGAGCGTTAATGTTAATACCATTCCAGGTAACCTGGGTGTGAGAAGCAGAAGTGCCACGAAAACTAGCTGTGGCAAGAGCTCCCCGTCCATGGTTTTTTATGAATACAGATGTATTTTCTGAAAGCAGTTCAGATAGCGAGAGGTTTATTTTCTCACTTAATACCAGTGAATCAACTCCTGAACTTTTTACACCCGCCTGCTCCTTTTTAAAGCGTTCATCGGCCTGTACCCTCACCTCATTGATTCGGAAGACCGAATCCCTTATCCCCTGGGAGAAAAGCGCTCCCGGGAGGATAAGAAACATCAGATATGTGAGGATTCGGTATTGCATTATGCTATGATTACCTTGTTATGGTGCTGTCTGCTATTTAGTCCTTGAAAGAAAACTCCTGTTTTTTAGCCGTGCTTGATAAGAAGGCGGCAAGAGCAAGGCATGCGATGCTATATTCATTGATTCGATTTT
>Ga0102940_1001166_pt1 | contig 17152 bp, 11 predicted proteins | sample SalPonR2_C_D1_MG_FD_78215 | JGI IMG/M metagenome (GOLD analysis project Ga0102940, IMG submission 78215) | Salt pond soil microbial communities from South San Francisco under conditions of wetland restoration - Salt Pond MetaG R2_C_D1_MG | ecosystem: Environmental > Aquatic > Marine > Intertidal... | reverse complement strand
TTGACGTCGCCGATGATCGGCGACGACTCGCTGAGACCCGGCAGCGAGCGGGGCCAACCGGGGAGGACCGTACCGTCGAGCTCCTGCACGTAGACGTCGCAGCTCGAGAGGCTGTTGATGGCCACCGTGACCAGCTCGAGCTGTCCGTCACGGTCGAAGTCCGCCAGCGACACCGCGGGGTGCTTGCTGTCGCGGGCGCCGGCGACCGTGTTCAACGGCTTGGGGTATCCTGACACGACCGAGCCGTCGGGATGCCAGGCGTGCAGCAGATCGTTCTCGGTCACGAGGAAGATCTCGGGCTCGCCGTCACCCTCGACGTCGGCAATGGTCGGATGGCTCACGGTCCAACCGTTCGGGCCCACGTTCTGGGGCCAACCCGGCGCGTTGGTCCCGTCGATCTGCAGGGCCTGCACCAGGTTGTCGACACCGTCGCGGCGCGAGGTCGGCAGGATGATCTCGAGGGTGCCGTTGCCGTCCACGTCGTAGACCGCCGGCGTCGTCCGGCCGAAGGTCTCGACGTCGCGGAGCTGGAACACACCGTTCGTCTCCGGCCGGTCGTCCCCGTCGATCAGCTCCGTGCCGTCGTGGTGCCAGACGTAGGTGGTGCGGTTGGTGTTGTTCGTGATGATCTCGAAATCGCCGTCGGCGTCGAGATCGGCCACGACCGGTGTGGCCCAGGCCTTCTGGTTCATGGTCTGCGGCCAGCCGGGCAGCAGGTCCCCGTTGGCGTCGACCACCCAGACCTCGAAGTTCTCCCAGTTGGTGCCGATCAGCTCGTCGAGGCCGTCCCCGTCGAGGTCGGCCATCGCGACGCCCGACGGCGTGAAGCGCCTGGCGTCCTGGGGACCGGCGAGCGGCCCGCGGGTCTGGCTGTCGTTGTCGCCGTTGACCAGCTCGTCGCCGTTGGCGTCGAGCGCGTAGAGGTAGTCGGCACCGAAGGTCGCGACCTTCGTGCCGTCGGCGACCATGTTGCCCACCGCGATGGGTCCGGCGAGCTCCCGGGTGACCGGCAGCGGGAATCCACCTTCCAGTTGCGGCGGTGCGGTGCTCGCGCTCACGATCGGGCTCGGACCGCTCTCCACACCGGTCGAGTCGACGTAGGTGATCCGGTACGAGTAACGCGTCAGACTCGCGAGGTCGGCGTCCTCGATGAAGCCCGTACCATCGATCGTGTCGAAGAAGACCTCGGAGAACGAAGCCTCGCCGTCGGCGCGACGATACACGCGGTGCCCGCGTACGGAGGGTTCCGCGATGGCCTCGGTCCGCAACACGATACGGTCGGGCCCGAAGGTCGTGTCGAGCGTCGGAGCCGGGGGCGCGCCCGGACGGCGGAGGTCGAAGGTGTGCACCACGACCCGGCCCTCGTCGTCGGTCAGGGTCAGCTCCAAGGGATTCTCGGCCGTGACGTTCGACTCGGTCACCCGTAGCCCGGTGATCGTCCCCACCTCGCGGGTGCCGATCGGAGCCGGAGCCGTCGCCGTGCCGACGTCGATCTGAACGTCGGACGACGGACTCGTGAGCGTGGCGTCGAGCGCGTTCACCGCCGCCCCACCGTAGTTCGCCACCTCGACGACGAGGTCGAAGGTCTCGCCCTCGTCGATCACCCCGTCGCCGTCCCCGGTCACGCTGTCGTCCCACAGGATCCGTGCGACATCGATCTCCGGTGCACCGACCAGCAACTGCACCGGCTGTCGCCAGGTCTCGCCACCACTGCTCATGACGACCTCGAAGCGCAGCAGACGACCGTCCTCGGCCCCCGAGCCGATGGCGAAGATGAACGGCTGCGAACTCTTCGCCTGCCCCGAGGTCAGACCCGACAACGATCGCGTCAGCTGCACCGGCGTGATGTTCGGTGCCTCGATCGGCTGCAGTTGGAGCGAGACGCTCCCGAGATCGGCCCCACCCTGGTTGACGAAGTCGAAACCCCACTCGATCGTCTCGCCCGCCTCGGCCAGGCCGTCACCGTCGCCCGAGCCGTCGAAGACCGAGGCCGGCGTCGCACGCACGTGTCCGTTCGCACCCGACTGCACCTCGATCGTCTGGCGCACCGGGAACACGAGTCCCTGCGTGACGACCAGGTCGATGCTGCCGGCCCGATCGGCGAGTCCGTCCAGCGAAAGGGTCACCTGACCGCTGGCGTCGGTCTCGCCCACCGCGAAGCCACCGTCGGGACGCGTGAGCGCCACCGTCGCGCCCTCCACCGCACCCGAGGCACTCACGTCGACCGTCACGTCGGAGGCTCCCAGCAACACACTCGACGGCGCGGACACCAGGGCCGAGCGCGGCTCCTCGCGCCACACGCGCAAGGCGGGGTCGGTGAAGACGTGGTAGCCGAAGTGCGTCCAGCGGTGCGAACCCTCCACGCCGGTGATCGCCACCTGCTCCGATCGCGAGACGAGCTGGGCATCGCCCACGCGCACGTTCCCGTTCACGAAGATCTCGCGGTAGAACGACTGCTGGTAGACGTTGGCCGTACTCGGGAAGGCCGCACGCGAAGCGCCGATGCTCCCGACGGCTCCGCCCTCGATCTGGACGAAGCGCTCGAGCAGGCAGTCGAAGTCGAAGGCACCCGAGCTGCAGTTGAGCGCGTGCAGGAGGAAGGGCCGGTCGGGGGCGTTGTTGACCGACGTGTCGACGTCGGGCACGAAGATGTTCTGGTCGCCCACGCCCACGCTCATGTTGTAGTAGAAGCCGTGGCCGACGTGGTTGACGATTCCGAAGTTGCCGGTGCTCATGGAGTCGAGCGCGGCCTGCTTGGTCTCGAGGATCGAACCGACATAGGGCGCCGTGTTCTCGTACATGCGCCAGCTCTGCATCAGGTTGCCGCCGCCGATGATGCTGTCGAAGACGATGTCCTCGGAATAGATGGCGCCGTCGAGCGTGATCGAATCCCCCGGATTCCATGCCTGCGGGAAGAGCACCTCGCTCATGAAGAGCGCCCGGCCCACGTAGGAACGGTCGGTCGGGTTCTCGTAGGCGATGACCTTGTCGACGAAGTCCGCGGCCTGCGACAGGTTCTTGACCGGCACGCGCCCGATCGCGATCTCGGCGAGCAGATCGGCTTCGTCCCCCGTCTCGAGGAAGCTCTTGTAGGGCTCGGCGTAGATGCCGTCGCCGTCGATGTTCCAGTTGCCGTCGAGCGCGGCGAAGTACAGGTCGGCCGGCACGTCGGTGAAGCCGCCCTGCGGGTAGAAGCTGCTGCGGGCGTAGCGCGGCGGCAGGATCTCGGCGTCGCCACCGAGCAGCAGGTAGCTCACGCCCCACTGCTGGTAGGCGGTCCGGATGTAGTTGCGCAGGGTCTCCTGCAGGTCGCCGCCCGGCCGGGCCACGGCGACGATCTCGTCGGTGGTGACCACCGAGGTCCGAAGACCTTCCTGCGTGCGCCACGCGGCCAGACGCTCGAACTCGGGGCGCAACTCGTCGTTGGTGATCACCAGCATGTCGACCGGCTCGGGAACGATGCGCGCGACCCGGGCGAGGCCGCGGTCGTCGGCGACGCCGATCTCGAAGTCGAAACGCGCGGTCGAGGGATCGACCCCCGGCGACGGTGCGTAGGCGTCGACGTCGGCCGGATTCTCGACCACGGCGCGCACCAGTGCGGCGTCCCGATCGCGGAGACCCGACCATTCGACCGTACGGCGCACGGTGTCGTTCGAGCGGGGATCGATGCCGAGGGTCAGGCGAACCCGCGCACTGGCCAGACGCTGTACGCGACCGTCGGCCCCGACCCGCACCGGCACCACGTCGACCGACGCGACCGACCACCCCCGCATGGGATGGCTGGCGCCGACCGTCACCGGCACCGGCGGGTAGACATTCGAGCGCTCGAGCGCCGCGGCGTCGACGAAGGGATCGGGCATGGCCTTCGTGCCGTCCGACGACACGAGGTCGTCGCCCGTCGCGAGCGACGTCACGTCGACGTCCACCCATTCGGCGTCGACCAGCTCGACGGCTTCGGCCCGCGTGCCCACCGGGACCACGTACGAGTACGAGGCGCGCGGGAGCTCGGGGCGACCGGCCCGGCTCCAGGTCGACGCACCATCGACGAGAATCCGCTCGGCGTCCCCGTCGCGCTGGATCGAGTAGTCGTCTGCGTTCCAACGCAGGACGTGGTCGACCGAGGTGGCCGCCACCGCGGGGGTCGACACGGCGACGATCGCGACGAGAAGAGCGAGAACGGCGAGAGACGTGCCCGCAGTGCGCACCAGCGTGGCACCGGGACGACGATTTACGAGAGGCATCAGTCCTCCTGCGGCAAGCGGATCGGAGCTCGGGAGCAGTCCGCGCGGGGGTTCGGGCTCGGTGACGGAGGAAGGGTCGTCATGGGACGGACGACGGTGCGGTCGCTCTGGGTGTCGGTTCTACGTTCAGGGGTCCTTCCCCGGAAGGACGGAAGGGTCCGGCGTGCCGCACCCCCCGCACACGGTTCGAGTACGGGGCGGCGACGGCGACCGGGACATCGCAGTCTATCCCGACCGCGCGCCGGCTGTCAAGCCACCACCATGGTAAGGAATTATGAATAATGGGTTTACGGCGATCAGCGCGGGTCGCCGGACACCCGATCAGCGCGTCGGAGAACGTGGGTCCCCACGTCGAAGGACCGTGTGCCGGCCCCGTCGCCCGGGTCGATCTCGACCGGACCGTCGCCGAAGTTGCGGACCACCCGCCAGGGCCCGCGCTCGATCACCGACCAGCCGCGCCGCCACAACTGGCCGACCTCGGCGTCGACCAGGCACCGCACCGGGCCGTCGGCGCTCAGCTGTCGCACGAGCGCCTGGAGGTGCTCCCAGCCGGCCCGAGCGACGGGTTCGTCGTAGGAGACCAGTTGCACGCGGTGCACCGAGACGATCCCCGGCTTCCCCTGTTCCCAGGCGGCACGCACCGCGGCGACGGCCGCGCGCGCGCCCTGCGGCGCGTCGGTGGAGGAATCGCCGTAGGGCTCCAGCCGCGCCGGCCGATCGAGGTAGACGAAGCGGGCCCTCCATCGGTCGCCGACCCGTTCCACGACCTTCCGGACCCGGCCCCAGGGCGTGGTCGGATCGACGCGACCGTCGACCTGCTCGCGCTTCGCCTGGACCACCTGGACCCCCAGATCGGCCCAGGCCGACTCGTCCTCCGCTCCCCAGCGGTAGTCGGGAGCGATCACCGACACCGGCGAACGCCCGAAGCGCGTGCGGAAGCGACCGACCGCCGCCCGGGCGATGTCCCGGGCGCCGTCCGGATCCGAGCCCGACAGTTCGGTGCCCCGCAGCCATCCGCGGTAGGCCATGGTGTCGAAGCGGCGCGCCCGGGCGGCCAGGGGATCGCCGGCGGCCCGGGCGGCCGCGTACTCCGGCAGATCGAAGTGCGTGAGTCCGTGCAGCTCGGGCCGGTACACGCCGGCCGCGATCGCCGCGTCGACCGCGGCGTCCAGTCCCGGGCGCCCGTAGCGCCCCGGATCGTGGCCGGACGGGTGGACCGGCCAACCGTGCGGAGCGTTCCCCGGGCCTCCGGCGCGGACGGTCGGACCGGCCAGCACGGTGTTCGCCTGCAACACGAGGGGCAGGCCGTCGGCATCGCGCAGACGCAGCAGACGCACCCGCAACGAATCGATCTCGGCCGCCGTCTCCAGCCCGCTGCGCGCATAGGCCCGCAGCTTCGGGGGAACGCCGTCGGCCAGGTCGGCGAGCGAGTCGGCCGCGGCGCGGTCGGGGAACCATCCCTCGAATCCCCAATCGTCGCTCTGCAACACGATCACGCGCCAGGCCCCGAAGTCGGTCTCCGACGCGGTGCGCGCGTGCCAACTCCACGCCACGCCCAACGCGATCCCCACGACCGGGATCAGGATCCACCACCACCGACGCATCACGCTGCCGCTCCCGTCGCGAAGACCTCGAAGGAGTACCGACCGTAGCGCATTCCGTGTTCGGCGATCGAGTCCGCGATGGCGTCGAGCCGTTCGCGGCAGTCGCGATCGCACGCGTGGTGCGTGCGCAGCCAGCGCACCGGGGCGAGGGGATCGTCGACCCGCGTCGAATTCTCGGCGTCGCCACGGCAGACGGGATCGCCCAGGTGCGCGCGCAGCTCCCGGCTCACCCGATCGATGCGGCGCGCGGCTCCGCGGCCGGGGACGATGTCGGCCAACAGCGACAGGACCTCGCGGTAGTTCACCTCGGCCGGATCGCGTCCGACGGGTGTGTCCTCGAGCACCACCACCCGGCCCCCCGGGGCCAGACAGTGCACGCACGACTCCGCCGCCCGCGCGCGATCGGACGAAGGAAGATGGCGCAGCACGTCCCCGAACACGACCACCCCGACCGAGGCCGAGGCGAAGGGGAGCTCGCGGAGGTCGGCGAGGACGTCGAGACCGTCGCAGCGCGGATCGTGATCCAGGGAGACGACCGCCCAGCCCAGTGAGCGCAGGTGCACGCTCAGGCGACCGTCGCCCGCTCCGGCCTCGACCACGGGGCCGAGGTCCGCAGCCCGGGCGAGCTCATCGCGAAGGTTCGTCGGGAAGGGCCAGAACGACATCGTCGGCTGCCGCCGGGGCCGAGGGGGATTCCGTCGACGCCACGTCGTCGGCTTCCGATCCGCCGGCCCTCGTGGCGGGACGCGGAGCCGGGGCCGCATCGGGCTCGGTCCGGTGTCTCCGGTAGGCCTCCATCTCGATCACCTCGGCCAGGCGCTGACCCGGATCCACGGGCACCAGGGTCGCATGGACTCCCATCAGGTACCCCAGGATTCGTGCCGGCCCCGGGTGGCGATCGCGCTGGATCGAGTAGGCGAGTTCGATCGCCGCGCCCGCCGCCGCCGCCACGGCCAGGACCCCGGCGCTCGGAGCCCCCAGCACCAGCGCACCCGTGGCCGCCGCCGACAGCGACACGAACCACAGGCACACCGTGGCCCGGAACGGCGAGGTGCCCAGCTCCAACAACCGGTGGTGCAGGTGCTCGGCGTCGGGACGGAAGATGCTCAGCCCGCGACGCCAGCGTCGCAGGATGGTGGTCGCGGTGTCGAGAACGGGCACGAGCATGGCGAAGGCCGCGATGCCCGGCGCGGTCGGCGTGCGTTCGGCCAGACCGAGCACCAGGCCCGCCAGCCACAGACCCAACAACATCGACCCGGCGTCGCCCAGGAAGATGCGGTGGCGCGAGAGATTGTCGCGCAGGAAACCGAGGACCGTTCCGAGGAAGGCGCCGATCCACAGGGCGCCCACTGGATCGACCCCGTGCACGGCCACCATCACCGTACCGGCCACGATGGCCACGATGCCCGAGGCCAGTCCGTCGAGTCCGTCGATCAGGTTCACCGAGTTGATGAACCCCAGGTACCAGAACAGCGTGAGCGGCCCGGCCATCACGCCCAGCTCCACCACACCGACGCCCGGAAGCCACACCTGTTCGAGCGTCAGGCCACCCGCCATGGGCAACGACACGACCAGCACCTGCCCCAGGAGCTTCTTCTCGGCGTGCAGGCCGAAGCGGTCGTCCAGGGCACCGAGCACGATGGTTCCCAGTCCGGCCAGACCGAGTGCCACCATGGCGCCGACGGGGAAGGGGGAACCGATCCAGTGGAAGAGTCCGATCGCGGCCACGACTCCGGTGCCGTAGACGGCCAGTCCGCCGCTGCACGGCACCGCGCACTTCTGCCGACGGCGCCAGCTCGGATGATCCACCAGACCCCAGGACAACCCGGCGCGCCGCGCCACGGGCAGGATCAGCTGCGTGAGCACCACCGTGGCCAGCACCACGAGAGTGAGTCGGGGGAGCAGCTCCATGGCCCCTTCTACCTCCGTCTTCCGGGACGGATCTCGCGCAGAGCTTCGATCGTGGCTCCTGCGCACCGCGACCAGGAGAACTCCCGTGCGCGGCTCCGACCCCGCTCGGCGAGCGAGCGCCGAAGTCCTCGGTCACCGACCAGGCGGGCCATGGCATTCTCGATCTCTCCGGTCTGCACCGGATCGACCAGGAGCGCGGCTCCACCGGCCACTTCTTCGGTCGCCGTTCCGCGGGAGGTGATCACCGGACAACCCCGGGTCATCGCCTCGAGAATGGGAAGTCCGAATCCCTCGTACAGCGAACAGAACAAGAGCCCGAGGGCCTTGTCGTATTCGTCGCGCAACTGCTCGGTCGTCAGGTAACCCAGGCGCCGCACCCGCGACGGATCCGAATGATCCGCCAGCGCGCGTTCGATCGCGGCATCGCGCCAGCCCTTTCCGCCGACGAGGCGGAGGCTGGGGAACGTCGCGTCGTGACGACACAGATTTCCGTGGGCCGAGAGGATCCTGACCAGGTTCTTCCGCGGTTCGAGCGTCCCGACGAAGAGGAGGTCGCGGCGCCGATCGGCGATCGGTTCCGGCCGTGGATTCTCTTCGTCTTCGTGCGCAAGGAAGGTCGGCGAGACTCCTTCGGGTGCGATCCGGATGGACGGGCCGACATCGGGCATCCAGGCCTCGATCTCGTCGGCAACGGTGCGGGTGCTCACCAGGACCCGCGCCGAACGTCGGATCGATTTGCGTACCAGAGTGCGGTAGTAGGTGCGTTTCGCCCAGGTGGTGGTTTCGGGGTGCCGCCGGAACGCCAGGTCGTGGACCATGACCGCCCGTTCGAAGGAGCCGGTCAGGGGAGCCACGAAGTTCGGCGCCAGAACGACGTCCGCAGATTCCGTGCTGGCACAATGCGACACGATCGTGTGATTGGCAACCATTCGTCCCCACGCGTCCTCGCGCCACAGCCGTACGTGCCGCACCTCGATGCCCGACCCGGCCGGCAGGAATCCGAAACATTCCGGGTGCGGGGCCAGCACCACCAGCTCGAGATCGCCGGGCGCCACCTGGCTCCAGCCGCGCACGAGTTCGCGCGTGTACACCCCCACCCCGGTCGGATCCGGGGTCACCTGCAAGGCCGGCAAGACGATTCGCAAGAATCACACCACCCGGGGAATCCTGCTCCCCGACGCGACACCGGCGCCGAAGAGCATCCAGAGATGCGGCAGGTCCCACTGACTGAACGTCAAGAGTTGGACTAGAACCCCCGCGATCGCGCAGGCCGCCACCACGGCGGCCGCCGATGGGCGGCTGCCGACGGGAACCAGCCGGCGCAGGGCCGGCCCGAGGCATCCGAGCCACAGCACGAGTCCGATCAGGCCGGTCTCGGCCAGGAGCTGAAGGGGCAGACTGTTCGTCACCGGCCACCCGAAGTGGGCCGCGCCCCCGCCCTCGGGCGCCCGTTCGAAGTACCAGAAACCGAAGCCCCCGAAGCCGACGCCGTGGATCGGGTGTTCCCGGAAAAGCTCCCAGGCGACTCCCCACGACCAGAAACGAGTCAGGTTGGACATGTCGTGCCCGACCGCCGACTGCGCGACGCGCTGGGCCACGATGCCGGGCACCTCGTGCCAGCCCACCCCGGTGAGAACGGGCCAGGCCACGGCCCCCAGGACCACGATCGCGACCAGGCCCAGCGCGAGAAGGCGTCGATCCGGAGCGGGGAGCCGGCCGGTGAGCATGGCCACGGCCACCAGCCCCGCGACGGTCGCCGCGCCCACCCAGGCGCCCCGTGAGAAGGTCATGACCAGGCACAGCAGTCCCAGCGCACCCAGGACCGCACGCGCCACCCGGCCGGTGCCCCGCGACACGACCGCGGCCGCCAGGGTCACGGGCAGCACGGCCACGAGGTAGCTGCCGAAGTGCAGGGGCTCGGGGAAGGGTCCCCGCATGCGCGGGATCCCCACGAACCGGTCGCCCAGGTAGAGTTCGGCGCTGCCGGCCGCGATCGACGGATTGCTCGAGCTCAGTCGCTCCAGCCACGACGATCCGGGGATCTGCAGGTGGAAGGTGACGGCCTGCACCAGGCCGGCGAGCACCGCGATCGCCAGGCCGATGGAGGCCGCGCGTTCGAGCCCACGCCAACCCGCGCGCCGCACGACCTGCGCGTAGGCCAGGGCGGCGGCCGCGAAGAAAGCGAGGAGCACCGTCTGCTTCAGCCCCTTGCTCCACGGCGCGTCCCCGGCCAGCCCGACGACGTCGCGGGTCCACAGCGACGCGGTGCTGAGCGCCGTCCACCCCAGGGCCACGGCCACGAGCCAGAGCCCCGTCCGATCGGGCTCGTGCGCGGGCTCGTGGTCGCGCGCGGGCTCGTGCCGGAGGACGTCGATCGCGGCCAGGACGATCACGACCAGCAACACGGGATACGCCGGCTGGACACCGGCGCCGAGGGCACGCCCTGTCGTCGCCTGGACCAGACCCACGCCCGCCCAGGGGGCCAGCACCAGGCCGGCCTGCGCCCACCGTTCCATGCTCCGTGCCATCGTGCTCCCGTCATCGGACGACCCGCCGTGCGCGGCGCGGCATGTCTAGCACGCGCGGACCCGGCCGTCGACGTCGAGCTCGGCGCTCAGTCCTCGGGCCGGCGCCGGCGCCGTACCGATTCGTAGGGGCGATCGAGGCGGCGGCGCACCGAGGACGCGCGCCAGAACAGGAGCACGATCATCACCAGCATGACGCCGGTCACGATCAGGCCCTGCCGGCCGGGCAACACCGACGACCGCTCGGGCAACGTGACCACGATGCTCTCGGGCGTGACCGCGTAGTCGCCGCTCCGCGCGAGCAGGGTGAACTCGCGCGCGTCCAGGAGCAGGGGACGGGCGATCGATCGCTCGCGGGGTGTCCAGTCGAGCGGCTCCTCGCCCTCGCGGGCGAAGAGTCGGGTGCGTTCGGTGGTGAAGCTCACCGCGCCCTCGGACCGCGTGCCGACACCCGGCTCGAGGCGCAGCAGGTGCTCGGCGGCCCACGAGAGCCGCGTGCCGTCGGGACGCCGATGCGTGCGCGCGTCGTCGAGGTCGACCCCGTGGACCTCCACGGTCACGAGCGCCGGGGCTGCGTCCGTGGCCGTCGTGTCCTGCGCCCCCACGGGGGCGGCCGCCGCCGCCGCGAGACCGACCGCCAGCAACCACGACCCCGCCTGCGCGCGCAGACCGTTGCGCCGGACCGACCTCCGCTGCCCCGACCGCCGCGCGCCGGCCAGCATCGACTGCAGGACCTGACCGAGCAGACCCCGCGTGTCGGGCGTCGACCACGCACCGGGTCGCTGCAGCAGCTCGGGCCGGGGCGCGGTTTCCACCGACTCGAAGGCCTCCCGGGCGACCACCCGGACTTCCGACAACGGAGGACCGTCGTCACCAGCCGGCGGCAGGAGGCAACGGACCTGTCGAGGACCCAGCGACCAGGTGAGGAGACCGAGCAGGTAGGTGGAACGCAGTCCCACCGCCCCGGGACGGGGCAGGTCCCAGAGCAGCAGGTCCGGTCCGGGTTCGTCGGCCGAGGCCGGTCGCAGGCGGGCGAGCTGGGACTCGCGCACCGGACCGTGGTGGTAGACCACCAGGGGCTGCGTGCGATCGTGGCCCAGTTCGAGGTCGACCGTCTCGGTGCCCCGGCTGAGCAACACGCTCGGCAGGTTCATGTCCGACGCCGCCTGCTGCACCGCCCGGGCCGCGTGCGCGGTCGACCCGGGGTCCTCACCCGCCACCACGATCAGGCGCGACCGCGGTGCGTCGGCGTCGAGGTACGTGCGTGCGACGGCTTCGAGCCGGCTGTGCCGGCCACGTTGGATCATCGTCGTTCCTTCCCCGCACCCGGGCCGTCAGGCGCTCGCCATGCTCGGCACCGTGAGCACCGAGTTGAGCTGACCGTAGCTGTTGCGCACCCGTTCCGGATTTTCCGGATCGACCTTCCACACTCCGTCGACGATGTATTTGTACTCGAACACTCCGGATTCCAGCGGCAGTTCCAGCCGCCAGATTCCGTCTCCGGACCGTTCCAGAGCAATGCCCTCGACCGACCAATCGGTGAAGTCGCCCGTGATCGCGACCTCGCGCGCGGCCGGCAGTTCGACCTCGAAACACACGCCCGCGGTCCGGGCCCGCGGTCCGTGCAGCAGCGCGTCCCAGGCGTCGACCCCGTCGACCTCGAGGTCGGCGGGCAGCGACCAGAACTCCTCGGCGAGGCCCTGGAAGTCCAGCACCGCGCGGCAGCGGCGGTCGTGATCGTCGACGGGCCGCCCCAGGTCGGCGGCCTCGCGCAGACGCACCGTGCGGTGGATCTGCGTGTCGAGCAACGAACCCGGGTAGTTCATGGCCAGGCGTTCGAGCAACTCGCGACCGAACCGTGTGCGCAGGTCGAAGCCGTTGGCCAGGATGTGCATGCGCACGTGGTGGCCGCGCTCGTCCTCGAGCAGGCAAAGGGTCTCGCGCAACCGCTCCACCGCGTCCATGGTGAAGCGGCCCGGATCCACGGGAACCAGGGCCTCGGCGCTGGCCATCAGGGCGTTGAAGGTGAGCAGCCCCACGTTCGGCGGATTGTCGACGAACACGATGTCGTAGGGCATCTCGCTGCGCGCGAAGACCTCGACCAGTCGCTGCACGCGGCGCTCCTCGCCCGACAACTCCTGCTCGACCGTGCTCAACGCCACGTCCGTGGGGACGAGGTCGAGCTGCTCCTTGATCTCGTGGCGAACGTCTTCGACGAGAACGTCACTGGTGAGGTACAGGTCGCGAGTCGAGAGACTGAACTCCGCCGGCATCAGTCCCATTCCGATGGTCGCGTGACCCTGCGGGTCGTTGTCCACCACCAGCACCCGTGCTCCGAGGTTGGCCAGGGCCGAGGCGAGGTTGACCGTGATCGTGGTCTTCCCGCACCCGCCCTTCTGGTTCGCCACCGACACGATGCGCATGAGCCCTCCCGGGTTCCGAGAACGAACACTCGGCCGAAGGGGTCACCGCAGAGGCTCAGCGGTGCAGCGCGGGAGGTATGCCCCGTGACCGGCGGCGGAACGCGCCGCCCTTCCGCACGTGAGGCGCGCGGACGAACGTGGGGCTGCGGGCCGGTGGAGCGGCGGCCCGTGGGGCGATTCGTCGGCACTTCCGGAAACAACACGTGTCGGAAGCCTTCGAATCCGCGTGCACATTCCCTTTCTGTTCCACCTCTGTCAACACCGAATTCCAGTGCGAAGCAGTTCTGATCGGGATCCCGGAAACGGGAGTCTCCGGGCCCGACGCGGGCCCGCTCAGGACCACCACGGACGGCACGCGAAGAAGACCAGGACACCCACCACCACGCCTCCGAGCACCTCGGACCAGGTGTGGCCCACGAGCTCGCGCAGACGGCGGGCGTCGACGTGCATGGCGTGATCGCTGACGAACTCCTCGATCATCTCGTTGAGCACGCGGGCCTGGTGGCCCACCTCCTGGCGCAGACCGGTGGCCTCGAACACGAAGTAACCGCTGAAGACCAGGGCGACCGCGAACATGCTGCTCTGCACGCCCTCCTGCGCGCCGACCGCGATGGTCAGCGTGGTGACCAGCGAGGTGTGGCTGCTGGGCATGCCGCCGGTGTCGAAGGCGCGGCGCCAGTCGAGGTGGCGCTCGACCATCAGCACCCAGAAGGGCTTGAGGGCCTGCGCGGCCAGCATGCTGAGGATCGCGGCCACCAGGGCCGGAGCCACGGGCATCGATTCGTTCATGGGCGGCGGCGGCTCGGGCAAAGGGATGGATCGGGATCGGAGACGTTAGCCACGCCGGCGGCCGGGGTCAACGACACCCCTACTCGTCGAAGGGCTCGCGATCGCTCAGCGGACCGCTCTCGAAGGTCGCCAGGTGCAGATAGAGGCCGGGCAGCAGGAGGTTGCGATCGACGAAGGCGAACGCGTCGAGCACGCGCTCACCGCCTGGAATCCGCTCGATCCACGGTGCGAGCCAGTGGTGCGGCTTGAGTTCGACTCCCACGCCCCACTCCTGGCGCAGTTCGTCGATGTCGAGACTGGTGACCCCGTAGGTGCCGAACACGCGCAGCCAGGGTCGCTCGACCGGACCGATCGCGTAGCCCAGTCCCCAGCGCTGGTTCGGGTAGTCGTGCCAGATACGCGTGAAGGGGCCGGTCTGGTCGTCGGGCTCGGTGAGCAGGCTCCAGTCGTCGTAGCCCAGTTCGAGCGTGAAGCGACGCAACCACGGATGCCGTTCGCGCCACGTCGGCCCCTCGCTCACCAGCGCCGCGCCCGCCGCGTTGGCCACCGGGTCGACCCAGTCGAAGCGCACGCCCGGCATGAAGCCATTGATGATCTCCATGTACAGCAGCGAGCCGAACGCCGCCGACCACGCGCCGTGCACGCGTGCGGTGCGGTCGTCGGCGCCCGTCCAGAGGTGCAACTGCGTGAACAGGAGTCCGGTGTGCTTGGTCGCGTAGACGTGGCCGAAGACGTCGATCAACCACGCCGACTCGAGCCGCATGACCCGGAACTCGTCCTCGAGGCCCAGCCGGCTGCCGATCTTCGCCGCTCCGCCGTACAGGCCGCCGTAGGCACCGGCGACGGTGAGGCGGCGCCAGGAGGGTGCGGGGGTGGCGGGGGCGGGGGCGGTGGGGTCGTCGGGGCGGATCTTGAGGGGGTTCGGGGTGGGGCTGGGTGCGGGAGTGGGCGGTTCCGCGGTGGAAGTCGGTTCGTCGGCGGCGGTCACTTCCGCGGCGGAAGTCGGTTCGTCGGCGGTGGTCACTTCCGCAGCGGAAGTCGGTTCGTCGGAGGCAGTCACTTCCGCAGCGGAATCGAGCAGGTCGGCGCGCCAGGCGCCGGCGGCCGCTGGAGCGCGTCCCGCGGTCGCGACGGATCCGCCGCCGGACGACGCCGGGGACCCACCACCGGACGCCATCGTGGAAGCCGGGCACAGCAACCCCACCACCAGCGCACACGCGACGCACGTGGCGATCGTGCGGACCCGCGGACGGCGACGTCGCTCCATGAGGGCAGCGTTATCGCAAGTCACGCGCCATGGCGAGGAAGGATTCCGCCCGCGGGTCGGCGGGCGCGTTGCGGCGGCGGACGGTGCAGATGGTGCGCACGGCCACCGGCCCCCCTCGACGACGACGCAGGGATTCGGGTCCGGACTCGGCCACCGCGGCCGGCAGCACCGACCAGCCGAAGCCCAGGGCGACCATCTGGCGCAGGACCTGGGGATTGCCCGACTCCAGACGCACGCGCGGGGTGATCCCACGCTCGTGCAGGCCCACGTCGATCCGCTCGCGCGTGTGGCTGCCCGGTGGGTACAGCAGCCAGTCGGCGTCGGCCGGATCCTCGCGGCGGCGCGGCGGTGCGTACAGGTACAGGGGTTCGTCGGTGAGCGTCTCGCGGAGGACGTCGTCGGGCGGGTCGCCGTCGTCCACGACCACGGCCAGATCGAGTTCGAAGCGCTGGAGCGCACGCTCCAGGCTGCTGCTCGGTGCCACCGTCAGGCGGAGGTCGACGTCGGGGGACTCGTCGCGGAAGCGGCGCACGGCCTGCGGGAGCAGGTACAGACTGCCCGCGTCGATCATCCCGACGCGCAGGGCGCCCGCCCGGCCCTCGCGACGGCGGTCGAGGGCTTCGGAGAACTCCTCGGCGCGGGCCAGGACCTCGCGGGCGAAGCGCACCGTTTCGTGGCCCTCCTCGGTGAGACGGCGGCGCCGACCGTCCCGTTCGAACAGCGACACGCCCAGCCGGCGCTCGAGCTCGGCCATCGACTGCGACAGCGCCGGCTGGCTCAGGTTCAGGCGCTGCGCCGCCCGCGCCCAGGTCGGGCTGCGCTCGATCTCGCGCAGGTAGGCCAGTTGTTGCAGGTGGACGTTCAGGCCTGCGGGCCGACGGTCGGGCACGGTCGCCTCCTCGGGCTGCCGGTATCTGTTCCGGACATTCGAACTGTGAGTGAGGATAAATCCAATGGATCGAAGTGTCGACGTCGCCTAGTTTCCACCGCGAACCGGAGCACCACAGGACAGGGCTCCGGCGTCGTCATCGACCATGGAGGATCGACGTGAGCGACCCGATCGACATTCGCCCCGCCGGCGGCCGGCTGGGCATCCTGACGCCCGGCATGGGCGCCGTGGCCACCACCTTCTTCGCCGGCGTGCTCAGTGTGCGCAAGGGTCTGAGCAAGCCCATCGGTTCGCTGACGCAGATGGGCACCATCCGGCTCGGCAAGCGCACCGACGAGCGCGCGCCGATGATCAAGGACTTCGTGCCGCTGGCCGGACTGGACGACGTGGTCTTCGGCGGCTGGGATCCGATCTCGGACAACGCCTTCGAGGCCGCCATGAACTGCGGCGTGCTCGAGGAGCGCGACCTGCTGCCGATCAAGGACGAGATGTCGGCCATCGAGCCCATGAAGGCCGTGTTCAGCAACGACTGGGTCAAGAAGCTCACGCCGAACCACGTGAAGTCCGAGACCAGCAAGTGGGACCAGGCCGAGGCCCTGCGCCAGGACATCCGCGACTTCAAGCAGAAGAACAACTGCGATCGCCTGGTCATGGTGTGGTGCGCGAGCACCGAGGCCTACCGCGAGCCCACCGAGGTCCACGCCACCGCGGCGAAGTTCGAGAAGGGCCTGAAGGAGAACGACCCGGCGATCTCGCCGAGCCAGATCTACGCCTGGGCTGCGCTCATGGAGGACGTGCCCTTCGCCAACGGCGCGCCGAACCTGAGCGTGGACCTGCCCTGCATGATCGAGCTGTCGCACGAGCGTCAGGTGCCGATCGCCGGCAAGGACTTCAAGACGGGCCAGACCCTGATGAAGACCATCCTCGCGCCCGGCTTCAAGGCGCGCCTGCTAGGCATGAGCGGCTGGTTCAGCACCAACATCCTGGGCAACCGCGACGGCGAGGTGCTCGACGATCCCGAGAGCTTCAAGAGCAAGGAAGTCAGCAAGCTCGGCGTGCTCGACACCATCCTGCAGCCCGAGGCCTATCCCGACCTGTACAAGGACCTCTACCACAAGGTGCGGATCAACTACTATCCGCCGCGGGGGGACAACAAGGAGGGCTGGGACAACATCGACATCTTCGGGTGGATGGGATACCCGATGCAGATCAAGGTCGACTTCCTGTGCCGCGACTCGATCCTGGCCGCTCCCATCGTGCTCGACCTGGCCCTGTTCATGGACCTGGCCCAGCGCGCCGGCAAGCGCGGGATCCAGGAGTGGCTGAGCTTCTACTTCAAGAGCCCGCAGGTCGCGCCGGAGCTCTACCCCGAGCACGACATCTTCATCCAGCAGACCAAGCTGAAGAACACCCTGCGCCACTGGATGGGCGAGGACCTGATCACCCACCTGGGGAACGAGTACTACCCCGAGTAGGCGTGCCGGACGCCGAGGTGTGGAAGAG
>Ga0102940_1001165_pt1 | contig 17152 bp, 9 predicted proteins | sample SalPonR2_C_D1_MG_FD_78215 | JGI IMG/M metagenome (GOLD analysis project Ga0102940, IMG submission 78215) | Salt pond soil microbial communities from South San Francisco under conditions of wetland restoration - Salt Pond MetaG R2_C_D1_MG | ecosystem: Environmental > Aquatic > Marine > Intertidal... | reverse complement strand
GCCAAAGGCTACAACCAGATCACGCTGAACAGCGGCGACCTGGGCGCCAAAGGCGTACTGAGCTACACCGTCGAAACGGCTGAGTACACCGCGACCAAGAAGATGATTATCGTAGAATAATCATTCACCCTTGGGAGTGATTCTCTCCATATCTGGGGAGAATCACTCCCATTTTTTTTATATTGAAACTTGTTGAAAGTAAACTAAATTTCATACCTTTCAGGTGCGAAAGGCAAAGCAAGCGTTTCAACCTTAAAAAAGGTAGCCGGGAAATAAGAATCGGACTTCAAAAAGACTACTTAAAAGTCCCTTTTATCATGTCCAGGCGCCAAAAATCAACATAATCCCATGATATGAAAAAGCCAGGAAGCATATTCCTTGCCCTATTCCTGTTTATCCCCTGTGTATTCCCCGTGCACGCACAATCTCCTGCTATATTCTCTTCAGACAGAGCCATTGCCTATGGCGCTTCTTTCTCTGTACCCATCCAGGTGAATCAATTCGACAATATTACCGGATTACAATTTATCATATCTTGGGACTCTACCCTGTTGCGTTATAAAGGGGTGGAGCATCCGGCTCTGGATATCCAAACGCAAAAACATTTTGGAGCCTCTGCTGCTTCCGCTGGTATTTTACGCTTTTTATGGTTCGAGGAATCCCTGGCGCCGGTAAGCTTGCCGGATGGTTCTACACTCTTTGAAATCAGATTCGAATGTATCGGTAAAAGTCAGGAAACAACCTCTATTCTTTTCACCGAAGATGATTTAACAAAAATTGAGGTATACGACAAAAAGTACCGCAAGTTGGAGGTGCAATTCAAAGAGGCCTTAGTTTCGATCAAGCCAACACCGGTAAATGAACAAATAAACAATCATAAGAAACCGATTAGCTTTTTAAATACTTACCCCAATCCGTTTTCCAATTCTACGAGTGTGTCGTTTACGCTCGATCAGGATGGGTTGACATTATTAAAGTTGTACGATCTTTCCGGAAAAAAAATTCATGAGGAAACCTTTGATTTAAACAGGGGCAATCATAAGATCGTACTTGCTGCCCGGCATTTTCCCGTACCGGGTGTATATGTATGCCGGATTGAATCTTCCGGTGGTAGTATTTCTCAAGAAATTATTTTTAAGTAGTAATATTTACTAATATCCCAAATTCCGAGCAAGATGGATAGATTGATTAAAAGCCTGGCAATAGGGGTGCTATTGATGAGTTCCCTGCCGTTATTCGCGCAGCCGGTATTCACCGTTAGTCCCCAAACCATAGATGTAGATCCGGGACAGGAGTTTTCGGTAGATATCGTAGTCAATAATTTCAACGATATCTTAAGTATGCAGTTCCCCATTATCTGGGATCCGGGGGTGCTTGAATTTCAAGAGGTGACCAATGTCAATTCGGATGCGGTACCAGGATTAGGGCCCAACCTTTTTGGCTATGTGCCTGATAAACCGGGGAAACTCACCCTTTCCTGGTTTGATAATAATCTGGCCGGAATTAGCGTACCAGACGGTACCGTCATTTTCTCTGTAACGTTTCGCGCCCTGACCGACGGCACCACCCCGGTGGAGATAAAAGATGATCCCGGTCTTACGATTGAAGTGATCGATGCCAATGAAAACGAGGTAGGGATGACGACGCAGAATAGCACCGTGACGGTAGGGGACGGGGGCAGTGGCGGAGCTGTTACCTTCCGGATGTCCCTGAGTGATCACAATATCACGGTGGGGGATGAAGTGTGCATTAGTTTAAATGTAAACAATTTTACGGATCTGACCGCCCTGCAGTTCAGCCTGAGCTACGATGCCAGTTTGCTGCAATTTAAGGAGGTCCGCAATGTCAATAGCCTGGTCAGCGGACTGGACGGCAGCGCCCTTAGCCAGCCCTCGCCGGGGGTCCTCCGCTTTGATTGGAGCAATGCCAGCGCCAGCACCCTGAGTAACGGGGCTGTGCTGCTCAATATTTGCTTTGATGCGCTTGCCAGTGGAACGGCAGGTGTCCGCTTTACCAATACGCCGCTGAATATCGCAGTAACCCAGCAGACCGGTGGCGGCTCACAAAATCTGGCTTTTGAAACAGATGACAGCAGCATCAATATTTCGGAAAGCGCCGGTGGTAATGGCTTCGAAATGATTATGGGAAGCGCTACCGTCCAACCGGGAGAATCGGTCTGCCTGCCTATACGGGTAGCGGATTTTCAGGATATTCTCGGCTTGCAGTTCAGCGTAAATTATGATGCCACGCTGCTGCAGTTTACCGGCGCCGGTAATTTTAACAATGCTGTAGACGGGCTGGATGCCAATGCCCTGGCCAATCCCTCTCCCGGGAGCATACGTTTTTCCTGGAACGATATTAGTTTCACGGGGATGGATCTTCCCAATAATGCTATCTTATTTGAGCTTTGTTTTACTGCCAGGACGGCAGGAACAGCCACGGTAGCTTTTTCCAACAATCCGCTAGCCATCGAAGTAACCCAGAAGGTAGGATCCGATGGGGAGCAGATTATTGACAGCAGTACGCAAAGCGGGACCGTGGTCATTCAGGGAGATAGCGGCGGCGGCAGCGGCCCCGGGTTTACCGGATTTGGTCTGTATCTGGAAGATGTTAATGTTCAGAACGGCCAGGAATTCTGCGTTCCGGTGAAGGTGCAGGATTTTACCGATATACTCGGTATGCAGTTTAGTATGGAATACGATCCCAATGCGCTGGAATTGAGCGAGGTGACTGGGTTCGGGCTGGATGGGCTGAGCGCCGGTAGTATCGGTAATGTTTCTCCGGGCGTTGTGACCGTCTCCTGGTTTGACCCCGATGTAAGCGGTAAAAGCCTGCCTGATGGCACCACACTTTTCGAACTCTGTTTTATCGCCCGTGGCAGCAACGGCACTACTACCACCATCAGCTTCGTGGATGTGCCTACGCCTCCCGAATTTATTCAGATTGACGGCAGCGGGGAGCAAGTTATAAACCATAATTTCCGGAACGGCGTCGTACAGATCGGTGAGGGGAATGGCGGCGGCCCGCCCTTTGAAGGGTTCGGCTTACTGATAGGCGATAAGGTGGTAGAAAGCGGTGTTAGCTTCTGCGTTCCGGTTACCGTCCAGGATTTTCAGGATATTCTCGGTATGCAGTTCAGCATCAGTTACAATCCGAACCACCTGGAGTTTCAGTCGACTCAGAATTTTGGGCTGGATGGCTTGAATTCGGCGGGAGTAGGAGATATCTCCCCCGGCGTTCTGACCGTTTCCTGGTTCGATCCCGACGTGACGGGCAAGACCCTTCCCGACGGGGCCGTGCTGATGGAGTTGTGTTTTCTGGCCAAGGCCCCCAATGGGACTACTTCGGTGGTATCCTTGTCTAATAGCCCAACCCCCATCGAATTTGTACAAAACCAGAACGGTAACGAACAGACTATTGATTACAATTCCAAATCCGGAACCATTACGATCGATGTGGGAGGAGCGCTGACAATTAGCACCCCGGCAAGTATTACCAATGTATCCTGCTTCGGTGAATCCAGCGGCGCCGTTAATATAAGTGTTCAGGGTGGTTCGGGCGGCTATTCCTACCTTTGGAGTTACCAGAATGTGACTACTGAGGACCTCACTGGCGTTCCCGCCGGCAACTATTCGGTAACGGTAACGGATAACAGCACTAATGAGACTGTATCGGAATCCTTTAGCGTCGGTGGGCCATCAGCACCACTCAGCGCGGATGTTCAGGTGCAGAATGCCGATTGTGGAGCACAAACGAGCCAGGATAACGGCGCCATCAGTGTGGGCATTACCGGCGGCACGCCTCAGTACACGATTAACTGGTCGGGAAGCCTGCCGGACGGCACGATGCAACAAACCGGTCTTGCTGCCGGTGAGTATGCCTTCACCATTACCGATGCCCGGGGATGCACCTTCAATTCCGGACCGATCGAGGTTCAGGAGCAGGGAGGCGTAGTCAGCAATTTGTCACCGACATATATCGCCCCCGATGCTCCGGGAGCGATCGATCTGACGGTTAGCAGTGGGGAGGGCCCCTTTGACTACCAGTGGTCAGGGCCAGCTAATTTCAGCTCCACCCAGGGCGATATTTCCGGCTTAACCAGTACCGGTCAGTACTGTGTGACGATTACCGATGCTAACGGCTGCAACACTGTATCCTGTATTGAAATGTACGAGGTGCTCCGTTTTGCCGATGTCATAATTACCAACGCCTGTGCCGGAGACAATAACGGCAGTATTCTGGTGGACATCGCCGGGGGGCGTACTCCCTTCTCCTACAGCTGGAGCAACGGCGGTTCGACCGGTGTGCAACTGAACAACTTGGCGCCGGGTAATTACAGTCTTACAGTTACCGATGACAAAGGCGACGTAGTAAGCGGTACCTTTGAGGTCAGCGAATTACCTGCCATCACCATCAACGCCTCCATTGATCCGGTAACCGGAGAAATGAGTAATAATAACGGCGCGGTAGCCCTCAGTATTTCCGGGGGGCGCCCGGGCTACACCCTCAACTGGGATAACGGGGCTACCGGAACACAGATCAATAATCTGAGCACCGGGCAATACTGTGTCACGGTTACCGATGCCAACGGCTGTTCGGCTCAGGAATGCTACGATGTGAATTTCCAGGCCATCCCTTTATCGTTTTCAACAACTACGGAGCCTACCTCCTGTACCGGTGAACCTGACGGACGACTGACCATCAGCATCGAAGGAGGCAACGATCCCTACGTGGTGGCTTTTGAGAATGGCCCGGAAGTGAATAGCAACAACGGACAAGTCAGCCGGGCAGACTTGCCAGGCGGTAATGTCCGGTTTACGGTCCGTGACGAAAACGGAACAGTCCTGCAGGGAGAGGCTACCATTCCCGAACCCGATCCGATCCGGATAGCGGAGGCCATCGTCGTTCACGATACGGAGGCCCCCGGTTGTACGGGGAGTATCCGACTTTCTCTTACCGGCGGCACGCCCGGATATAGCGTGCTGTGGAATTCGCCGAATACCGGATCACAGATTATTAACCTTTGTGCCGGTCCCTTCATTCCCACGGTAGCGGATGCCAACGGTTGCACCAGAACATTTGATGCCATTGAGGTGACTACTTTCTCTATAAGGGGAGATATGACCAATGCTTCCTGTCCCGATGAGCCCAACGGTGCTATTCAACTCAACATCTCAGGAGGAAGCACTCCCTATACTTATCGGTGGGCTAATGCTTCCGGAGAGGTTATCTCCACAGATGCCGGGCTGAACGATGTTCTGCCGGGGCAATACAAGGTTACCGTGTCCGAAAGCTCGGGAAACAACCTGATCCGCGAATTTACCGTTGGATCCAGCTCCAACCTGGCAGTGGAAGTTGAAGTGCTATCCGATTTTAACGGCTTTGGCGTGAGCTGCCCCGATGCTTCCGATGGCGTGTTGCGCGCACAGGGCGTCAATGGTATCGGCTCCTACATGTACGAGTGGGTCCGCGATGGCGAAATGATCAGCGTGGATGCAATGCTCTCCAATGCACAGGCGGGTCAGTACGAACTGACTGCCATCGATGAGAGCGGCTGCGTAGTGACGACTCAGGTAAATCTACAGGCACCTCCCGATGTGGTGATCAGCCCGAATATCGGCGGGATCAGCTGTCATGGAGGTAACGACGGCCGTATTGAGGCGCGGGCTGCCGGTGGCGCCGGCTCTACTTTTTACGACTTTAAATGGAATACAGGAGCTACGGGCTCGGAAATACGGAACCTGCGAGCCGGCACTTATACCGTCACCGTTACGGATGACTACGAATGTCGAACGGTCCGTTCTTTTGAATTGCAGGACCCCGAACCCCTGGAGGTTCTGGTTGAAACCAAACCTGCCAATGAGGGCTGTAATGGCTCGGCCCGGGCCATCGTGACGGGAGGAACCCGGCCCTACTTCTTTACCTGGAGCACTTCTGCGACAGATTCCATCATCAATAACCTCTGTCCGGACACCTACTTTGTGGAAGTGGAAGATAGCCGCGGCTGTAAGCCGGAAAATCAAACCCAACTATCCGCACTGGTCAGTGACCGGCGCTTCGCCTGTATGGAGGCCAGCAAGGTATTAACCCTGAATGACGATGGCGATAACGAACTCTTCGAAGTCAACTGTATCGAGGAATTCCCCGAAAATCAACTCGAAGTATATAATCGCTGGGGACAGATCGTTCACGAAGCAGAAAATTACGACAATACCTGGAGGGGAACCAACGCCGGAGGAGAACGCCTCCCGGAAGGTCCTTACTACTTCGTGCTTCAGTATATTGATGGCAATGGGGAAAGCCAGCAACTGAAAGGCTCCCTGACAGTGCTACGGGATGACTAAAAAAGGATGAGCGCCCTCTTCGAAGGGCGCCGCCTCTTAGAACCTTCAAAATTGTATTTGCATAACCCACAACCGGTTTAAAAATGAAAAAGTTAATTCTACTCATACCTTTCCTCGCCGTCTGCACCCTGGCTTCCGCTCAGTATAGGGCCGTTTTTAATCATTATACGATCTCGCCTATTCTGGTCAACCCCTCGGTGGCTGGTTTTTTTGAAGAGCATCAGCTCCAATTTCACGCCCGCGCACAGTGGACCGGCTTTGAGGGAGCTCCGCAAACATTCGGCGCGCAGTACAACGGCCCGCTGGGCAATACTTTCGGACTCGGGGTGGGCGTATTTACCGAAACGGCAGCGCAGCTCAACGAAACCCGGGCCATATTGAACTACGCCTTCCGCTTTAACATAGGCGATAATATCAAGCTGGGAACCGGTTTTTCCACTGAGTACTACCGGCAGACACTGAACAACGAAGTATTGGAGGATAATTTCTTCGATCCGGATGATGAATTAGCTGCCGAAGCTCTCAACGGCCGGAATACCCTGGACGCCTCGGTGGGGATTTTCGGAACTTTCAGTGAAAATACTTATGCCGGCTTATCTTTTACCAACCTGGTGGGAGAACGCCTCGATAATATCTCGAGCCCGGAGGAAAGCCGCTCCTTTTTCCAGCATTACACCTTTATGCTCGGTCATCGCTTTGATGTCTCCGACCTCGGGTTTACCATCGAACCTTCCATGATGATGCGTCAGATTCAGGATGTGCCCTTCATGGTGGATTTTACCGTCATGGCAGGTTTCCTGGAAGATCAACTCATCGGCGGCCTTTCTTATCGCAACCTGGGATCACTGGGCGTAACCCTGGGCACGCGCCTGTCCAACTTCCGGCTTTACTATACCTACGACACCTCCTTCCAACAGGTGCAGCGGTATAACAGCGGCACCCACGAGGTCTCCATTGCGCTGAACTTTAAACGCGGCGGTAACAATAACTCTTACCGCTGATAAAAACAAAAATAAATTACCCCTTTAAGGGTATTTTATTTTAAAAAAATAAATATTATTTTTGTATAAATACAAATGAATTATAATCCTGTATCTGAACATACTCAGTTTTACTCCATCCCCGGAGCAAAAGGCCCGCATCTATTGCACGACCTGTCTGCCCTCGCTGCTGCGAGAAATCTCCTCTGAGTACTTTTAGCATTATAGGATCAATTCGTTCGTTTTTCCTCATGACTTAAAGGTCAAAACTGGGATTATGACTAAAGATATTTACGAAAATAAATAAGGCGATTGGATTGTATGTGATTCACAAGAACCGTTTTCAAGTAACTACTTAAATCGGTTTTTGGGATGGCCTCTCTACCTGTTTACGGGGGAGAGGCTTTTTTCTTGATGCTGGATGCTGGATGCTCAGTTAAGCCAGGCGGATCCCCTTCCCATTCCCGATTTCCTCTTTCCCCTTTCTTCTTTCATTTTTGGCACGATATTTTCTTGTATTGTAGTAACCAAAACGATACACATTTTCGATCCTGATTAAGAGCCTATCCGAAAACCATCTTTTGGTCTGCAAAGGATCATCTTTGTAAGCTGGCCATACCATTCTTTATTCAAGGTAGGGGCCCTGCGCCCCATTCTTGAATGTAGCGCTGCTACGAAGTTCAATCCCGCTTTTAGGAAAGCGGCACCTCAGAACCCGAATCTGATCCTTTTCGGCATCAAATACGGTTTCCCGATAGGCTCTAAGTGGGTGGAAGATCGCTGCTTCGTATTTTTAGTTTCTCTTTTCTCTAAGGAAAAGGGGATACGGGGCTCTGATGCTTCCCCTGCAGACTTATCAAACTGTTCAAACAAAAGGTTTTTATACGGAAAACGGGCCTGCTCACAGTTGCCTCGAGCGGAGAGGCCTGAATTATGCTAATGAAAATACCATGAATATGAAATGCAGGAACTTTACAGTGCGCTTCTTCTGGGAAGCGGTCGGGAAAAAGAGCAAAGCCATTTCCTGGCGGGGAAGCGGAATGGCTTTTGCGTCCCTCGCTTTTTTAATGTTGTTTATGTATCAGCCGTTGAAAGGGCAGTGTGTATTGACTTGCCGCGGAGCAGACCAGGCCAATGCCGTGCCGCTGGTGGTCAGGAATGATTGTACACTACGGCTGAGCCCTGAGGTTTTATTGTCCAGTCCGGGTTCCTGTCCAGGACCCAAAATCATGACCGTACGTGAAAAGACGGCCGGGCTGATTGGCGAAGGGCGCGATGAACTGATCTTTTCGGCTGATAATTTGCTGGGCAAGGTACTTAGTGTTACAATCGAGGATGAGAACAGCGGTCTTTTTTGCGTAAGCTTTATTATTCCACTAGATCAGACCGCCCCCACCCTGGAGTGCAATAATCTTTCTGTTAGTTGTACGGCTGATACCAGTGTGATAGCTTTGGGCAGGCCCGTGGCGAGTGATAATTGCAGTAGCGAGCTGGTCTTTGATTACAGCGATCAGGTGATGAAGAGTGATTGTGCAGGAGAGGTTGCCGCTATCATTACCCGAAAATGGACCGTTACCGATTCCAGCGGAAACAGCAGCACCTGTAGCCAGATGATTTCGGTTCAGCGGCACGAGATGGAGGATATTGTATTTCCGCCCGATACTACTCTTTCCTGCAGCGATGCCGATGTGCCCCCCTCGGAAACAGGATTGCCCAGCATAGATGGACAGCCCCTCAATCAAGATAATTTCTGTGCGTTGGATTACAGTTATACCGATGACACGGTATTCCTCAATAATTCTGCAGCCTTTCGCATTACCAGAACCTGGCAGGTAATTGACGCGTGCACCAATCAGGTATTTACCGGGGAGCAACTCCTGTTTTTCAAGGATTCGCAAAAGCCGGTGCTTTCTTGTCCGGAAAACCTGGTGCTTACTACCCAGGCCAACCGTTGCTACGCCAATGTGAAACTGCCGCGCCCTGAATTCAGTGATAACTGCGATCCCAAACCCTTATTGACGGTCAATACTTCCTTTGGAGGGGTAGGATTGGGAGAACACCAATTTGTTCCGGTCGGTATTCACTCTGTGCAGTATACGGTCCGTGACGCCAGTGGAAATACAGCCAGCTGCACCATACAGCTCACCATAGAAGATTTAGAAGAACCCACCGCGGTTTGTGAAGAACTGACGGTTACTTCTATCCCTTCTACCGGCTTTGCACGGGTCAACGCACAATCTTTTGATGAAGGCAGCTACGATAATTGTGGGTCTAGCGTTTACTTTAAAGTTCGCCGCATGGATGCCGGCGCCTGTATGGGAGCCGACGGGGACGACTCCCCGGCAGAAGGCGTACAGGAGTGGTTTGACGACTTTGTTACTTTTTGCTGTGAGGAGGTTGGCCAGGAAGACATTATGGTCGTGCTGCGGGTTTACGAGATAAACCCTGGCCCCGGCCCGGTGGATCCGGCGCGGGAAGAACGCGGAGGGGATTTATTCGGGCGTTTTTCGGAATGTATGGTATCGGTCACCGTGCAGGATAAAAAAGGACCTTTACTGACCTGTCCGGGGAACACCACTATTCAGTGTACAGATAATTTCTTCGATTACGAAGGCTTCGGCTCCCCGGAAGTGACGGAACGTTGTGGATTCACCCTTGATTCCACCTTAGTTCGCGATATCGATCAGTGTGGAACCGGCAGAGTCATTCGCAGCTGGACGGCGACCGATAATTTTGGCAATGCTTCGGTTTGCGAACAAGTGATCAGCATTGAGAATCCGGAGCGGCTTAGCGCCGAACTCATTGAGTGGCCACTGGATACCGTGCTGGAACAGTGCGACGCCAACCTCGAGCCCGATGATTTGGCGGAAGGTTTTGACCGGCCCCGGGTTGCCGGCGAGGGTGTTTGTGTCAGAATAGGGGTCAATTACGAAGACCAGCGTTTCGAGATCGGCTCCTCGGCCGGTTGTTTCGAGATTTTACGACGCTGGACTGTGGTCGATTTATGTAACTACGAACCCAGTCGCCCCGATGAAGGTGGAATATATTCCTTCACCCAAAAAATAAGGATCAGCGACAATCAGGCGCCAAACCTGAAAGTTCCGCTGGATACCGTAGTTACGGCGCGCGTTTCCTGTGATTCGGCCAAGGTCGTGCTTCAGATGGCGTCCGCATTTGACGAATGTAGCCAAAACGTCACCATTCGGAATAATTCACCTTATGCGTTGAATAACGGAGCCGATGCAAGCGGCACCTACCCGGTAGGAACAACGGAAGTGCTGTTTACCGCTACGGACAACTGTGGCAACGTCACCCGCAAGCAGATGATCGTTACGGTGGTCGACGGTTTGATACCCGCTCCGATTTGTGTCAAAATACTCGCTGCTGAACTGTCCCGCACCGATGACGGCGCGGCGATTACGGTGAATGCAGAAACTTTTGACGCGGGCACGCCTAGCCTCTGCGGAGAAATCCTTACCTGGACGGTTCGCCGACTGGACCCGGATAGCCTGACGCCTCCCTCCGCAACGTCGATCACCTTTACCTGCGCCGACTTCGGAGAGGTGCCGCTGGAAGTTTGGGCTATCGATGAAGAGGGCAACGGCGACTATTGCGAAACCTTGGTAGACGTACAGGATAACCTCAATGTTTGTCCGGATACCAACCCCGTAGCCGGTGGTAACGGCAACGGGGCAACCGGAATGGTGGCCGGCGACATCTTTACGGAAAACGGATTCCAGGTAGAAGGGATAATGGTGGAACTCAATGCCGGTGAGTCCGTTTATGGGATGACCGGAATCGACGGATACTATGAAATACCCCAGGTTCCTTTTGGCGGTGATTACACCTTGGCGCCGATCAAAAACGATTCGCCGATGCTTGGCGTCAGCACCCTTGACCTGGTTCTTATTTCCAAGCACATTCTGGGTGTTCGCCGCTTCGACTCGCCGTACAAGATTATCGCAGCCGACATAGACCGCTCCGGCAGCGTTTCGACGATTGATTTGATTCACCTGCGCAAGCTCATCCTGGGCATAAGCCAGGAGTTCCCTAACGGAAACACTTCCTGGCGTTTTGTGGAAGCGGATTATCAGTTTTCTGATCCCGGCAGACCGCTGCTGGAGCATTTCCCGGAAGTACATAGCTTCAACGACTTTGACGATCCGGAAATGTATGTGGATTTCGTTGCCCTGAAAGTCGGAGATGTCAACAATTCGGCGCGCCCCAACAGTTTGGCGGGAGTTGCCGGCCGGGCCGGCTCCGGCAGCCTGTCCCTGCGGGTGGAGGATCGCGAATTGCAGGCCGGAGAAACCGTAACGGTCGATATCCGGGCTCAGGATCTGAAAGACATCATTGGCTATCAGTTTGCGATGGGCTTCGATACCGACTTGCTGACCTTTGACAAAATGGAGCCGGGAAAACTTCCCGGGCTAAACCTGGACAATTTCGGCTTGCACCGCCTTAATGAAGGCTGGATTACGACAAGCTGGAACGAGATAGAGGGAAATAATTTGAGTGGGGATGACGTCCTGTTCAAGATGCATTTTCGAGTCCGCCGGCAAACGGTGCTGCGCGATGCGATCTATCTCGACGATGCGCAACTCGTCGCGGAAGCCTACGATCGTAAGGAACGGCCCCTGGAACTCAATCTGGTATTCGAAAAGCCGGTCCGACAGGAAACGGCAGGGCTGCAGTTGCTGCAAAATCAGCCTAACCCCTTCCGTTCGCACACGGTTATTGCCTTTGAGCTTCTTGAACCCGGTCCTGTTCATCTGAGTGTCTATGATCTTTCAGGTAAGATTATCTATCGTCGCGAACGCGAGTTCCTGGCCGGCTATAATGAGTTCGATATCTACGCCGCTGATCTGACCGGTTCGGGTATCCTCTATTATCAGGTGGAAGCCGGAGAAGCATCCGCTTCCCGGAAGATGATCAGGATTTCCTGACAGAAAAGCTTTGAGAATTTCAATAAACAAATCTGACTAAAGAATTAGGTGGTTAGAACATGTGAGGAGGCGCACTTCGGTGCGTCTCTTTTTTTTTAAGCGTTTTTTTTCGAAATTAGTTACAGTGACCAACAAAAGGGAAAATGGCAAGGCATAATGATACCGGTGAAAAAGGAGAACAGATTGCCCGTACCTATTTAGGAAATGCCGGCTGGCAACTACTCGAGCGAAACTGGCGCAGTGGGCGCGCCGAGATCGATATTATCGCTATGGAAGGAGAGGTGTTGGTATTTGTAGAGGTGAAGACGCGGCGCAGCCTCCGCCACGGACCGCCGGAGGAGAGTGTGTCGGGCCGGAAGATGGAACTGATGGCTCGCGCCGCCGCCGTCTTTATGGAACAAATCAATCATAGCTGGGAAATTCGCTTCGACGTGATCAGCGTCCTGCTGCGTCCCGACGGTACTGCTGAGGTGGAACACTTGCGGGATGCTTTTTTCCCCGGTCTGTAGAGCATTTTTCTCGTTCAAATTCATTCCATCCGATGCCCGTAATTTGGAAACCGGGGTTATATCCTCTTGTACTCCGAGCGGGTAAGTCCGAACAGCATGACATCGAGGAGTTCCCCTCCGGCGCGGCGGAACTCCTCGCGCAGGTCGCCTTCCCGGCGAAAGCCGGATTTGCGAGCCAGGCGCTGGGCTGCGTAATTGTCCATCGCTGTAGGCAAATACAGCTTTTCGATTTTCAGCTGGCGGAAAGCAAAGCGGATGGCTACGGCCAGCGATTCGGTCATCAATCCGCGGCCGGCGAAATGCTGATCGATAAAAAAAGATACCCGGGCTTTGGGCGTTTGCCATTCAATTTGATGCAGGTAGATCGCGCCGATGAGGGCGGCGGATTCGTGTTCCCATATGCCGAAGGAGAATTCTTCCTGGAGCAGCCAGTTGGCTATTTTACGGCGGATGTAGAATTCCCCCTGGTCTTTATCACTGATCTGGCGTATGAGTTTGGGAAAGTGATCGATGAGCCGGGCATGATTGTCCCGGAGTAATTCGAAAAAGGCTGAACCATCGTTTTCCCTGAAGCGGCGAACGACCGTTCTGTCAGTGAGCAGAGCGGTATCGACATCGAGCAGCGCAGCCTGCATAGTCCTGGTGGTGATTTGTTTGGTAAAAGTTAGGTCCTTAGTGACCTTTAAACCCCAACGCGCCGGAATAGTTCAGTGGGGGGCTTATTCACAATATAAGTCAATTCGTGAAAGTAACATGGCGCCCTTCCGATAAATTCGGTTAATTTTGCTTCCTGATGGAAGGAGGTTTCAATCATGATATGGAAGGACGGAAGGTTTGTTTTAAAATTTCGGCAGGTGTTGTGGATTACCCTCATCTGGACAGTGATCGGCATCCTGGATTCACTGAACACCCACGCCATGGCCAATACGATCTACCTGCAGCCGGCCACAGCCTATAGTTTCTGGCAGTTTTTTACGCTCAATACACTTTCGTCGACTTTTGCGGGCCTCGTTTCAGGAGGGCTTCTGGTATTTTATCTTCGGGAATGGTTACGCGGTAGTTCTTTTGGTGTGTCACTCCTGATTAACGGACTGGTTATCGTCAGCCTCAATATTGTGATCAGCGCCTTTGCTTACGACCTGCTGCAAAGCTGGCGATCCGGCCGGGGGATATTCGACCCGGTTATATTACAGCAGACGGCAGACATACTTTCCAGTATTTATTTCCTGAGAAACCTTTTCTTCTGGGCGGCCGTGGTGCTGCTGACCCTGATCATGCTCAATGTGAACGAGAAATACGGGCCGGGGGTTTTCGCCAAATTGCTGATGGGGCGCTATCACCGGCCCCGGGAGGAGGAACGGATCTTCATGTTTGTGGATCTGCGTTCCTCAACGGCAATAGCTGAGCGTCTGGGGCATATCCGCTTCTTTGATTTGCTGAACGACTTTTACCGTGATATTACCAATCCGATCATCTACACCTCCGGTGAAATTTACCAGTATGTCGGGGATGAAATTGTCATTTCATGGACGATGGAAACGGGGATCGCGGATGCCAACTGCATTCGTTGCTTTTTCAGTATGCGGGAAACCATACAGAAATTATCTGACCGGTACCAGGAAAAGTACGGTCTGGTACCCGAGTTCAAGGCCGGCTTACACTGTGGACCGGTCACCATAGGCGAAATCGGAGTCATTAAAAAAGACCTCGTTTTCTCGGGGGATGTAATGAACACCACTTCCCGGATACAATCGGTCTGTAATAAGTTCCGGGTCAATATCCTGGTATCCAAATACCTGCTCGATCTCCTCAACTTGCCACCTCACACCTTTATCCCCAAACGTATGGGGATTATAGAACTGAAGGGAAAACGGCAAAAGGTGGAGCTATATACCTTCGAAGAAAGTGTCGATCTGCTGACCCCGACCCCCATTCACGAGATGAAGGAATATTGAACTTGCTTCTCACAGCATATTTTCGTATCTTAGGACCACACGACTTTCCCCCTTGTTTTCTTACCCAACAATCATTGTACCAGAAGATTATCCCTACTCAAGGCTTGCTCTTTTGTAGCAATCGCTATCACTGTTCAACAGATAGATTCGGAAGCCCTAGTGCCGAAGCCCCTAGTTGCTTTTCCGGATTACCGGAGTGCATTGCCCATCCTGATTCACAGGCGAGCATGTTGATTGATCTGCTCGCAGGAAAAGCAATGTTTCTACCCTATGACCTGGCAAGAAATACCACTGGTCCGTATACTGGCGCCCTATGTAGCGGGTGTTCTGCTGGGTAAGTATTTGCCGGGAGCACCTTATACCGGCTACTTACCGGCAGTGCTTATAACGGGATTGCTACTACTTTACTTCTGGCAAAGGCGCCGGATTGCTTTTGGAAGGCGCGTTTGGTTTGGCGCGGGGCTGAGTCTGTTACTGGGAGGACTAGGATTTTGGGTCATGTCCCGGCAGCAGGTCCTGGATCAGCCCGGGCACTTCAGTCATCACTGGAAGCCGGGAGCAGGCGTACTCGCCACGGTCCGTACCGGAGGGGCGGCTGCAGGGGATTCCTGGGAACAGGTGCTGCTGGACATTGTCGCGGTAGAAAGTGAAACGGGGGAGTGGAGGCCGGCAGAGGGGCGGCTGCTGACTTACCAGCGCGGGACCTTGCCGAAGCAGGGCGATACGCTGTTGCTCCGTTGCCGGATCAACAGGATTACTTCGCCTCCCAACCCTCTGGCTTTCGATTACGCCCGGTATATGGGGAACCGGGGCATTTTCCACCAGGCTTTTGTGCGTTCGGATGAAAAGTTGCTCTATCCGTTCCGGGGGCGCCCGGGCATTCGCCGGCAGGCAGAGCAGTTGCGTCACCGTTGTTTGCGGATATTGAACCGTCATCTGTCCAACCCGGATGCGTTTGCAGTAGGGGCTGCTCTTGTGTTGGGCTACCGGGAGGCGCTGGAGGACGAGCTGCGCGATGCCTATGCCCAGTCGGGGGCCATTCATATTCTGGCGGTTTCGGGGCTACACGTGGGGTTGGTATACCTGGCCTTTTCTCTAGGGCTGCGGTGGTTACCCAGAACGAGTACCGTCTGGCGTGTGTTACAGGTTCTGATACAACTCGCCGGGATATGGGGGTTCGTGCTCCTGGCCGGTTTACCTCCTTCTGCGGTTCGGGCGGCAACGATGTTTTCCTTTTTCGTTATCGGAAGGGTGCTTTCGCGTGACGCGAGTGTATACAATATACTTGCCGCCGCTGCTTTTTGCATGTTGATAATCGATCCCCGGCTGCTGTTTGATGTCGGCTTTCAACTTTCCTATGCTGCCGTATTAGGTATAGTAAGCTGGCAGGGAAGTATATACCGCAGCCTGTACCTGTCGCATCCGGCATTCGATTATTTCTGGAAGCTGATCAGCGTCTCTCTGGCGGCACAGCTGGCCACCTTTCCGCTCAGCCTTTACTACTTTAATCAGTTCCCGCTCTTGTTCTGGCTGTCGGGGCTTATTGCCGTGCCCGCCGCCAGTCTGATTCTGGGGGGAGGGATCAGTCTCTTACTGCTGAGCGAAGCCCCTTGGCTGGGCAAAGCGATTGGTCAGGCTTTGCAGTTATTGATCAGCACAGTCAATGCGAGTATGAGCTGGATCAGTGCTTTACCCGGCAGTCGCATTTCCGGCCTTTGGATTGACGCCTGGGTGCTGGCATTATGGTATGCGCTGATCCTGGCGGTCGTCCTGGCTTTTTATCGACGGCGAGGTAATTACTGGGTGCTGGCGTTGGGCCTTTTGCTGATGCTTCTGCTCTATCGTGCGGGCCGTCGGTGGTTCGCGTTGGTTCAGCGTCAGCTGGTGGTCTACATGGTTTCCGGGCACTCCCTGATCGACCTGCTCGATGGTTATAGCGCTATCACCATTTCCGACAGCCTGCTCGGGCGGCAAAAGGAAGCCTACGCTGCTGAAAAATTCCGCTGGTACCGGCAGGTAACTAAGCGGAAGACTTACCGGGTAGGAGAGACCTTCAAGAACCACAGCGGCTGGTACGAACAGGACCTGCTTCAGTTTTACCATTTCAGCCTCCTGATACTGGGGCCGGACTCGAAGACGGACTGGCCCCGGGAGCTGGAAGTGGACGCGGTGCTGATTCGGGGAGATCCCGCATTCAGACCGGAGCAGGTGCTTTCCCGTCTCCGGTGCCGGCAGGTCATTATTGATGCTTCCTGTTCTTTTCGGACAGCCGGGCGCTGGCGTCGTTATTGCGATAACCGGCATCTACGCGTGCATGATCTGCGTCGCGACGGCGCATTCGTATTCGACCTTAATCGCAAATCAACTATCCACTTATGAAACATCAAAATCAACACTTCTTCTATTTTACACGCCGCG